>OHNK01001440.1_pt1 | contig 10152 bp, 7 predicted proteins | sample 1569551 | NCBI WGS metagenome assembly OHNK01 (sample SAMEA3879518, study PRJEB24766) | human gut metagenome | biome: human-associated habitat; feature: feces | place: USA | collected 1985/1987 | reverse complement strand
GATGGGACAGTACCTTTTGATGTTACACATCCGGTATGGGAAGAGTATGCGAGAAATAATATTCGTGTTCTTCTGGCATTGGGAGTGGATTACATTAAAATTGATTTTTTAAGTCATGGTTCTGTTGAAGGAAATCATTTTGAAAAAAATGTGACGGGAAGAATGGCGCTGAACAGAGTTTATTCCATCATTGACGAGGAAATTGCAAAATGTGGAAAAGAAATTTTCATAAGTCTTTCTATTGCACCGCTATTTCCTTATTTTCTGGGACATGCAAGAAGATGTTGCTGTGATTCCTTCGGTCATTATGACGATGTTCGTTATGTGCTGAATGCACTGAACTTTGCGTGGTGGACAAATGACCGTATCTATCGGTTTAATGATCCGGATCATGTACCGTTGTATCATTCGATCATTGATGGAAGAGGAGTCAGTACGGAGAATGAAGCAAAGTCGAGATATTATGCCGCAGCGATATCTGGAACGGTAATGATGCTTTCTGATAATTATGGTCCTCAGGGAGAAGAGAGTATTATTGAAAATGCCAGAAGCAGAGCCAGACAGTTTGCGAATGACAAGGCAGTGAATCGGATTGCGAGATTTGGAAAGGCTTTTGTCCCGGTAGAATTAAAAGATGGAACGACGCCTTTTTATACTTTGGAGCATGAAGGAAAGCGATACGCTGCAATTTTTAATTTTTCAGAGTATCCGGCAGCGCTTGGCTTTGAAGCAAAGCGGGGTGGACTTCCGGAGAAAGGAATTGTTGTAGATATTCATGGCGGAGAAAAAAAGGCATATGAAAATAGGGTTACAGTAAATCTGGATGGCTGGGATGCAGTAATTTTAGAAGTATTTGAGTCATAAGTGAAGAAAAAGGAGGAGAGCAGCTAAGAACAAAAATAATGATGTGGTATATCACGTTTGCGCTCCTTCCAATGATATTGATTATGATATATGTATATTTTTATACAAGCCAGTTGATATTATCTGGAATGAATAGGAATATGGACTATCAAATTGAAAGGATTGGACAGAGTCTGGATGATAAAAGCGGAAATTATTACACGATTTCCAATATGCTGTATACGGATGAAACATTATGGAATTATCTGACAGCGGATTATACAAGAATGGGGTATGAAGATTTATATTTGTATGTGGATACATTGTTTTTGAATATAAGAATGTTATATCCTGAAATCTTATCTATTTCTGTATGCAGTACAAACAGTACTCTGCCAAAGGATGATTTTTATTTTTATGTAATAAACGAAGCGGAAGCAAATGAGAGATTCCCTCAGATAGGTGGGATAATGCAGATGGAGAAAGGTTCTGATGGGAACCTTTCTTTCTCGCGTTTTATGAACCGTTATGAAACAGGGAGATATCGAAATTATTTGACAGTATCTGTTGGACAAGAAGAGATATATTCAATTTTAGAAACAGGAGAAGAGGGATATTGTCTTGATAAATGAGGAAGGTATAGTACAAATATCAAACAGGGCAGAGCTGCAGGGAAAGCAGATAAATGAGTTGGGGCTGGAAAACCAGGTGGTAAGAAGACGCAGCACGAAACATTGCGGAGAATTGATCTTATATGCAGATACTCAGTTGTTCAGAAAACCAGTAAAAAGGGAGGCGGTGAAAATCTTTTCCATTTTTGTACTGTGCGCGGGATGTGCATTCATTGCGATCGCACACTGGAGCAGACGTTTTCAGGAGAATGTTGAAAATGTAATGAAGGGAGCGGGTATAATCAGTTATGGAAATTTTGGACATAGAATATTATACACACAAAAAGATGAAATTGGAATGATTGCAGACTCTGTGAATAAACTTGCAGAACGGATTCAGGAAACGATAGAAGAATCGTATGAAAAGGAACTAAGGCAAAAAATATCAGAAATGAATCAGCTCCAGGAGCAGATTAACCCTCATTTTTTATATAATGCACTTTCTTCGATCTCATCAATGGCAATCAATAATGGTGATAGAGAAACAGCATTGGCGATTGTGTGTCTGGCTGATTTTTACAGGCTTTCTTTAAATAAAGGAAATCAAGAGCTGACGATATGTGATGAGTTTAAAATTTTAGATAGTTATATGAAGCTTCAAAAAATTCGATTTGGAGAAAGTATCATGTTGGAATATCTTATAGATGAAGGACTTCTGGATCATAAAATAATGAAGCTTACTTTGCAGCCAATTGTGGAAAATGCAATTCATCATGGAAGGACAGATGATGTAGAAGTTTTTCATATTTTAATTCGGTTATACGGGCAGGATGGGAAAACAATAATTGAAATAATTGATGATGGTAAGGGAATATCTCCGGAAAAAATGATGGAGCTGCAGGAGAGCATGGATCGTTCGGAAGGAGGATATGGTTTGAGAAATGTTAATATTCGCTTGAAAATGCAGTATGGGGATGAGTATGGAATTAATTTGGAAAGTGAGCTTGGATTTGGCACGAAGGTAAGGATTGAATTGCCGGGATAAGGAGACATTATGAAACAAATCTGGATTATGGTGTGTGTTGTATTGGCTTGTTTGATGGGATGTACTTCTCGGATAGCAATGGAAAGAGAAGAAACAGAGGCAGAGGATATAGAAGTAATAGGTAAAGAGGCTGAATTAACGCTTTTTGATAAAAATTCGCAAAGGCATTTTTTTGATGACCGGATTGCACAGAAAATCATGGAAAAAACAGGAGTCAGTATACATGTGATCGATTCTACGGAAGACGCAGCAGGAAAAGAAGAACAGATCACACTGCTTGAGGGAGATGCACTGGAAATCTTAAAATCACTTGATGAGACGTATGATTTTATTTTTATGGATGCGGCGAAAGGGCAGTACATTTATTATATGCCGGAAGTGGTTCGTCTGTTGGAACATGGAGGTGTGCTGGTGTCAGACAATGTGCTGCAAGAAGGAGATATCATTGAGTCCCGGTTTGCGGTAGAACGCAGAAATCGCACGATCCACAGCAGAATGAGAGAATATTTATATGAATTGAAACACCATAAATTATTGGAAACTTCCATTATCCCATTGGGAGATGGAGTAGCACTTAGTACAAAGATAAGAGAGGAATAAAAAATGGCAAGACATCCTGAATTATTAATTCCGGCAAGCAGTCTGGAAGTATTGAAAACAGCAGTTATGTTTGGAGCCGATGCGGTATATATTGGAGGAGAGGCATTTGGACTTCGGGCAAAAGCAAAGAACTTTTCGATGGAAGATATGCGGGAGGGAATCGCATTTGCCCATGAGCATGATGTGAAAGTGTACGTGACTGCAAATATTTTAGCTCACAATGATGATTTGGAAGGCGTGAGGGAATATTTTCAAGAATTGAAAGAAATCAAACCGGACGCGCTCATTATCGCAGATCCTGCAATTTTTGAGATTGCGGGCGAGATTTGTCCGGAGATAGAGCGTCATATCAGCACGCAGGCGAATAACACAAATTACGGTACATTTAATTTTTGGCATAAGCTTGGCGCAACCCGTGTGGTTACAGCGAGAGAATTGTCTTTGGAGGAGATCAGAGAGATCCGTGCAAATATTCCGGATGATCTGGAGATTGAGACATTTGTACATGGTGCAATGTGTATTTCTTATTCAGGACGCTGCCTTCTGAGTAATTTTATGGTCGGAAGAGATGCGAACCGAGGAGCATGCACACATCCGTGTCGATGGAAATATTCAATCGTAGAGGAGACAAGACCGGGCGAAGTGATGCCGGTATTTGAAAATGAAAGAGGCACTTATATTTTTAACTCGAAAGATTTGTGCATGATCGAGCATATTCCGGAACTTTTAGAATCTGGAATTGACAGCCTGAAAATTGAAGGTCGTATGAAGACAGCGCTTTATGTGGCGACTGTTGCAAGGACATACCGTAAGGCAATTGACGATTATCAAAAAGATCCGAAACTTTACGAAGAGAATATGCCATGGTATTTGGAACAGATATCTAATTGCACATACCGTCAGTTTACTACCGGATTTTTCTTTGGAAAGCCGGATGAGACAACACAGATCTATGACAGCAATACCTATGTGAAGGAATATACCTATCTTGGTATTATCGGAGAAGAAAAAGAGGGAACCTATCGGATTGAACAGAGAAATAAATTCTCTGTCGGAGAGACGATCGAGGTGATGAAGCCAAATGGCGAGAACGTTGAAGTCACTGTAAAACGGATTCTCACAGAGGACGGAGAGGAGCAGGAAAGTGCACCGCATCCGAAACAGGTGTTGTATGTGGATTTGGGAATCAAAGTGGATGCATATGATATTTTAAGACGACGTGAACCATAAGAAATTGTGGCAGTTAGAACTGCGGGATTCTAAAAAAATTCCCGCAGTTTTTCTATTGCACTTTTTTCAATACGAGACACATAGGAACGAGAAATACCAAGCTGAGCGGCGATTTCCCGCTGTGTATATTCTTCCTCGTCGTAGAGACCGTATCGCATTTTCAAAACAAGCCGCTCGCGAGGTGAAAGTTCAGATTCAACTTTTGTGTAGAGCATTTTAATATCCTCTTTGAGAGCAACCTTTGTCTGTGCATCATCATCGTCAGCTTCTATGATGTCAAAAAGCTGTATTTCGTTTCCTTCACGGTCTGTGCCGATTGGTTCATAGAGAGAAATCTCTTTCGATACTTTCTTTTTGCTGCGCAGCATCATCAAGATCTCGTTTTCAATACATCTTGCAGCATAGGTTCCGAGACGATTATTTTTAGAAGGATTAAAAGTTGCAACTGCTTTGATCAGCCCGATCGTTCCGATGGAGATCAAATCTTCCGGATCATCGTCTAAGTATTGATATTTTTTGATGACATGGGCGACAAGGCGCAAGTTCCGCTCGATCAAGATGTGTTTCGCCTCAAGGTCACCCTCGATATATTTTTGTATATAGTATTGTTCTTCAGCTGCAGTTAGGGGAATTGGAAATGATTTCAAGGAAAGCACCTCTTAGCGTATTTAGTATAATGTATGTGCGGACAAAAATATTTGTGCTTTTCCACTTACAAATATTGACAATGAATGAGAAGTATGTAAGAATAAGAGCACTATATTTCAGAAGATATTCGTTCTTCTATAGTACTATCAGGCAGTTCTGCCAGAGATTTCAACTAAGAAAAAAGGAATAAAGAAAGGAGCGTGCAAATGATTGTTTAGCACAGTATTATCCGCTGCACTACAAGGATTACAGGTAGAATTTATTGATGTGGAGGCGGATTTAAGCAATGGATTACCGATGTTTCATATGGTAGGATATTTATCCTCAGAAGTAAAAGAGGCAGGAGAACGGGTACGAACGGCAATTCGCAATTCGGGGCTTGTGATTCCGGCGAAGAAGATTGTTGTGAATCTTTCACCGGCAGATGTCAGAAAGAGAGGGACAGCATTTGACCTTCCGATAGCGGTGTCAATTTTGGCATCACTTGGAGTGGTAAGTCAGGAGAGGCTTGAAAAAACAGTTTTTGTTGGAGAGCTAAGCCTTGACGGAAGGGTGAGAAGTGTGCCGGGAATTCTGCCGATTGTCCTGGAGGCAAAAAAACATGGTTTTCAATCCTGTGTGGTGTCAAAAGAAAATGAAAGTGAAGGAAAGCTTGTCGAGGGAATTGAAGTGATCGGAGTGGAAAATTTAAAAGCGGCATGCGATGTGCTCAATGAGGGCGTTGCTGCAGATCCTACGGAGACAAGAACGGTGAGAGATGCAGGAGAGCATACATACGAATTGGATTATCAGGATATCAAAGGGCAAAAGCTTGCAAAGCGGGCGGCCGAGGTGGCAGTTGCAGGGAACCACAATATGTTGATGATCGGACCGCCGGGAGCTGGAAAAACAATGATTGCAAAGCGGATACCGACGATTTTGCCACCGCTGACAAAAGAAGAAAGCATGGAATTGACAAAGCTTTACAGTATTGTTGGAGGATTGAATGCAAACCAGCCATTGATTTTGGAACGGCCATTTCGGGAGGTACATCATACAACGACAACGTCTGCGTTGATAGGGGGCGGTCTGATACCTCGGCCGGGAGAGATTAGTTTGGCAGATAAAGGTGTTTTGTTTTTGGATGAGATTGCAGAATTTCAAAAGCCGGTGCTGGAAATGCTAAGACAGCCACTTGAGGAACATTTTATAAAAATCATAAGAAATCGGGGAGTGTATCATTTCCCGGCAGAATTTTTGCTGGTGGCGGCTATGAATCCATGTCCTTGTGGAAACTATCCTGATTTGAATAAGTGCCTTTGTACGTCGACTCAGATTCAAGCGTATTTAAGTAAGATCAGTCAGCCGATATTGGATCGAATTGATATCTGTGTTGAGGCTGAACGTGTGGCTTACGAGGATTTACAGGGAGCCCGTGAAGAGTCTTCAAAGGATATCCGAGAGCGTGTGATCATGGCAAGAGAACGGCAAAAGGAACGGTATAAAGGGGAGGGGATTACAACAAATTCACAGTTGAATGCAGAGAAGATAAAGCGATACTGTATTCTTGGAAGCGAGGAGGAAAAGATGATGCGGCAGGCGTTTGAAAAGTTAAATCTCACAGCGAGAATGTATCACAAAATCCTCTGTGTCGCCAGAACAATTGCAGATTTGGCGGGCGAGGAGAAAATCGGTTTGGCGCATTTGAGAGAGGCGATCGGATACAGGACATTGGATAAAAAATATTGGGGCAGGTGACAGGATGAAATATGAATATTGGTTTGCAAATATAAAAGGAATTGGCAATCAGAAAAAGAAAAGAATTCGTAAGCGCTTGGTGAGTGCACAAGAGTTATATTATATAGAAGAAACAGGCTTACAAGCACTTGGAGTGGAAGAAAAGGATGCTCAAATTATTCGGAAAAGTATAGAAACATGGGATTTGGAGGAAGAATATGAGAGGATGCAACAGAAGAAAATTCAGTTTTATCCGTTTTTTCACAGCGATTATCCGGAAAAATTAAAGCAAATCAGTTCACCGCCATATGCGCTTTATGTAAAGGGGAGACTGCCAAAAGAAGACAGGCTTTCAGTGGCGATTGTAGGAGCACGAGAATGCAGTCCTTATGGGAGACAATTGACAAAGGAATTTGCAAAAAAACTGGCAAGTGCAGGAGCGCAGATCATAAGCGGTATGGCAAAAGGGATTGATGGAGCCGGACAGATAGGAGCATTGGAGGAAGGCGGAGATTCCTATGGGGTTTTGGGGTGCGGGGTGGATGTCTGTTACCCTAGAGAACACATTGAGCTGTATACGGAGCTGGAAAGAAAAGGCGGGATTTTATCAGAGCAGCCCATCGGGACAAAGCCGCTGCCGCAGTTTTTCCCTGCCAGAAATCGAATTATCAGTGGACTTTCAGATATCGTACTTGTGATGGAGGCAAAAGAAAGAAGTGGATCTTTGATTACCGCAGATATGGCATTGGAGCAGGGAAAGGATATCTATGCACTGCCGGGACCGATAAACAGTCAGCTGAGCAGGGGGTGCAACCGCCTGATTAAACAGGGTGCAGGGATATTGTTATCGCCTGAGGATCTCTTAGAAGAGCTATCGTTTGTTTGTGAAGAAAAAGTGAAAAAATTAACGGAAAATAAAATAGCACTTGAAAGTCCAGAAAATTTGGTGTATAGTTGTCTCGATTTGTATCCAAAGAACCTAAACGAATTGGCGGACCTTACAGGGCTGACAATTCCGGCGTTGATGGATGTGCTGGTGAGTTTAGAGTTACAAGGATATATTCGTGAATTTTCAAAAAATCATTATGTTAGATTGAGATAGATAGAACGATAGTGGAGGAATTATAAATGGCACGTTATCTTGTAATCGTAGAGTCTCCTGCGAAAGTAAAGACAATTAAAAAATTTTTGGGGAGTAATTATGTTGTTACGGCGTCAAACGGGCATGTACGTGATTTGCCAAAGAGTCAGCTTGGAATTGACGTGGAACATGACTTTGAACCAAAATATATTACCATACGCGGAAAAGGGGATATTCTTGCTAATTTAAGAAAAGAAGTGAAGAAAGCGGATAAAGTATATCTTGCAACTGACCCCGACCGTGAGGGAGAAGCGATTGCATGGCATTTGTCAAAAGCGTTAAAACTGGAAGACAAAAAGATGTACCGTATCAGTTTCAACGAGATTACCAAGAATGCGGTAAAAGCATCGATCAAAGACGCAAGAGAGATTGATATGAATCTGGTAGATGCACAGCAGGCAAGAAGAGCGTTGGATCGAATTGTTGGCTATAAGATCAGTCCTCTTCTCTGGGCAAAAGTAAAGAGAGGCTTGAGTGCGGGACGAGTACAGTCTGTGGCGCTGCGCATTATTGCAGACCGTGAGGAGGAGATCAATGCATTTATTCCGGAAGAATATTGGACACTGGATGCAAAGATTAAAGTAGAAGGGGAGAGAAAGCCTCTCCTTGCAAAATTCTATGGAACAGATGGGAAAAAAATAGTCATCCATTCAAAAGAAGAACTGGAACAGATTATGAAGGCAGTCGAGGATGTACCATATTATGTAGACGATATCAAAAAGGGAGAGAGGACAAAGAAAGCACCTCTTCCGTTTACTACGAGTACACTGCAGCAGGAAGCGGCGAAGGCTCTGAATTTCGGAACTCAAAAGACGATGCGCATTGCGCAGCAGCTTTATGAAGGTGTTGATATTAAAGGCGGCGGAACAGTCGGTGTCATCACTTATCTGCGTACAGACTCAACAAGAATTTCCGAGGAAGCAGATGCGAATGCAAGAGAATACATTTCGCAGAATTATGGAGAGAGCTATGTATCGGCGGTGGCGAAAAAGGCGGATGACGGGAAGAAAATTCAGGATGCGCATGAGGCGATCCGTCCGACAGATATCACAAGAACACCGGCGGCTTTGAAAGAATCCCTTACAAGGGATCAGTTCCGATTATATCAGCTGATCTGGAAGCGATTTGTGGCAAGTAGAATGAACCCGGCAAAATATGAGACGACTTCGATCAAAATTGCAGCTGGCGAGTATCGTTTTTCTGTTGCGGCATCCAAAAACGTATTCGAAGGATTTCGGGCTGTTTATGTGGAAGCGGATGAGGAAAAAGAAGAAAACAATGTACTTGTAAAGAGCATCGATAAGGATTCGAAGCTTACAAAAGAAGAACTGGATCCAAAACAGCACTTTACACAGCCGCCGGCACATTATACAGAGGCATCACTTGTAAAGGCATTAGAAGAGCTCGGGATCGGGCGTCCAAGTACGTATGCGCCGACCATCACAACGATCATCAACCGCCGTTACGTGGCAAAGGAGAACAAGAACCTTTACATGACAGAGCTCGGCGAGGTGGTCAACAACATGATGAAAGAGGCATTCCCGAGCATCGTGGATGTCAACTTTACGGCAACGATGGAAGCTTTGCTCGACAGGGTTGGAGATGGAAGTGTTCCGTGGAAGACAGTAGTCGAGAACTTCTGGCCGGATCTCTATGAGGCGGTCACAGAGGCAGAAAAGAACCTCGAAGAAGTTAAGGTAGAGGATGAGGTGACAGATGTCATCTGCGAGAACTGCGGCCGCAACATGGTGGTCAAATACGGCCCGCACGGAAAATTCCTCGCCTGCCCGGGATTCCCGGACTGCAAGAACACGAAGCCGTATCTGGAAAAGATCGGTGTTCCGTGTCCGAAGTGCGGAAAAGAAGTGATCCTGCGCAAGACGAAAAAAGGACGGAAATATTATGGATGCGAAAACAATCCGGAATGCGATTTCATGTCCTGGCAGAAACCGTCTGCCAAGAAATGCCCGCAGTGCGGCGGCTATATGCTGGAAAAAGGCAATAAGCTGGTCTGCGCGGACGAGCAGTGCGGCTATGTAGAAGCACGCGAAAAGAAAGACGAAGACTGAGAATGACAAAGCGGTCTGTACTGGTGAAAAACTGGTGCAGGCCGTTTTTTTTGCTTATCGCGGCGGAAAAACAGGAAGATCCGAAAAAATTTAGCATGAATTTTTATAAAATTTATAGTTTTCTGAAAAATATATTGATTTCCGGAAAACTACATGATAGAATGAGCTTAGTTTTAAGGGTTGTCTGAAAAAGGCATCAGTGTGCATTTTTTTCGGCGGATACGCCAAAAAAATGCAGAAAATAAAGAA
>OHNK01001439.1_pt1 | contig 10153 bp, 5 predicted proteins | sample 1569551 | NCBI WGS metagenome assembly OHNK01 (sample SAMEA3879518, study PRJEB24766) | human gut metagenome | biome: human-associated habitat; feature: feces | place: USA | collected 1985/1987 | reverse complement strand
TTGTGCTCATTCTAGCTCTGAATCCGTGAACTTTAGATCTCTGTCTCTTTTTTGGCTGAAATGTCATTTTCATAATTCCAGGCACCTCCTTTAAATAAATATCTATCTATCTTGAGATAGTATTCCTATGGTTATGCATTATTTAGTAAACATCATTTCAATTATATTCATAAACCCCCTCTCCGTCAAGCATTTTTTCGATTTTTTTATACCAATTTATACCTGAATGAAGCTTTTAAAATTTGTCATTTATGGATTATTTTGCGCTTTTTAAGTTTTCCACATTTATCCGCATTGCGAAAAAGTTATCCACATTTTCACTTTTGCAAGTTATCCACATTTTGTGGATAACTTTTCAATTTTTCCACTCTTTAAAAAAGTTATCCACAAAGTTATCCACATTTTTTGGTTTACATAATATTTCAAAAAAAATGTGGATAACTCGACCTTTTTTTGTGGATAACTTCAAAAAAAATGTGGATAACTTTTTTTGAAGTTTAAAAAATCCTTTAAAATCAAGGGTTTTAGCGTGTGGATAATGTGGAAAGAAGTTATCCACATTATCCACATTTATTGGTTGCAAATAATGCCTTTTTTCGAGTTATCCACATTATCCACATTGCTTTTTTGCAAGTTATCCACATTATCCACATTGGGAAAAGTTTTCCACATTTTTCGCATAGTTTTCCACATTTTTGTGATTAAACGGTTGATAAAAGTCCCAATTTATTATAGAATAGATAAATACAAAACTTGTAGTATTTTGATAGAAAGTGTATTTTTCGCACTTTCTATTGTTACGTTGTTTTATATTTACTTAAACACAGGAGATACACCATGCATCCAATACAAGAAAAATGGACGGATATTCTTAATACCATCAGAGAGGAACATCAGCTCTCTGATATTTCTTTCAAAACATGGCTTGAAACGCTTACTGTCCACAGTGTTGAGGACAATGAAGTGACAATTGTAGTCCCTACCGGGCTGATTGGTATCAACTATATTACCAACCGTTATCTTCTTCCATTAAAAGTAGCCATTTCTGAGGCAACCGGAGAAGAATATGAGATTGCCCTAATCGAGCCAAAAGATATTCCATCTGAAACAGTACAAGCTCCCTCAACTATTATTAATGAAAATGTTGAGCGTGCAAACTTAAATCCCCGCTATACATTTGATACTTTCGTAGTCGGAAGCAACAATAAAATGGCACATGCAGCGTCCGTTGCGGTTGCTGAATCCCCAGGAGAAGCTTATAATCCACTGTTTATCTACGGTGGCGTTGGTCTTGGAAAAACACATCTAATGCATTCAATTGCACATTTTATTCTGCAGAAAAACCCAGAAACGCGGGTATTGTACGTTACAAGTGAAATTTTTACAAATGAATTGATTGAATCTATCCGCAGTGGTAATAATGCAGATATGACCATGACTAAGTTTCGGGAGAAATATCGCAACATCGATGTTCTGATGATTGACGATATTCAATTTATTGTAGGAAAAGAATCCACACAGGAAGAGTTTTTCCACACCTTTAATGCACTTCATGGTGCAAAAAAACAGATTATCATATCTTCTGATAAACCTCCGAAAGATATGGAAATCTTAGAAGACCGCCTTCGTTCCCGCTTTGAATGGGGCTTAATCGTTGATATTTCAGCTCCTGACTACGAGACAAGAATGGCGATTCTTCGTAAGAAAGAAGAACTCGACGGACTTGAGAAATATCATATTCCGGATGAGGTTATGCAGTACATTGCCAATAATATTAAATCCAATATCCGTGAGCTTGAAGGATCTTTGAATAAACTGATCGCTCTTTCTAATCTGGAGAATAAACCGATCGACATTCCTTTGGCTGCTGAGGCCTTGAAGGATATGATCTCACCGGATGATACCCGTGCAGTTTCACCAGAACTGATCATGGATGTAGTTTCTGAACACTTTAATGTACCGGTAACTGAACTAAAAGGTAAAAAACGAAACGCTGAGATCGTTCTTCCACGCCAGATTGTCATGTATCTGTGCAGAAATATGACCGATACACCACTAAAATCCATTGGTGCCCTGCTCGGTGGTAAAGATCATGCTTCCATTAGCCATGGTGTACGCAAAATTGAGAATGATCTGAAGACAGATGAAGCTTTAAACAACACTGTGAATATAATTAAGAAGAAAATCAATCCTGTATAAGGAAGATAACTCTATAAAATGTGAATAACTTGTCAGTTTTTCGCGTTAATTGTGGATAACTTTGTAGAAAACCTGTAGATTTCTATGTGAATAACGTTGGGATAACAAAAATGTGGATTTTTTGCCAAATTTTTTTCCCCACAGTTTCAACACGTTATTTTTCTGTAATCTACATAGTTATCCAAACCCGCAAACCCTTGATTTTAAAGGGCTGCAGGTACTTATCCACTTATCCACACCCCCTAAGGCGGAGGAGACGGAATCGATTTATATAAATATACATAAATTACGCGAGGAAAAAACGTTATCCACATATCAACTGTAACCTTGAAACCTGAAAGGAGTAATCATCAACATGAGAATCATATGCAAAAAATCGAATCTCGTAAAAGGAGTCAGTATTGTTTCCAAGGCAGTACCCTCTAAAACAACAATGCCTATTCTTGAATGTATTCTGATTGATGCAACAACGGATGTAATCAAACTGACTGCCAATGATATGGAACTTGGAATTGAAACTACAATTGATGGAATTATTGATTCCAGAGGTATTATTGCATTAAATGCAAAGATTTTTTCAGAAATTGTCCGTAAACTTCCAGACAATGATGTTGTTATTGAAACAGAATCTGACAATCAGGCAATTATTACTTGCGAAAAAGCGAAATTTAATATCGCAGCCCAGTCAGGAGATGATTTTTCTTATCTTCCGGCGATTGAGCGTGAAGATTTTATTACTATTTCCGAGTTTACTTTGAAAGAAGTTGTTCGCCAGACTATTTTTTCAATTGCTGACAATGATACGAACAAGATGATGACAGGAGAACTTTTTGAGATTGACAATGATGTTCTCAGAGTGGTTTCTCTTGATGGTCACAGAATTTCAATCCGGAAAATCGAACTGAAAGATGCTTATCAGCCGAGAAAAGTAATTGTTCCTGGAAAAACTCTTCAGGAAATCAGCAAGATTATTGGCGGTGAAGCGGATGCTGAAGTTGAGATTTCGTTTACAAAAAATCATATTGTTTTTGAATTTGACAGAACATTGGTTGTTTCCAGACTGATTGAAGGTGAATATTTCCGAATTGATCAGATGCTGTCCAGTGATTATGAGACAAGAGTACATGTGAATAAAAAAGAACTGTTAGATTGTATTGATCGTGCAACTCTGCTTATCAAAGAGGGAGACAAAAAGCCGATTATCATTGACATCAAGAATGAATCAATGGAGTTGAAGATCAAATCACAGATTGGATCTATGGATGAACTGATTTTCTGTACAAAAGACGGAAAAGATCTGATGATTGGATTTAATCCAAAGTTTTTGATCGATGCACTTCGTGTGATTGAAGATGAAGAAGTAGACTTGTATTTTATGAATGCAAAAGCACCTTGCTTTATCAAAGACGAGAATCAGTCTTACATTTATCTGATTCTTCCAGTCAATTTTAATGCAGCTGTCTAAACTCAGAAAATAATGGATTATGCGGAGCAGACGCCCTGCTCTGCAATTTTTTGACTTTTCAAAATCTAGAAAATTAAAAGTTTAAAAATATTTAAAAAGTTTAAACGAAAAATAAAGATCAAAAACACTGATAAAAATTAATTAAGGAGTGATAAGAAATGGAAATAATCAAACTGCGCCCTCAGGATGAATTCATTAAACTCGGTCAGGCGCTCAAGGCAGCCGGGTTAGTTGAAAGTGGTGTTGAGGCTAAGGACGTAATTCAGAACGGGCTTGTTCTTGTAAACGGAGAAATTGATACGAGACGCGGAAGAAAGCTTTATCCGGGCGATACAGCTTCTTTTGATGGAAATGAAATAAAAATTGAAAAATAATTAAAAAACGTGTAGAATAACATGTGAGAGGTTTTCTCGCTCGTGTTATAACGTGATGGCGGGGAAATTATGATAATCAAGTCTTTAAAGCTGAAAAATTACAGAAATTATGATTTATTAGATTTGACCTTTGATCCGAAAACAAATATTTTGTACGGTGACAATGCTCAAGGAAAGACAAACATACTGGAAGCATTGTATTTGTCTGGAACGACGAAATCTCACAGAGGAACGAAGGATCGGGATATGATACAGTTTGGGCATGATGAATCCCATCTGGAGACAGTAGTTGAGAAAAAGGGAATCATTTTCCAGATCGATATGCACCTGAAGAAAAACAGTCCGAAGGGAATTGCAATCGATAAGGTACCGATTCGCCGTGCAAGTGAGTTATTCGGTATTGTCCATTTTGTTTTCTTTTCTCCGGAGGATCTTAATATTATCAAAGAGGGTCCGGCAGGAAGAAGAAGATTTATTGATCTTGAGCTTTCCCAGCTTGATAAGATCTATCTGAATAATCTTTCGAACTATAACCGTATTATTAACCAGCGTAATTCACTTTTGAAGGATATCTATGGCTCGAACCAGCAGCATTTGCTGGAGACACTGGATATCTGGGATATGCAGCTGGCTGCTTATGGAACAAAGGTTTTGGAAAGAAGAAAAGAATTTGTACGACAGGTGAATGAGATTATTTCAGAGATTCATTTCCGTCTGACAGGCGGGAAAGAACAGCTGTCATTGACTTATGAATCAAGTATTGGTGAGATGTCGATGGAGCAGGCTCTGAAGAAAAACAGGGAGAGGGATCTGCGGATGAAAAGTACGTCTGTAGGTCCTCATAGAGATGATCTGTGTTTCCTGTCAGGAGATTTGGATATTAGAAAATTTGGTTCTCAGGGACAGCAAAGAACAGCTGCGCTGTCGCTGAAATTAGCTGAGATTGAACTGGTGAAGCGGATCATTGGGGATACGCCGATCCTGTTATTAGACGATGTTTTGTCTGAATTAGATAAAAACAGGCAAAACTATTTACTGGATAGTATTCATGATATACAGACGGTGATTACTTGTACGGGACTGGATGAGTTTGTAAATCATAGATTTTCTATCAACAAGATATTCCATGTGAAAAGTGGACATGTAGCAAAAGAAAACTAGGAGGTTTAAGAATGGGTGCATCAGGTACAGAATTTGACGCTGAATACGGAGCGGACCAGATTCAGATTTTGGAAGGATTGGAAGCCGTAAGAAAAAGACCGGGTATGTACATTGGCAGCACTTCCGTCAGAGGACTTCATCATCTGGTTTATGAGATTGTAGATAATGCGGTGGATGAGGCTCTGGCCGGATATTGTGATAAAATTCAGGTAGACATTAACAAAGACAATTCGATAACGGTCACAGACAATGGGCGTGGAATTCCTGTAGGAATCAACCATAAGGCAGGACTTCCTGCAGTTGAGGTTGTATTTACAATCCTGCATGCCGGTGGTAAATTCGGCGGTGGAGGGTACAAGGTATCCGGAGGATTGCACGGAGTAGGTGCATCTGTTGTTAATGCTCTTTCTGAGTGGCTGGAAGTAGAGATTGCCAACGAAGGCAAGATTTATAAACAGCGTTATGAGCGTGGTAAAGTATGCTATAAACTCAGAGTTGACAGAGAATGTGAGCCGGAGCTGAGAGGAACAAAGGTTACTTTCCTTCCGGATAAGGAAATCTTTGAGGAAACAGTATTTGATTATAATACACTGAAACAGCGTTTCCGTGAGATGGCATTCCTGACAAAGGGATTGAAGATTCACTTAAGAGATCTTCGTGAGGAAGAGATCCATGAGCATATATTCCACTATGAAGGTGGTATTAAAGAATTTGTAACATACCTGAACAAGAGTAAAACTGCGCTCTATGAGCAGATTATTTACTGTGAAGGTATGAAAGATAATGTTGCAGTTGAGGTTGCTATGCAGCATAATGACTCCTACAATGAGACTACTTACGGTTTTGTAAATAATATTACAACGCCGGAGGGTGGTACTCATATTGCGGGATTCAGAAGTGCATTGACTAAGGTATTCAACGATTATGGCAAGAAAAATAAGCTGCTGAAAGAGAATGAGCAGCTTTCAGGAGAGGATATCCGTGAGGGACTGACTGCGATTGTCAGTGTCAAGATTGAGGATCCTCAGTTTGAAGGACAGACAAAGCAGAAACTTGGAAACAGTGAAGCACGTGGAGCTGTTGATAATATCGTCAGAACACAGCTGGAGATCTTCCTGGAGCAGAATCCAAGTGTTGCAAAGATGATCATCGAAAAGTCTGTTATGGCACAGCGTGCCCGGGAAGCAGCCAGAAAAGCAAGAGATCTTACAAGAAGAAAGTCAGCTCTTGAGGGAATGTCCCTTCCGGGAAAACTGGCAGACTGTTCAGATAAAGATCCGTCCAAGTGTGAGATCTATATTGTCGAGGGAGATTCCGCCGGCGGTTCTGCAAAGACAGCCAGAGACCGTGCAACTCAGGCAATCCTGCCACTTCGTGGTAAGATTCTGAACGTAGAGAAAGCACGTCTTGATAAGATTTACGGAAATGCTGAGATTAAGGCAATGATCACAGCATTCGGAACGGGAATTCACGAAGATTTTGATATCAGTAAGCTGAGATATCACAAGATCATTATCATGACCGATGCCGATGTCGATGGAGCGCACATCAGTACACTTCTTTTGACATTTTTGTATCGTTTCATGCCGGATCTGATCAAAGAGGGATATGTATATCTTGCGCAGCCACCACTGTATAAACTGGAGAAGAACAAGAAGGTATGGTATGCATACAGCGATGACGAACTGAACCAGATTCTTACAGAAGTTGGTCGTGACAGCAACAATAAGATCCAGCGTTACAAAGGTCTTGGAGAGATGGATGCAGAGCAGCTTTGGGAGACAACTATGGATCCGGAGCACAGAATCCTCCTGCGCGTAACAATGGATGATGAGACCTCTTCTGAGCTTGATCTTACTTTCACAACCCTTATGGGAGACAAAGTAGAACCAAGAAGAGAATTCATCGAAGAAAATGCAAAGTATGTACAAAACCTGGATATCTAGTAGTTATAGCGACACAACAGGCAACTTCGGGCAGGGCTGATTCGAGTTTACTCGAAAGCAGACCTGGACGTAGTTGTCTGGGTTGGCATTAGAAATGCCAACCCAGCGAAAAAATCGCCAGATTTTTGAGCTGTTGTGGAGCGTAAGAACGCGAAGACCAGCCAGATTTTTGAGCTGGTGTGAAGCGTGAAAATGCGAAATCCAGTCAGATTTTGAATATGATAGACTGACCCTAGAAAAAAGGAGACAAGTGATGGAAGACAATATTTTTGACAAAGTCCATGAAGTCGATCTGAAAAAGACGATGGAGACTTCATACATCGACTATGCCATGAGCGTAATCGCTGCCCGTGCTCTTCCGGATGTTAGAGACGGACTTAAGCCGGTACAGAGACGAATTCTGTACTCAATGATAGAATTAAATAATGGACCGGACAAACCGCATCGTAAATGTGCGCGTATTGTCGGTGATACGATGGGAAAATACCATCCTCATGGAGACAGCTCGATTTATGGAGCTCTCGTTAATCTTGCACAGGAGTGGTCTACACGTTATCCCCTTGTAGATGGACACGGAAACTTTGGTTCAGTGGACGGTGATGGCGCTGCTGCAATGCGTTACACAGAGGCACGTCTGAGTAAGATCTCTATGGAGATGACAGCGGACATTAACAAAAATACCGTAGATTTTATCCCGAACTTTGATGAAACAGAGAAGGAGCCTACTGTACTTCCGTCCAGATTTCCGAATCTTCTGGTAAATGGAACATCAGGTATCGCAGTAGGTATGGCAACGAATATCCCGCCGCATAATCTGCGTGAGGTTATTTCAGCAGTTGTTCAGATCATAGATGATCAGATTGCAGATAAAGAAGAGACGACAATCGAGGAAATCCTTGAAATCGTGAAGGGACCAGATTTCCCTACAGGTGCGGAGATTCTTGGTACAAGAGGAATTGAAGAGGCATACAGAACAGGACGCGGTAAGATCAGAGTGCGTGCGGTGACAAACATTGAGCCAATGCAGAACGGAAAGAACAGAATTATTGTTACTGAGCTTCCGTATATGGTAAATAAAGCACGTCTGATCGAAAAGATCGCTGAGCTTGTAAGAGATAAAAAGATTGATGGAATCACTGATTTAAGTGACCAGTCTAACCGTGAAGGTATGAGAATCTGTATTGAGCTTCGTCGTGATGTGAATCCGAATGTAATTCTGAATCAGTTATATAAACATACACAGCTTCAGGATACATTTGGTGTGATCATGCTGGCGCTCGTTGATAATCAGCCGAAGGTTATGAATCTTCTTGAGATGTTGCAGTACTATCTGCGTCATCAGGAAGATGTTGTGACAAGAAGAACACAGTATGACCTGAATAAAGCACAGGAGAGAGCTCATATCCTGGAAGGATTACTGATTGCTCTGGATAACATTGACGAAGTCATCCGCATCATCCGTGGTTCTAAGAATGTTCAGGAAGCAAAAGCAGAATTGATCAAACGCTTTGGACTCAGTGATGTCCAGGCACAGGCAATCGTAGACATGCGTCTGCGTGCACTCACAGGTTTGGAACGTGAGAAGATTGAAGCTGAATATGCAGAGCTTATGAAGAAGATTGAAGAGTATAAAGCAATTCTTGCTGATAAAAAACTTCTTCTTGGTGTGATCAAAAAAGAGATTCTTGTAATTGCTGAGAAATACGGTGATGACAGAAGAACTAAGATTGGATTTGATGAATTTGACATCTCCATGGAAGATCTGATTCCGCGCGAGAATGTCGTAATTACAATGACAAAACTTGGATATATCAAGAGAATGTCTATGGACACATTCAAGAGCCAGAATCGTGGTGGTAAAGGTATTAAGGGAATGCAGACACTGGAGGATGATTACATCCGGGAACTGTTTATTACAACCAGTCACCATTACATTATGTTCTTTACGAACACAGGCCGTGTCTACAGACTGAAAGCTTACGAGATTCCGGAGGCAGGAAGAACTGCACGTGGAACAGCAATCATTAACCTACTCCAGCTGATGCCGGAAGAGAAGATTACTGCGATCATTCCGCTTCGTGAGTATGAGGAAGGCAAGTATCTGTTCATGGCAACGGAGAAAGGTCTTGTGAAGAAGACTCCGATTCAGGATTATGCAAATGTCAGAAAGACAGGACTTGCGGCGATCGTACTGCGTGAGGATGATAAGCTGATCGAGGTTAAGATCACAGATAATACAGAGGATATTTTCCTCGTTACAAAATACGGTATGTGTATCCGTTTCAATGAGACAGATGTACGTTCCACAGGCCGTGTTTCTATGGGTGTACGCGGTATGAACCTGACAGATAATGACGTTGTGATCGGTATGCAGATCGCAAGCCAGGGCAAAGATATGCTGATCGTATCTGAGCGTGGTATGGGTAAACGTACAGACATGGATGAATTTACTCGTCAGAATCGTGGCGGTAAAGGTGTGAAATGTTATAAGATCACAGAGAAGACAGGAAATGTTGTCGGAATGAAAGCTGTAGATGAAGACAGTGAGATCATGATCATCAACACAGAGGGAATTATTATCCGTATGAAGTGTTCTGATATCTCTGTTTACGGCAGAATCACATCAGGTGTAAAACTGATCAACCTGAAGGAAAATGACACTGTAGCGAGCGTTGCGAAGGTGAGAAAGGCTTCTGCCGAGATCGACGGTGAAGAAGTTGAGATTTCTGATGAAGATGAGTCTGAAAAATCAGAGGAATAAAGTTGTTATATTTTACAGAAGATTGTAAGCTGTCCTGAAAAATAAAAAGATAAGAGAAAGTGGATGGAGTTTACTTGACTACAGTGAACTTTATCCGCTTTCTTTTTTGAGTATAAAGAATTGAAAATGGAATCAAAAGGAATAAAAAAGAGACGGAAAAAATAAAATAAATCAAGGTAACTGTTCAGAGCTAACCTCCAAAATGCTACGCATTTCGTCGGTGTGGCGTATCCGCCAAATAAAATTT
>OHNK01001438.1_pt1 | contig 10162 bp, 10 predicted proteins | sample 1569551 | NCBI WGS metagenome assembly OHNK01 (sample SAMEA3879518, study PRJEB24766) | human gut metagenome | biome: human-associated habitat; feature: feces | place: USA | collected 1985/1987 | reverse complement strand
AACGGCTTCGTTATAAAGCCGAAACAGAAAAACAAAAAAGGAGAAATCATCATGGGTAAAAATGCAATCGTTGGCCAGTCCGGCGGCCCCACCTCTGTCATCAACGCAAGTCTGGCTGGTGTGTTCGAGAGCTGCAAGAGCCGCGGCGCGGACATCGTCTACGGCATGTGCAACGGCGTCGCCGGTCTGCTGGAGGAGCGGGTCGTGGACCTGTCCACCCTGCTGACCGATGACCTCGACATCGAGCTGCTCAAGCGCACCCCCTCCAGCTTCCTCGGCAGCTGCCGCTACAAGCTGCCCGACTGGCACACCGATGAGGCCTTGTACAAGAAGCTCTTCGCCATCCTCGAAAAGCTGGACATCGGCTGCTTCTTCTACATCGGCGGCAACGACTCGATGGACACCATCGGCAAGCTGGCTGAGTACGGCGAGTGCATCCAGAGCGACATCCGCTTCATGGGCGTGCCTAAGACCATCGACAACGATCTGATGGTCACCGACCACACCCCCGGCTACGGCTCTGCGGCCAAGTACATCGGCGTAGTGATGAAGGAGGTCATCCGCGACGCCACCGTCTACGGCACCAAGTATGTCACCGTCGTCGAGATCATGGGCCGCAACGCCGGCTGGCTGACCGCCGCCGCCGCACTGGCCAAGAGCGACGACTGCGAGGGCGTGGACATGATCTGCCTGCCCGAAGTCCCCTTCCATGTGGAGCACTTCATCGAGAAGGTGCGCGTGATGCAGGAGAAGAAGCCCAGCATCGTCATCGCGGTGTCTGAGGGCGTCAAGCTCGAGGATGGCCGCTATGTCTGTGAGCTGGCCGACGATGTGCACGCTGTGGACGCTTTCGGCCACAAGGCCCTGACCGGCACCGCCCGCTATCTGGCCAACGTCGTGGCCCGCAATCTGGACACCAAGACCCGCTGCATCGAGCTTTCCACCCTGCAGCGCTGTGCCGGCCACCTGACCAGCCGCACCGACATCACCGAGGCCTATCAGGTCGGCGGTGCTGCTGCCAAGGCTGCGTTTGAGGGCATCACCGGCCAGATGGTGGCCCTGAAGCGCATATCCAACAGCCCCTATCAGTGTACCACTGAGCTGCACCCCATCAGCGAGGTCGCAAATCTCGAAAAGAAGGTGCCGCTGAGCTGGATGAACGAGGCTCACACCCAGATGACGGAAGACTTCCTCGCTTACGCACGGCCCCTCATCCAGGCTGAGCTGACCCCGCTCTACATCGCCGGTCTGCCTCACCACATCTACATGAAGCCCCAGAAGTAAGCGTTCTGTTTCGCAGACATACCTCCGCACCCCTGCACCCTGTGCGCGGGGGTGCATTTTTGTACGGAAAATGCTTTGATTTTACTTGTTTTTTACCTGAAACCGTATTATAATATTATCTGCGTCGCTCGCTGTTGAGCGGCGCGTTTTTTCGTGAGTACCATCTGATATTTGAGGAGGCAGAGCATTTTCATGGCACAGAATACCCGGACAGGCGATTTGACCAGCGGCCCCATGCTGCAAAAGATCATCCTGTTTTCCCTGCCGCTGGCTGCATCCAGCATCCTGCAGCTGCTGTTCAACGCAGCCGATGTCGTCGTCGTGGGACGCTTTGCGGGCAGCACGGCGCTGGCCGCTGTCGGCTCCAACGGTGCGCTCATCAACCTGCTGGTCAACCTGTTCGTGGGCCTGTCGCTGGGCGCGAACGTCGTTGCGGCCCGCTGCTTCGGCGCGAAGGATGATGAGGGCGTCCACAACACCGTCCAGACCTCCGTGACGCTGGGCCTCGTCAGCGGCTTCTTTCTGGCCGTGGTGGGCTTTTTTGCCGCCCGCGTCCTGCTGGAGCTGATGAGCTGCCCGGAGGACGTCATCGGCCTGTCCACCCTCTACCTCAAGATATACTTCATCGGTATGCCCATGACCATGCTGTACAACTTCAGCTCGGCCCTCCTGCGCGCCGTGGGCGACACCAAGCGCCCGCTGTACTGTCTGGCGGCGGCCGGTATCATCAATGTGGTGCTGAACCTTGTGTTCGTCATCGGCTTTTCCATGAGCGTGGCGGGCGTTGCGCTGGCCACCATCATCAGTGAGACGGTGTCGGCCTGCCTGGTCACCGCCATGCTGGTGCGGGAAAAGGGCGCGCTGCATCTGGACCTGCACAAGCTGGGCTTCCACGCCGGTGCCCTGAAGCAGATCTTGCTCATCGGCCTGCCGGCAGGCCTGCAGAGCACCGTGTTCAGCCTGTCCAATGTGGTGATCCAGTCCGCCATCAATTCCTTCGGCTCCACGGTCGTGGCCGGAAGCTCGGCATCGTCCAATCTGGAAGGCTTCGTCTACACGGCCATGAACGCCTTTGCACAGGCCGCCGTGACCTTTACCAGCCAGAACATGGGTGCACGCAAGTATCACAATCTGGACCGCGTGATGCGCAACTGCCTGCTGTGCGCCGTGGTCACCGGCATTCTTTTGGGCGGTGGTGCGGCACTGGCTGGTCGGCAGCTGCTGCACTTCTACTCCTCGGACGAGGCCGTGATCGCCGCCGGATACGAGCGGCTGTGGATCATCTGCGGCACCTACCTGCTGTGCGGCATCATGGACACACTGGCCAGCAGCCTGCGCGGCCTGGGTTACAGCGTGCTGCCCATGGTGGTGAGCCTGATCGGCAGCTGCCTGCTACGTCTGGTGTGGATCGCCACCATCTTCCAGCTGAACCGCACCCCGTTCATGCTGTACATCAGCTACCCCATCAGCTGGGTTCTGACCGCCTCGGTGCATCTGATCTGCCTGCTGGTGGTACGGCGCAAGCTGCAGAAAAAGGGGCAGAACCTGCAGGCTGCATAATACTCCCTCCGTCATCGCTGTGCGCTGCCATCTTCCTCTAGGAGGGAGGCTTACCGCACGGACAGGCCCCATCTCAGAGGGGGCTGTCTGCGAAGCAGACTGGGGGAGTTTCCTTTAAAAATGCCCCTCAAAATCGCCCTCGATCTCATACGGCCAGCTCAGGATGCCGCCGAGATCACGCAGGCCGGTATAGCCCTGCGCTTCCAGCTTCTGTGCGGCATCGGCACTGCGGCGGCCGGTGCGGCAGTAGATCAGCCACTGGGCATTTTTGTCCGGCATGACCTCCTCCGCGCGGGTCAGCACGTCACCCAGGGGCAGCAGCTTTGCGCCGGGGATATGCCCCACGGCAAATTCGTCCGGCTCCCGGACATCCACGGCCTGCGCCTTGCCTGCATCCAGCAGGCGGATAGCTTCGGCCGGAGTGATCTTCTCTACCATTGTCTCATCTCCAAGTTCCGATAATTTCTCTATTATATGATAACAGACGTTTTTTGTTTCGGCAAGAGAAACCGGCGTTTTCGCTTTGCAAAACCTGCACCGCGTGGTATACTAAGGGGAGAAACAAGGAGAGTAGACCATGAAATTTTCCACAAAGAGCCGCTACGCCCTGCGGCTGATGGCCGAGCTGGCCCGCTACGCCCCGGGTACCACCGTCTCGCTGAAGGAGATCAGCGAGCGCCAGCAGCTGAGCCTGAAATATCTGGAGCAGATCGTCACTCCGCTGGCCCGCGTGGGCCTCGTCAAGAGTGAGCGCGGCAGTCAGGGCGGCTACCGCCTGACCAAAGCCCCCGCCGACTACACCGCCGGTGAGATCCTGCGGGCCATCGAGGGCAGCGTGGCCCCCATCCCCTGCCTCGGCAGCGAGACCAACGAGTGTCCCATGTCTGACCAGTGCTTCACTCTGCCTTTCTGGGCCGGGCTGGACGATGTGATCAACCAATACATCGACAGCGTCACCCTCGAGCAGCTGGCCCAGAGCCTGCCCGCCGTCAAAGAGGGCTGCGGCTGCTGCGGCACCAAGTCCTGATTTTTCCACCCCGGGATTGACTCCGCGTCCAAAAAAAGGTATACTATTTGAGTATCACCGCCGGGGTGTTGCGCAGTTGGTAGCGCGCCTGCTTTGGGAGCAGGAGGCCGCGAGTTCGAGTCTCGCCACTCCGACCAGACAAAAATAATCCGAACTTGTTTCCGATAGGAGATGGGTTCGGATTATTTGTTTTCTTCGGAAAATTCAATATGGGTGTCCGTGGAAGATGAAATCCGAAATCATAGATTGACCGACATAAGCTACAACATGATTTCAGGAGGACACAAACATGAAGTACGATGAAAGAGCTTGCCATTTCAACATGGACACCGGCTGCGTGGAGCTGCTGCTCCGGGATGGAAGAAAAATTTCCATCGACTGCACCGGGGTCGAGGATGCGTTGGATGTGACCATGGCGCAGAGGTCAGAGTTAGACTACCTCATCTACAATGACCCACTGGGCTATGCCGATTTGATTCTGAACGGAGACCCGGAGAAATATTTGAGGAATGTAGCTGAAAGCCATGGATTAGAGGATTGATCGTTTAGAGATTAACTCGATATAAGGAACAAGCCCACAGGTCTGCCGTATTTTTATGCGGTCTATCCTGTGGGCTTGTTTGTTATTATCGACTCATGATTGAATTTGAAATTTCAAGCACGACCGTATCATGTTTATAGGTGGTAACAACCATCGGCAGGCCTCCAGCCTTCAAAACTTATGCAGACGTTTGATTTTCGTATCGTTTAAGCCAGAGGAAAAAGCCTATATTGAGCAGAATGCCCACTACGGTGGAGGTGGGTGCGGACAGACCGATCATAGTCAGGCTGGCATTAGGCTGGATGCTCATAATATATGCCATGGGAAGGCGCACCAGCAAAGTCTGCACCAGCCCCTGTACCATGACCCAGAGCGTTTTGTCGTTACCGTTGAAGTAACCCACCATGCTGAACAGGATGGCGGTGGCGATGGTCTCGGGCGCAAAGCCCTTGAGGTAGGCGTAGCCGTTGGCAATGACAGAGGCATCTGCCGTAAAAAGGCTGGAGAGAACGTCACCCTTGCACCACACCAATGCAAATACGACGCAGCCGAACACCAGACCGATGCCAATGCCGGTGAACATGGACTGCTCGGCGCGTTTTTTGTTGCCGGCACCCACGTTCTGCGACACAAAGGACGCCATGGACTGCATCAGAGAACTGGGGATCAGCATGGCAAAATTAACGATCTTGCACGCCACACCGTAGCCGGAAGATGCCTCCAGCCCCAACCGGTTGACGAAGGCGCAGAGCGCCAGAAAGGAAAGCTGGGTCAAAAACTCCTGCAAAGCCAGCGGCAGACCGATGCCCAGAAATTTTTTGCACTGGGGGTTCGGCTTGAAATCAGAGCGATGGATTTTGAAGGGCAGCTCCTTCTTCAGCAGCATTGCGATTGCACAGATTACGCTGACAGCTTGTGCTGCTACCGTAGCAATGGCGGCACCGGCAGCATCCAGATGAAAACCAGCCACCAGCACCAGATCGCCAATAACATTCACAATGCACGCCACCAGCACAAAGATCAGCGGAGAGCGGCTGTCGCCCAGACCGCGGAAAAGAGCCGAGAGCATATTATAGGCTACAATAAAGAAGATGCCGCTGCCGCAAATGCGCACATAGCTGGCGGTCAGGTCTAGGGCTTCGGCAGGAGCCTGCATCAGACTGGAAATAAGCCGTGCAAAAAACACCAGCACCACGAACAGTGCAGCTGCCAGAAGGGTGAACACAACAGCTGCCCCGCCAATGACTTGCCCGATGTACTGCGGTCGTTTTTCGCCCAGATAGCGGGCAATGAGCACTGTGACGCCCATGGCAAGCTGGGTGACAACAAAGGTGACGAGATTGAGTACCTGGCTACCAGTAGAAACCGCAGACAAGCCTGAAGTGGAGCCAAAGCGCCCCACTACCAGAAGATCTACTGCGCCGTAAGCGGCCTGCAGCACCAGCGCACCCAGAATGGGCAGTATGAAAAAGGCGAGCTTTGGCAAAATGCGGCCTTGGGTAAAATCGGTCTTATCGTTTTTCAAGAGAATCTTTCCTTTCGCGCATAATAGCATAGAATTTTTCCAGCGTTTGGATGGTGCACGCTGCATCCTCCTCGGAAATGCTGTCCAGATACGGGAGCAGTTGCGAGAAGTAGTCCGTATTGTACTTCTGGGAAAGCGCTTGCCCGCTCTCGGTGAGAAACAGATAGGTCACGCGGCCATCTTCAGCGGATACCTGTTTTCTCAGATACCCTTTGTGCTCCATCTCTTTTACGGTACGGGTCACACCGGGGCGGGGCAGGTTCAGTGTATCGCTGAGATCAGAGATCTTCGGCTGGATGCCACGGGTCTGCAATTTCTGAATAACATCCAGACACTGGATATAAGAGGATGTCACACCCTCCGGCAGGGCAGGCAGCATCTCCCGTGCCCGCTTTGCCAGATAGCAGGCATCCAGCAGCTGCTTGATCAGTTCGATGGTCATAATGAAATTCCTCTCCAAACGATTATCGAAGGTAATTAACATTGATAATTATATAGAACTGCCCGGGAATGTCAAGTCTTTTTGAAAAATCGGAGATGTCGGCAGCTTTGAGGCATCTGCTTCCGGCATACCATTCTAGAGGGTGTTTGAGCGAATACAGTCTGAACCATGGATTAGAAGATCAAATACAAAACAAAAACAGGGTGCGTCCCTGAATAGGACGCACCCTGCCAGCGTAATTCACGATTTGATTCGTTGGCAACAACCGTGAATTGCATATCGCAAACAGGTCGTTGAGAATTGCGCTGCTTGTAAAACTTGCGATCAAGACCACAGACAACAATATGTACAACAGGGCGTTCCCCGTCGGGAACGCTCTGTTTCTCTTTGCCGGGGGAATGATGAGCCTGCTCTGCCTGCCATGCGGCAAATGCCCGTGACAGACGGTCGATGACTTCATCGGGATAGTGGGAGGTGTTTGCGCATGAAAGACGCAGGCTGCTATAAAACGGCAGGGTCTCCCGCAATCAGGAAACCCTGCCGTTTTGTGCTATATGTCGGCTGAATCAGGCAGCCTTCCGCAAACTTACAGTGCCACGCTGACCGGCAGGACATACACGCCGTCGGCGGTGTAGAAGGTGATCTGAGTGATCGTCTTGCCGATGATGGATGCAAAGTAAGGATCATCGGCATTGAAGCCCAGCTTGGTACCATGCCAGATGTTGGCCAGATGACGCAGGCCGTACTCACTGCCATCGGCGGTGGTCAGAACTGCGCCGTAGACCTTGTTGGCCTTGTAGTCCAGATCGAAACCGGAGATTTTCATCTCGTGGGTGGCGCGGCGACCGTTGGTATTCAGCTCCACAGTGGCGCCCTCTACGGTGGTCTCGGCGGCGTGGACCTTGCCAAACTCCCACTTGCCGCTCAGCAGGTCATACCATGCGGTGATGTAGTAGGCAGGGGTCTCACTGAGCTTGTAGTAAGCGTAGCTCTCGTTCTCAAACAAGGCATCTGCGCCGGTGTAGGTGGTGGTGGATTCCTTGCCCTTCAGGGTAACGGTAATGTCGTAGCTGTCGGCATCGGTGACCTGCTTTGCATTCTTCAGCGCCCACGGGGTCAGTACCTTGACCGGGAAGGAAACGCCAGTGATGTCGGTGCCGTCCGCATTGACGTGGTAGGAACCGGCGACAAGCTTGCCCGCACGGGGCTTGTTCCTGGTGGCGCTGGTCACAGCGTCGATCTCAGATGCGTTGTCCGCACCGACAGCCTTGTAGAAGTCGGCGTAGGGGATGTTCATCTGGACATAGCTGGAGGTCAGGCTGTTTTCCTGTTCCACCTCTTCCGCAGCGAAGGCCGGGACTGCCACAGCGCATACCAGCATAGCGGCCGCAAGTACACCTGCAAATACTTTTTTCAATCTCATGGTAACATACCTCTATCTCAGTTTTGAAAAAACGGTTAGCATTGTCTAACAACTGATGCAAAAAATGCAGGGGAAAAAACCCTCAGATGGTTAGTCAAAACAAATTCACAAAGTAAAAATAGCACTCCCACCGGGCGTTGTCAAGCAGAAACCGGAAAGTTTGCAGAGGTGAATTTTTCGGTGCAGGAAACGATCTGCATCCTCTATACCGCAAAGCCCTTGACCTTTTTGCCGGAGCGCAGTATACTTTTTATGCGGTTAGTCATGAATAACCACAAGGAGGTACTACATGATACAAGACGCATTCTGGGGGATCTTGATCCCCTTTCTGGGCACAAGTCTTGGGGCAGGCTGTGTATTCTTTTTGAAAAAGTCCCTAAGCGACGGCATCCAGCGTGCCCTCACCGGCTTTGCAGCCGGGGTCATGGTGGCGGCATCGGTTTGGAGTTTGCTGATCCCGGCCATGGAGCAGGCAGCAGATCTGGGCAGGCTGGCGTTTTTCCCGGCAGCGGTGGGTTTCTGGCTGGGGATCCTGTTTTTGCTGCTGCTGGACCATCTCATCCCGCATCTGCACCAGAACAGCTTGCAGGCCGAAGGGCCAAAAAGCCAGCTCCAGCGCACCACCATGATGGTTCTGGCGGTAACGCTGCACAACATCCCGGAGGGTATGGCAGTGGGCGTGGTCTATGCCGGGTATCTTGCCGGGACTACTCAGATCACCGCCGCCGGGGCGCTGGTACTTTCCCTTGGCATTGCCATCCAGAACTTCCCGGAGGGGGCCATCATCTCCATGCCACTGCGGGCGGAAGGAATGAAAAAAGGCCGGGCGTTCTGGGGCGGCGTGCTGTCCGGCATCGTAGAGCCCATCGGGGCAGTGCTGACGATTCTGGCGGCAGGCATCGTGGTGCCTGCTTTGCCCTATCTGCTCAGCTTTGCTGCCGGAGCCATGCTGTATGTGGTGGTGGAGGAACTGATCCCGGAAATGTCGCAGGGGCAGCACTCCAACGTCGGCACGGTGTTTTTTGCGGTGGGCTTCAGCGTGATGATGGTGCTGGATGTGGCACTGGGGTGACGGTTGGGGGTTCCCGAAAGCGAAATCTTTTTCAAAATCTCCGAAAATGCCTAAACTTCTTGACAGAGGAGACGGCAGGGCGTATTATTTTGGCAGAAGGACCGCTGAGAAGCGGCTTTTTACAGGGTTGAAGGTCAGCTCTATCTAACTATTCTGCGCCCTTATCCCGGAGGACGTCTGGAAAAGGCAGAGCGTAAGGAGGACGAAACATGGAGCGAAAAGAAGCGGTTCGCCGCGCCTATCGGCTGACAGGCGGCAACAATTTTTATGACGGCATGATTACCTGTTCCACCCCGAGCGGGAAAGCGGTGTGCCGTCTGGTGTGGGATATGAACAAAGTGGAAAGTGATGACTATCTGGAAAAGGCGCTGTCCGGCATCCCGGAGCATTTCTCCGGCAGGCTGCTGGAGGTGCCGGTGGGGACCGGCATACTGACCATGCCGGTTTATAAGACTATGCCGGAGGCGGACATTACCTGCCTCGATTTCTCGGCAGATATGATGGGACAGGCACAGGAAAGGGCAGACCGCCTGCACCTGAAAAATGTGACCTTCCGGCAGGGGGATGTGGGCGCACTTCCGTATGCGGACGGTGCGTTTGATATTGTGCTGTCGCTGAACGGCTTTCATGCATTCCCGGATAAAGAAGCTGCATACCGGGAGGTTTTCCGGGTCTTGAGACCCGGCGGAACCTTCTGCGGCTGCTTTTATGTGGCGGGCGAGCAGAAGCGGACGGACTGGTTTATCCAGCACGTTTATGAAAAGACGGGGTTCTTCACGCCGCCCTATGAGACGGCGTTCAGCTTGAAAAACCGGCTGGAGAAAATGTATGCTGCCGTAACACTTGGAACGGTGAAGAGCATAGCATGGTTTGTCTGCCGGAAAGCAGAATGAGGAGAACAGGGATGTTTTTTATGCACTAAGGAAGGCGCTTATGAAATACAAAATCGAGAAAAACACCGTGCAGGAAACGCTGATCCTCCCGCTGTATTCCCGGAAGCTGTGTACCGAGCTGTACCCAAATCTTTATCGGGACGAGACGGCGGTGCGTCTGCTCGGCCAGATCGACTACGATTTTTCAGAGGCAGAGAAAAGCTCCCACAGCCTGATGCAGCGGTTCGGTGCGCTGGAGGTCGCCATGCGGCAGAATGACCTTGCCTTTGAGGTGCAGGCGTACCTGAAAACGCACCCCTGTGCGGCGGTAGTCAACCTGGGCTGCGGGCTGGATAACACCGGCAGAGCCTGCGACAACGGCAGATGCAAGATATACAATCTGGACTTCCCGGATG
>OHNK01001431.1_pt1 | contig 10238 bp, 4 predicted proteins | sample 1569551 | NCBI WGS metagenome assembly OHNK01 (sample SAMEA3879518, study PRJEB24766) | human gut metagenome | biome: human-associated habitat; feature: feces | place: USA | collected 1985/1987 | reverse complement strand
TATACCCATTTTTTTGTTATTTCAAGTAATTATATGTTAATTTATTGTATTTTATATGTATTTTATTTGTATTTATTACATATATCTTTTCAGGCATAAGAGTTATCTTACAAATAAAAGCTCCTAATATGCTAAAAGCCCTGATTCAGCCAGCAGCACAATGCGATATATACATATTGCAGTACTGCTGGTCAAACCAGAGCCTTATTATTATCTATTTGATTGTTGTTTGATTGTTGTTTGATTGTTATCTGTTTTATTATTTCATAAGATTAATCCAGATATAGATTTATCCAGATATTTATCCAATAACTTCCTTTACTGTCTTAACAACATTATCAACTGTGAAGCCAAAGTGCTCGAACAATGTAGCTGCTGGACCAGAAGCACCAAAGCCCTCCATAGCAATAACCCTGCCATCAAGTCCTACATACTTATACCAGCCAAAGTCTGAAAGTGCCTCAACTGCAACTCTCTTTCTTACAGCATTAGGAAGCACGCTTTCCTTATATTCTGCTGACTGCTTATCGAACAACTCCATGCTTGGCATACTTACAACTCTTACATCTATGCCATCCTTCTTAAGTTCTTCCTTAGCATTTACTGCAAGGCTTACTTCTGAACCGCTTGCAATTATAATTGCATCTGGAACTTCCTTCTGTGAGTCAGCTATAACATAGCCACCCTTAAGTGCATCCTTAGATGAACCCTCCATCTGTGGAAGATTCTGTCTTGTAAGTACAAGTCCTGTTGGTCCACACTCGTTCTCAACCGCATACATCCATGCTGCTGCTGTTTCTGTTCTGTCGCAAGGTCTGAATACTGTGAAGCCTGGAAGTGAACGGAATGCTGCAAGCTGTTCAATAGGTTCATGTGTTGGTCCATCCTCACCTACACCTATGCTGTCATGAGTGAATACATATGTTAATGGAAGCTTCATAAGTGCTGTAAGTCTCGCCATTGGCTTAACATAATCACTAAACACAAAGAAGGTTGCAACAAACGCCTTAAGTCCACCGTGAAGCATAAGTCCGTTTCCTATTGCTGCCATAGCCTGCTCTCTTACACCAAAGTGAAGATTGCTTCCTGCATAATTATCCTTAGAAAAATCTCCTGCATCCTTCATATTAGTCTTGTTAGATGGAGCAAGATCTGCTGAACCACCTATAAGATTAGGCATAGCCTTCTTTATCATATTAAGGATAGCTCCACTTGTATTTCTTGTGGCTTCAGCTTTATCTCCCTTTGCCCAATATTCATCAGAATTGAATAAATCGGACATATCATAGCCATCAAAGTAGTTATCCCACAGCTCCTTCATTTCAGGATATTTCTCTACATAAGCTGCAAACAGCTCATTCCACTTATCCTCTGCCTTTGCCATATTAGCTGAAAGCTCTTTATAATGATCATATACTTCCTGTGGAACCTCGAAGTCACCCTTACATGGCCGATATTTTCCTTAAGTGCTGCAACATTATCAACACCAAGCGGCTCACCATGTGCGCTAGCCTTACCCTGCTTAGCAGGACAGCCGTATCCGATAAGAGTATTAACTTTAATAAGTGATGGTCTTGTCTTATCAGCCTTAGCTTCTTCTATAGCCTTTCCTATTGCACAAAGATCGTTGCCATCCTCTACTTCTATTGTCTGGAAACCAAATGCCTTGAATCTTGTCACAACATCCTCTGTGAATGCTATATCTGTGCTTCCTTCAATAGATATATTGTTAGAATCGTAAAATACAATCAGCTTTGAAAGTCCTAATGTTCCTGCGAGTGAGAAGCATTCAGATGAAATACCTTCCATCATGCAGCCATCTCCTCCTAAAACATATGTATAGTGGTCAACTACAGGATATCCTTCCTTGTTGAATACCGATGCAAGATGTGCTTCTGCCATAGCCATACCTACTGCCATAGCCATACCCTGTCCAAGTGGACCTGTTGTAGCCTCAACACCTACTGTATGTCCATACTCTGGATGTCCTGGTGTTAAAGAACCAAACTGTCTGAAGTTCTTAACCTCATCAAGTGAGAGATTACCTATTCCAAAAAGATGGAATAATGAGTAAAGTAACATAGAACCATGTCCACCGGAAAGAACGAATCTGTCCCTGTTGATCCATTCAGGATTCTGTGGATTATAGTTCATATGCTTTGAGAATAACTCATAAGCTATAGGTGCTGTTCCAAGTGGCAGACCAGGATGTCCTGAATTAGCCTTCTGGATAGCATCAGCGGATAACACCCTGATCGCGTTTACTGACATTTCTTCAATATTCATATTAATCCTCCATTTCTATGATGTATTTCCACATCTTATGTTTACTCTTTTTTTCAATCCTTAAAGTCTGCCTCTGTAAGGAATATCACATCACCAGTATCACTGCGCTTCTTCTTAAGACCACCAAAGAACTTTCTTGATGCTCTCCTTTCAGAGTTTGCGATTGCTTTATTAACAACTTCTTTAATATCATCAAGCTTGATATTATCATTTATGTTATGAAGCTTATCTATCTTAAGATAAAGCTCAAGAAGTGCATCATCACCTACTTCATACTGTCTCTTTCTTGCAAATCTTTTAGCCATTTCCACAAGCTCATTAACATTATACTGCTTAAGAGTTATCTTATGGTTAAATGTTTTAGTAAGCTCTGGGTTAAAGTTAAGAAGCACATTCATTTCTGCATCTGAATCTTCAAATATAACTATCATTCTGTCTGTCTCTTCATTCAGACATGAAACTATCTCATTTATCCTCTTAGGCTGGATAGTTCCTGCTCCTTCTACGATAAGTGCTGTTCCCTTAAGCTTACCCATCGCCTTTACTATACCTCTCTGGTTGATACTTTCGCCAGATGTTTTGGCTATCTTCTTAGGCTTGTCAGGGTATACATAATTAATCGCCCTTACTATTGTTCTTGCAAGATCTGTCTTGTCAGAGCTTGAGTTACCAGATATAAGAATATTACCGCATGCTGATGTTTTCATATTCATCTCTTTATCAAGTGACTCAAACAGCTCGACGAGCTGTGCCTCAAGTCCCGGCATTTCTCTGTACTTTCTGAATATCTTTGCTAATTCTCCAGAAAGCTTCTTCTCCGACTGTTCTTCATCCATATCATCCATCTGCTTACCTTCCTTGCTATCGCTATCAGAATAAACAGATGCTGTTTCTGAATATGATGCTGCTGTTTCATTTACCTGCACTGCTATGCTATCAGCTGCATATGAAGCTTCATCCACCTTATCCTGTTTCTGTCCGTATTCCTTAAGCATTTCGTCAGTTACAGGACTTAACTTTGCTGTATCAAGTGAAAGCTCTTCATTTAAATCATCTTTGTTATCTTTCTCCACCAGACTGTCAAAGTTCACTACCTTAGAGTTATTCTGTGGTGTCTGTGCAGCCATATCAGATGTATTGATAACCTCTTTAGCAGCCTCTTCCTCTGCATTCTTAAGTTCTTTTACTGTATTCTGTTCAAGGATAAATGCTGCTTTGCCTGTTCTCATGGCAAGGTCACGTCTGGCCGAATCAAGTGCAACCTCTGCCTCTGCAAGTCTTTTCGCCTCTACTTCATCGAATTCTGTGCCTTTGTTTAAAGCCTCTTCCTTCTTCCTTGCGATTATACGTTCATAAGCCTTGCTCTTCTCATCCTTTTCATCAAGCATACGTTCAAGCTCTGCCTTAGAGAACTCCCTCGTATCCTGCTTTCCATACTTTTCTTCCCTTACAGATTCTATCCAGTCTGTGATACTTAGCTGGCCTTCTATCTGCTCATCCTCTGTCTGGTCATCATTATATGGCTGCTCACTGTCTGTTTCTGCTGATGCAGTCTTTGCTAAGGTCTTATCAACATTCCCGTTATTTCTACTATCCTTTCTTTCAAAAGGTGGTCTGAATGTTTCTTCCTGCTCATCTTCAAAAAGATTCTTTACATTCTTTGCAAGCTCTTCCTGAATATTATGTGTATCGTATATACTGTAATTAGGAACTGAAACTTCTATATTCATGGCATCAGCCTGTTCATCTATACGCTTCTGAGCTACACGTCTGGCTTCTTCTTCATCTTCCCTGCTTATTTTCTCACAGCTGTTTTCTATTTTTTTCTTAGCATTTTCGATAAGCTCTTTAAGCGATAACGAAGCTTTACTTACATTCTCTGAGAAGCTGTTATCTGAACTATCTGACAGACTTTCTGACAAACTATCCGGCAGACTGCCAGCTGGATTATCCTCTGCGGCTTTCTGCTTTTCTTTATTCTCAGCTATTGCAGCTGCTGCTTCTTTATTCGCTTCGTTCTGTCTTTCAATAGCTTTTACAATCGATTCCTTTAATGCACTGTTCTGGTTATTCTGCACAAGGTCTATTGACAGTTCATCACTATCTTCTGAGCTGTCATTATCATGTTCTGAAGCTATATTCTCTTTGACTTCGGATGCAGGCTGCTCTTTTACACTGTCAGGCTCAGTTTTCTTAAGCTCATCTGCTTCAAGCACATCTCCAACCTCATCCTTTTTAAGCCGTGCAAGTTCCTTCTGTTCCATGAACATTCTTTCCTTGTTAGCCTCTTCGTCAGACTTTCTTGCATTGATCTCTCCAAGTATCCTTCTTTGTGTATTAGAAAGATTAACTCCAAGTTTTTCCTTAAGTCTGACTGCATTCTCAACATATATGCCATCCTGGAACCATAAAACAAGGTTATCGCATGTCTTAATACAGTCTTCCCTGCGTCCTGTTTTATAATATAGGTTAGCAAGCTCATACATATACTTCTCGTCTATCTCTGATTCCTTATAATCTTCCAGTATCTTTACAAGCTCAGTATCTGGTGCTCCCTGTGCCCTTCTTAAATCATAATATAGAATATATCTGTTAACATCATGTGCTGATATCTTAGCATATTCTTTATATAATTCTTCTGCATTTTCAAAATCATTTACCTTTATGAAAAACTCTGTAAGCTTGTATATAAGCTTTCTTCCACCAAGGTTACGGTTGTAAGCAAGTATAGCCATATCCCTTGCTTCCTCGTAATCTCCGGCTGCCTCCTGCACATTGATGACTGTTGCTAGAGTAGACCAGTCTTTGACCTTATTCCAGTTCATTTCTTTAGCTATCTGTGCAGCCTGCTTATACTCTTTCTTAGCGGCAAGCTTCTTAATCTGTTCCAACTTTATATTAAACTCGTATTTATCCACGTTAAAGACCTCCAATGTGTCAATAAATTGACCCTCATATCTAAACACTCCATATAATTTTATCACAGCAGAGTATTGTTGTAAACCGCCAGTTAATGTAAAAAAAAGGCTTAAATCCGGCTCGAATCCGGCTTAAAAAGCAAGCTGTTATAACACATACAGACTATAAGAAATCAAAGCTTGCCTGCTCATAATTCATTCTGGTGTATTCTAACTCCTGTTGTTTTACGTTGCTGTAATAATCAACAACAACTGTCTGCTGCCTGTTATCTGCCATCTTCTGTCCTAATATGTAGTTGACATCAAAGCGTGCTGTTATAGCAGGAGTTGCACCTCTTGCCGGAACTATAAGCTGTATATGATTAGCCTTCAGAAGCTTAAATATAGGCTCCCATATATATATGTCCTTTGCAGCGCCAAAAGGATTATCTATAAATATAGTATTTCCCACAATTCCGCCATCCATAATTGTATTAATATTCGATATATAGTTTATGATTGCAATAAGGAACTGTATATAAATACCCTGTGACTGTCCTGTTGAGCCTACGGCTTCCTCATATCTTAAGTACCTGCTCTGATCTTTTATACGTTCTCTCTTATACAGATTAATCCTTATTGAATTCATATCTGTTACTATAACAGAGAAAAGTCTTTTCCATGTAAGTCTGTTTCGTATATATCTGAACCGTTCCTCAGTATCTTTAAAGCTCTCTGCTGCCTCTATAGTCTCATCTATATACTCTGACATTCTTTCCTTGTATACACTCTCCTTAACATATGGAATATTAAGACCTATTATAGATATATCTTCTTTATCCATCTTAATATGTGAAAGCTTAGGAAGTCTTTCAAGCTCCGTACGTATATTGCTGCACGTCTGTATACAACGGTTTTCGAAGTTATCCTTTATTCTCTCCATATCTTCGATTCCCTTGTGTACTCTTGTCTTTTCAAGTTCAATATAACTATTCGTCTCATCAAGAGAAGCGATCAGTGCACTTGTCTGCTGCTCATCCTTTGGCATGTTTACTGACATACTTATCTGCACAGCAAGATCCTCTGCATTATAGCTCTTAAGTGAATCTATAAGCTTACTCTTATATTTTACGAATTCATCTGTTTTTTTATACTCCAGCTTAAGTATTGCTGAATATTCTTTTGCAGTCTGCTCATATTCCTTATTCAGGTTATTATAATCCTGATACTTTATGTCCGTTTTTTTCAATATTTCTTCATCAGGTATATTTATTCCTGCACCTGACATGATTCTTTCAATATCTTTTCTGCATACCTGGATATCTTTAAGCTCATTCTCAAGCTTCTTTCCTGCTGCCGCTTCCTTCTTTATACTATCCTCAAGCTCTCTTGTTATGGCAGTATTATTCTTAACGTAGCCATCCGGATCGTCACACTCAAACTCTTCATATGTTCCATACCTTTCTTCAATCTGTGATATAGCATATGAAACACTTCCCTCAAGTCTGTTAAGCATAGCCTCCTGCATGCCAAGTTCACGGTCTGAATCATTATACTGTTTGTTAAGTTCAGTTAATTCATCTGATATCTCATGAAGCTTTTCCTGGCTGCTTACCGATATCTTTCCCTGAAGATACAGCTCTTTAAGTTTTTCAGGTTCTTCACCTCTGTAGATAATAGAATCAATACATTTTTTCATTGATGCTTCAAGATGACTCTTAAGCGCTTCCTTATCTGTAAGGTCTGCATTCTTATTCATAAGAATATCTTTAAGTCCTGCGAAACGTCCTGTAATCTCCCTTATATTTTCTTCATCATACTCTGTAGTATCTGGCTTTTTGTTTTCATCTTCTGGTGTATCATCCTGCACATAATACTTTGAGAAAATATTTTCCCAGTTGTATACAAGTTCTGTGTATTTCTTATCAACATTATCCTTGTATTCGTTAATCCTAAGATACTCTTCCCTTGACTTGTCAAGCTGTGCTGCATACCCGATTATCGCACGTTCTGCCTTGGCAAGCTTGTCATTGTATGCTTTCAGGCTGTTCCTCTCTTCTGATATTTCCGCATACAGGTCTGATATCTTCTTTAACCCTTCTGCCTGACCTAGTGCACTGTCAAGCTGTTTTTTTAGATTCTCAAGTTTATTGGCATCCTCTGCCTTTTTTTCTTTATATATGTCTATACTTCCATCCACCTGTGAAAGCTGTTCTATAACCTGGTCAAGCTCCTGCCTTGCATTTTCAACTGCTTTAGTATGGGTATTTCCTGAAATAGCTTCGTATTTTACAACAAATGTATAATCCTCCCATACTATCTGTTTTCTGCCTTCAAGCTTCTGCATATCTTCATTCAGGTTGTCGAGTTCTTCCTTTGCTGTCTTAATCTCAAGTCTGCGTTTCGTATCATCCCTTAAAAAGCTCATATCTTTAAGTGCGAATACCATCATATCCTTATCTATGGCAACCTGCTGGCTATCAAGTACCTTCTCACTTATGACTGGATATATCTGTGTACCTCTTCCAAATGTATTTAAAACATTATTATTCTTAACTCTGTCAAAATCATTTTTTATTATAAAGCTGTATTCAACAAACGGAATTCTTTTTAAGACATTTTCTCTTTGGACATCATCAAGCTGTGAAACCCATACATGACCTTCTATAACATCTGTGCCATATGTATTGTAAAGATAATCCTTAAACGCCCTTCTATCAGGACTATCCATATAATATGAGCCGGAATTAAGTGCTTCTATATACTGGTTAAGCTTATCATACTCCCTGGATTTTTCATTGTACTCTGTATTCATCTTTGTATATGCTTTAAGTACAGCCTCATCAAGATCATCGGCTAATCTTACACCATATACCTTCTCTATATCTGCAAGTCTGTCGGCATTATCCCTTAACAGCTGCGACTGTTCATCCATTCTGCTGATATTTTCCTGCAGCATAACCTTTTTGGTCTTTAACAGATTAATCTGTTCCTGTACCTTATATATCTGCTTTGTGTCCTCTTCAAGCCCGCTCTTTACACTATGTATATCACCGCTTATATCTGATATATGGTTATTGCATTTTTCAAGCTCAGACAAAGCTGTATCTGCAACAAGTACTCCATACTGTCTGCAAAGCTCCTGCTGTCTTATCTCATCCCTGCTTATTTTTTCCTGCATGTTATCCCTTAAGCCAAGAACAACTGCACAGTCTTTTTCTGCATTTCTATGATTATCCTTTGCCTCTGCAAGTATGTCATATGCCTGTTTTTCATCCTCTGCTGCGGCATGTGTCATATCCTCAAGTTCACCTACATGCTTTTCATAGTATATCCTGTACACGCCTGCAAGCCTTTCAAGCTCAGAGGTTATGTCTTCATCTTCCCTCATTCTGTTATCAAGTGCTGTATCAACCTTTAACAGTTCTTTCTCATACTCTATATAATCATAATAATCATTGGCTGATTCCATAAGCATAAGGCGCTTCTTTACAGCAGCTATCCTGCTTTGCTTCTGTGAAAGAAGTTCTTTTGACTTCTTTACAAGCCCCTCAACATCCTTAAGTGACTTCTTTTCTGATAATACTTTGGCAACAGCAATACTCTTCTTTTTATCTTCAAGCCTGTTTACAAGGTCAGTATTCCTTTCGTCATGTGCTTCAAGTTCTGACTGCTTGTCTGTTGCCATATGTACTGCCGATGCAAGCATTGAATATAAAGCTTCTTCTTTATTTTTCTTATTCTTGTAGAATTCTGTATATGTATCGGCATACTCCTTGAACCGTTCCAGCACTTCCATCTGGTTATCATAACTGCTTATCTGACTGTTCTTTCTTGAAAGCTCTATAAGCTTATCCTTTATATCAAGAAGTGTCTTAGCCATCATGGAGTCATCATTTTCAACAGACAGCCTGTTATTGTAAGATTTCTGTATGATTTCTTCTATAAGAAGATCCTCAACGACCTTGCGGCTTGTTCTATAGTTGGTTTCAAAATATGTTCTTACATGGCCCTCAGTTTTGTTAATACCTCTTACTATTTCCCATGCACTTTCATATATGCCATACTTTGATATGAAGCTCTGATAGTCGCCTTTCCTGTCAAATATATGAACCTCTATGTCCTTATCTTCTTTAGTTACATCTCTCAGATATGCCTTTAATCCATTATAAGTTACTCTTTCACCATTGTGCACCAGCGGAAGGTTCTTTATATCATCAGGTCCGAACTTCTTATAGAATATGCAGTAGTTAAAGTACTCTATACTTGTATTATCTGAAGCTGTACTGCTCCTGGCTGTCATGCTTCCTGTATCCGTGGCTGCTGCCATGTAAGCCTCTTTGTCTTGTGCATCTTCTCTTTCTTCTGCACTCCTTGCCCTTCTTGCACAGAAGCCTGTCGTCATATATCTGTAGCCATCCCTCTGGCAATGTGAATCAAGCTTCCACTCTACAAGCGAATGTATGCATGTGTTGCCACTGCCTTTCCTGAACAGCTTTTCTATCGGCTGTTTTTCATCAAGTGTGCAGTTTGGTATCATATTCTGCATAAGAAGAAGCATAAGAAGACTCTTGCCACCACCATTAGCAAGATCATATATGGTATTCCTGCAGTTAAAACGCATCATAAAATCATCATAAAACTGAGTACCAAAATTATATTTTACATTATTAACCCTAACTCTGTTAATCTGTGGCATATATACCTCCTTGTTTTTACGAAGTAAATTTACGACTGTTCCTGCATAAGTTCTGCCATGCGTCCCTTATAGCCGTCAAAATAGTTCTCTATAAGTGCCTTGAACCTGTCAGTTGGGTAGAATCTGTTCTGTGCTTCCATAAGAAGCTCCTGTGATACACAGAAATTCAGTGCTATCTTTACAAAGCCTGTTTTAGAATTCTTAGCTGCCCTTACATCTGCCGTATCAGCTACTGTTATTACTGGAAGAGCATCCCAGCTTAGTGCTATCTGCTTAAAGCTGTTTTCTTCAACATCATCTATAATCATGCCCAGCTTCTTATCTATTATGGCAGATACGGATGAGTCTACATTTTT
>OHNK01001424.1_pt1 | contig 10256 bp, 7 predicted proteins | sample 1569551 | NCBI WGS metagenome assembly OHNK01 (sample SAMEA3879518, study PRJEB24766) | human gut metagenome | biome: human-associated habitat; feature: feces | place: USA | collected 1985/1987 | reverse complement strand
ACGTATGCGCAGCCAATGCTCTGACGGAAAATCCATATAGGTCAAGGTTTCCTCTTAAGGGAATTAGTAGACATAGCGATTTTTCTTGCTATTTATCTAACAACTTCTTATAATTATAATTAGAAAAGTAATTAGCAAGGAGGTAGCTTATGTTAGAGGGTAAGAATATAGATTTCAAGCGTCAATATACTGATGATATTAAATACGCAGTGTTGGCGTTTGCTAATACTGAGGGAGGAACATTATATATTGGAATTAATGATGATGGCAGCGTGGAAGGAGTAGAAAATCCAGATGCTGTGATGCTGCAGGTAATGAACATGATTCGTGATACTATTCGACCTGATATTACAGTAGCAGTTGATTGCAGTACTGAGCTTATGGAGAATAAGCATGTTGTTGTGCTCATAATTCAGCGAGGAGTTGCCAGACCATATTATTTAGCTAATAAGGGAATTAGACCAGCGGGAGTGTATGTAAGACAGGGGGCATCATCTGTTCCTGCATCAGAGACTGCCATTCTTCAAATGATTAAGGAATCGAGTGGCGACGTTTATGAAGAAGCACGTTCTTTAAACCAAAATCTGACGTTTAAAGAAGCAGAGGCATACTTTGCTAAAAAACACTTGCAGTTTGGCGATGCGCAGAAGCGCACCTTGCAGCTAATTAGTGCCGATGGAACCTATTCCAATCTTGGTATGCTGCTTTCTGACCAATGCATTTCTATTATTAAGCTGGCAGTTTTTGAGGGTAGCAAAAAGACTGTTTTTCACGACCGTAAAGAATTGAGTGGTTCGTTGTTCAAGCAGCTTGAAGATGCTTATGCTTATATTAATCAATTTAATTATACACGTTCAGAATTTCCTGGCTTGGAACGAGTAGACACACGGGACTATCCACCTGAGGCTGTGCGTGAGGCTTTATTGAATGCTGTAATCCATCGGGAATATGGCATTGGTGGACCGACGCTGATTAGTATTTTTGATGACAGGATAGAATTTGTGACAATAGGCGGGTTGGTCAAGGGCTTGTCTTTGGCAGATATTAAGCTTGGTGTATCTATGCTGAGAAATAAAAATCTGGCGAATGTTTTTTATCGTTTGCATTTAATTGAAGCCTATGGAACGGGGCTTTTAAAGATCGATGAGTGCTATGCGGATTGTGCAGTGAAGCCACAGCTTTTGGCAACAGATAATGCCTTTAAGCTTGTACTTCCTAATATTAATTTTGCTGCTAAACGGGTGAAGAATTATTCTTTGGCAGATGAAAGTAAGACTGCGTCCAAGAAAGAAGAGCGTTATCAAATTGTACTTGAATTAGCGCGCAAAAATTCTCTGGTTACGCGGAGTATGATAGAGAAGGCTTTGCATGTATCGACATCTACAGCAGTTCTTGTTCTCAAAAAGATGCTGCAGCTGGGGCTGTTAAAAAAATATGGCGAAGGCAGGAATGTAAGCTATTCGTTAGCTTGCTGAGAGAGAAAATAATTTTTTACTTCCCATTAACCTATGCTTCATGTAGATTTCATTTTACTGCTGCATAATATACTACAATAAAGTATTAAGTTGTAAAAATTTCTTGGCAAACTCTAGTAATTACTGCTAAATGCTGTTATACTTAATTTAGTAAACGAAGTAAACTCATGGGAGGCGTTATGATGAGTAAATTTTGTAAGAAATGCGGTACTGAGTTAAATGATGATGCTAAGTTTTGCACGAGCTGCGGCGAGAGGATGGAGCAGGAGGTTGTAGTGAGAAGTAATATTACTGGTAACAGCTTTCCGGGAATAAGCAAGAGAAGTATTCCTCTGGCTATTATTCTTTCTATTGTGACATGCACAATATATATGTTATATTGGGAAGTCAAGCTGACAGATGAAATGAATAAGCTTCTTGGCAAAACTAATGCTACATCTGGTGTGATGGCACTTATTTATACCATTATTACCTGCGGCATTTATGCTATCTATTGGCTTTATAAAATGGGACAGAATGTTGATGAGGTCAAGGGTAAAACTGGTGACACGGGAATTTTGTATCTGATTTTAGGCTTTATAGGCTTAGGAATTATCCCCTTGGCGCTTATTCAGGATACGATTAATGACAAGCTTGATGGTGTTTACTAAGCTTTATATATGAGAAAATGGCAGAGTCGATTGCGGCTCTGCCTCTTTTTGCTAACCATGAAAACCTTCTATAAGCAAAATAAAAACAGCATATTTTGGTTAGGCTGTGGCGTACTCTATTACGTCATTGTGCGTTATACTGATTTCTCCCTACCCTGTCCGTTTCGTTATCTTACAGGTTATCTCTGTCCTGGCTGCGGCATTACGACGCTGTTGCTGGCTCTAGCGCAGGGAGATTTTGCTGCTGCTCGCAGTGCTAATATATTTTTGCTTTATACGCTGCCGTTTTTGGCGGTGAGTATTGTGGCAAGAGCTTATTATGGCAGCGCAAGGACGCGCTATCTGGATAAGTTTGTTTATACCTGCTATGCTGCTGCATTGCTCATCTTTGGCATATATCGTAATATGTAAAAAAGGCAGACACTCGCTTGAACGTCTGTAAGCGTCAAATCAACCATGTATGAAAAAAGAGGCTGGGACAAAACCAATTTCGACAAATTAAAGAATCGCTAGAGTTTAAGTTTTTTTGATTTTTTGCACTAAAAAACCAGCGGATATTTACCATGATGGTAAACTTCCTCTGGTTTTCTTTTTTATGCTGGGTTTTGTCCCAGCTTTTTTAGCTATAAAGAAGTTTGAAGTTGTATTAAGTGCTTTAATACGAAAGTGTGCAGAAAAAATTAACCATGTTAATCAGTTAGCTTCCCTTCCTCCTTCTTCAGCCTCTCATTATAAATCGCCGGTGAAGCGCCTGCTTCCGTAATGTGCGGTGTTAAAAGCAGCAAAACCTCCGTCTTGCTGTGCGAACGTGAACGGTTTTTAAACAGCTCGCCCAAGAGAGGAATCTTGCTCAAAAAGGGCACCTTCTGCATAGTACGCTGCTGTTCCTCGCTGATAAGGCCGCCAATCACCAGCGTTTCGCCGCTGTACATGCGCACGTTGGTGTCGGCGGTACGACTGGTGATGCGGTAATTTTTCAGCTCGCTGATAAGCACAGGCGTGCTCACCTCAGTGTGGACACTGGCAGTAACCATTTTACCATCCTCACTGATGATAGGCGCATATTGCAGCTTGATGCCGGCATCCAGATATTCCGTTGCCATATAGCTGCCGCTGCTGTCGTGCTTTTCTGTCTGCACGGGGATGTGGTCACCGATGAAAATGCTGGCCTCCTTGCCGGGGATGGTGATGATGCGCGGTGTTGCCAGAATGCGCGCTTTACCGTTGCTTATGAGGGCATTAAGCGTAGCGTTGAAGCGGAAGGCAAAGCCACGCCAGAATTTAAAGCTGCCGTCATAATTGCTGCTGTCACTGTTACTGTCGTTCGTTTCCTGCTTGCGTTGGGGAATAGTGTCCCAATCCCAGCGCACGCCCAGGTTTTTACTGTCCTCGCAGCTGACGGCGATGATTTTTGCTTCCAAAGTTACCTGCCTTGTTGCTATATCCAGCTTGGGCAGCAGCTGTCTTAAGCGTGCGTGGCATGGCTCGTCACCCAAAAGGATGAGGCTGTTGGTGATATTGTCAAGACCGAGCTTGGGACCGAAATGTGGCGTCAACGCTTCCTGCACGTCCTTAGCGTGGGCGTAGCTCAGAGAATAGCAGGCCAGGCGTTCGATGACGGGCTGCGGCAGTGTGGGAACGTTTACTGCAACAGTTTGGCCAACGTTGGCGGGGGAAGGCAAAAAGGGATTGGTGAGCTTATTTTGAGCGTTGCAGGGCAGAGCTAAGGCAAGCAGCAGACTGCTGAGTATTAATGGGAAAAATCGTTTTAGCATAATGGCTCCTTTCAGTGTTATCCGTTAAGATGACGACAACAAGCATTGCATAGTAAATTTCATTGTTCATTTTAGCGCAAGCAGAGAAAAATTTCAAGTGAAAATTTAGAAAATAGAGAAAATTTTAAATTATCATATTGCATTTCGCTTTTTTTATGCTACAATGGATGCAACACAAGAAAAATGAGGTGATACAGTGGAGGGCTTGCGTAATAATAAACTGGCGGAGAATTTGCTGCATCTGTCATTGGTTCAGGGGGCAAGTGATTTGCATATCGAGCCTGACGGACAGGGAGTGCGTGTGCGCATACGTGTTGACGGCCTGCTGCAACAGCTGTGTGTGCTGCCGCACTCACAGCAAAGCACGCTGCTGACGCAGCTGAAGGTGTGGAGCGGTATGGATATTGCCGAAAAAAGAGTGCCGCAGGATGGCAGGCTGCTGCTGGAGCATGAAGGCAGCGAGGTGGATTTGCGTTTATCCAGCCTGCCGACGGTGAACGGCGAAAAGCTGGCGATTCGTTTTTTGCAGCGTCAGGATAATTTGCTGCAGCTGGAGCAACTGCAATTCAGCGATGATAATTTGCAGCGTTACCGCCGGCTTTTTCATCAGCCGAACGGTTTAGTGCTTCTGACGGGACCTACTGGCAGCGGCAAAACGACCACGCTTTATGCGACGCTGCAGGAGCTTGATGCTGCTGCCAGCAATATTATAACGTTGGAGGATCCGGTGGAATACAAGCTGCCGGGAATTAATCAGGTGGCGGTCAACCGCAGGAGCGGACTGACCTTTGCGGCAGGCTTGCGTTCGGTGGTGCGTCAGGATCCGGATATTATCATGCTGGGTGAAATCAGAGATGAGGAAACGGCAGCTATGGCGGTGCATGCAGCGCTGACCGGACATTTGGTGTTGAGCACATTGCACACGAACGATGCTATCGGCGCTGTGTACCGTCTGCTTGATATGGGAATTGCCGATTATCTTTTGGCTGCCGGTTTGCGCGGTGTACTGGCACAGCGTTTGGTGCGCCGTCCGTGCCGCCATTGCGGTGAGCAGCGCTTGGCCACGGCAGCGGAGGTGCAGTATATTGGGCGTAGTGCTGATGAAAAACTGCAGGTGGTGCAGGCTCACGGATGTGAGCATTGTCACGGCACAGGCTACAGAGGGCGTCTGGCATTGCATGAGCTGATTGTGTTTGATAAAAGAATGCAGCAGCTGCTGGTAAACGGAGCTGATGAAGCAGAGCTTTTGCAGGAGGCGCGCAAGCAGGGCTGGCGCAGTCTGTACGCCGATGCAGTAGCGAAGGTGCTGCAAGGGGCAACTACGGTTGAAGAATTGTGGCGCGTCGGTATCACCGGGGAGGCTGATTATGCTTGATAAGCTGCTGCTTTTGGCACGGCATATGGGAGCAAGCGATTTGCATCTTACGCCTGCGAGCATACCGATGGTGCGCGTAGATGGCAGTCTGCAGCCTTTGCGAAACGAATTTATTTCCCGGGAAAAGCTGGAGAAAGCGTTACTTGCCTTGCTGCCGGAGCAGGAAAAACAGCAGCTGCTGCAGACAGGTGAGATTGATACTGCTTTTAGTGACAGACTGCAGGAGCGCTGCCGGCTCAATATTTACCGCCTTGGCAACGGCTATGCGGCGGCGATTCGTCTGCTCCCGAAGGATATTCCTGACTGCAACAGTCTTGGCCTGCCGCAAATTATCAGTCAGCTTGCCGAGAGCAGCAGCGGTCTGCTGCTCGTTACAGGTGCCACAGGCAGCGGCAAAAGCACCACGCTGGCCTCGCTGGTACAGCAGATAAATCAAACGCGCGCTGTACACGTGCTGACGCTGGAGGACCCGATAGAATATGTTTATCCTGCGGGCCTGGCACTGATTAACCAGCGGGAGGTGGGGCGTGATACAAGGAGCTTTGCCAGCGGCCTGCGAAGTGCGCTCAGGCAGGACCCGGATGTGATCATGGTGGGCGAGCTCAGAGATGCGGAAACAATCGGTATAGCGCTGACTGCGGCGGAAACAGGTCATCTTGTTTTGGCAACGCTGCACACGCAGGACGCTGCAGGCACAGTGAACCGTATTCTGGATGTGTTGCCCGATAGGCAGCATGTGTGTACGCAGTTGGCCGACTGCCTGCTGGGGATTTGCTGCCAAAGGCTGCTGCCGCGCTGCGACAGAGCAGGCAGAGCAGCAGCCTTTGAGGTGCTCGTCGCGACGCCTGCCATGCGCAATCTTATTCGTGAGGGGCGCACGCACCAGCTGCAGTCTTATTTGCAGACTGGTGCGCGCTACGGCATGCAGACGATGGAGGATGCAGTGAAGGCCTTACAGCTGCGAGGAATAATCGCATGAAAAAAGCCGCTGCGAAAACAGCGGCTTAATAGGGACGTATAGATAAACGCATCAGATAGCGTACCTGATAACTCTTATAAGGTAACGTAACGGAAGAAGCGTTAGAAAGCAGATATTACAAAATCTCTTCTCTGATTAAGGTGTTCATCATCTTTTGCTTGCCTAATACCCACAGCAGGTCGTTTTCTTCGAAAACGAGTGAAACGTGGGGATTAGTAATCGTAAAGGCACCACGCTCCAGACCGACAACGAGGCAGCTCCATTTGTTGCGCAAATCCGCAGCCTTCAGTGAGGTTCCCAAAATAGGGGAATGCTTATCAATTGTAATCGCCAAAGAGAGAAATTGCTGCTCCGGTTTATTTTGGTGGTTATCCAGCATAAATTCACGCAGGCTTTGCGGTAAATCACAGCGCTCCAGGCCTAAGCTACGCTGCCTTACAGCAGCATCAAAAACCTGCAGCTGGCTGGCGGTGCCGATGAGCAGCAGCTTATCTCCCTGCTCTACTATCTGCTCACCGCCGGGCATATCAACAGTGCGATGGGTGCCCAAAAGCTGCAGAACGTTGCAGCCGTAGCTTTCACGGAAGCCAAGACTGCGCAGGCTGCGTCCTTTGATGGGAGAATCCTTTTGCAAATCGTAGTAGACAAGCTGCAAATCCTCGTCGAACCAGGTACGGCTGTCATCGGGAGCACTTTCACGATGCTTGCGCATGTGCTTTTCGTTGAGGTTTACCAAAAAGCGTGATTCGATGCGCAGGTACTCGCTCATCAGCCAGTCGGAGGAGGAGATGAAGTACGCTGCCAGCAGGACAGAAACGCAGGCTAGGAAGCCGTGCAGATTCAACAGAGTGTGGAAGATGAAGTACAGCGAAGCAGATGCTGCAAGCAGCTTGCCGAACACAAGGAACATTAACGGCAGATGGTTAGCACGCTTTTTAAACCAGAGCTTGGAGAACAAATCACCATTACCGGCGCGGTTGACGAGCACAGCACGCAAAATCGGTGACATGATGATAAAGGTGGCAGCGGCGGTCAGCAGTCTGCTGTACGGCAGCTTCAGCGTGTTACCCAGATAAGGCAACAGGTAATATTCCGCACCCAAGGCAATGGCTGCCAGCAGGGTGATGAAAATCAGCATACGCATGGTGTAACCGGTCAGCAGGTTCTTCCAGTCCTGATCCTTGTCATCATCGGTATTGGTACCTGTGTAACGATCCAGCCAGCTTTTTGCCTGCGGCGGCAACAGCTTCAGCACCAGCTGGTAAAAGGGCTCGGCTGCCATGATGCAGAAGGGTGTAGTAAAAGTGGTAATTACAGATACCGCTACGATAATCGGATATAAAAAGCTGCTGATTACGCCAAGGCTCATGCCCAAAGAAGCGATAATAAAGGAGAACTCACCGATTTGCGCCAGGCTGAAGCCGCAGTGTACAGAGGTGTTGAGGCTTTGGCCGGAGGCCAGTACGCCGCCGGTGGAGAAAATCAGCTTGCCGATAATTGTTGCTACTACCAGCACGAAGATAGGAAGCGCCTGCTCCAGCAGGATAGCGGGATCTACCATCATGCCGACGGATACGAAAAAGACAGCGCCGAACAAATCCTTGATAGGAGCAACAAGGTGCTCGATTTTTTCGGCGTTAGGTGCTTCGGCAATCAAAGAGCCCATGATGAAGGCACCCAAAGCGGAGGAGAAGCCGAGCTGAGTTGCCAACACAACCATACCGAGGCACAGGCCGATGGAAACAACTACCAGAGTTTCTTCGTTCATCAGCTGTTTAGCCCATTTAAAGAAGCTGGGGACAAGATACATACCCAGAACAAACCATAAAACGAGGAAGAAAATCAAGCGTCCGATGCTGAGCAGCAGCTCCATCGTGGAAACATCGGCGCTGGCTACAGCCATGGTTGCCAACAGCACCATCATCACGGCAACGAAAAGCAACAACCAGTCCACCTCCCGGTTGCGGTATATTCGGGCCAGGAACAACCCCAAGGTCCCGAGTGCAAGCAAACCGTCACCACACATCGCTACCCAAACCGATACTTCCCAAGAGATGACCTGGGAAACAAGCAGCTCGATTCCGATCACAACCGCCAAAGCCCACAGCAGCCTCTCGGAAGTGAATATCCGCCCGGGAACCGGATCGCATCGCACGATCCGACAGCGGTCTCCCAGAAAATGTCTCCAATTCGAATCTCTATTTTGCATACTTCACACAAATATCAAAAGTTCGGGCAGCACCATCCATGCAACTCTTCAAAGCAACGGTATTTCCAACGAGGGATACCGCAGCAGCCGGTGCAGCGCTTCCTCCGGATAAGACCGAAACGGCAGTCACCACAGCCATAGTTATATGATAATCCCTTTTACAGCGTTTTATATCACTATTATATTGATCGTAACATTGATCAACTCCCCCTCGGCTTTCAAATTCCACCAAAGAATTTTGTACCAATGGATAAACAACAGCTATTGCAACCTGTTCATTCGGCAACAAAATAGTGTTTGCAAGAATTTGATTTAAATCATCATCAAATTCTTCATCAACCAGCCAACGATAAATAATTTGGTAAAAACCAGAAGTAGCATTTTCTTCAATCCAATTCAAATAATCATAAAAATCTGGTTCATAATCAGAACGAGTATAAATATCTCCACAATAATCAAAATTATTTTGAAAATCATATCGAGTAGACAACTCTTTTAACCAATTATCTAAAATTACAGCATCTTCTTCAGACAGATACCCTCCAACTTTTGATTGAGACAATACAAAATCACTTAAGCGACCAACCTCCTGCAAAAAATTATCTTTCTTTTCTGTACCATTTTGGACATCTGCAACTTGACATGATGATAATATCAAAATAGATATCAAATACATATATTTTCTCATAGAATCAATCTTTATATATAAAACATATTAAATGAATATGTATAAATCCTATTATTTTATGCCATTCACCGCTTGATTAACTACTTATATTATCTATGGTATCAGATGATGGCAAGTCACTATTGACACCGTTACGATAATCATTATTCAGAACTTTTACTATACTTATAAATAAACTTCGCATTTTTCGTCCTAATAGCGGTGACCCGACATATACAACCTCGTTATTTGAATCCAACAAAAAGGCATTATATTCCTTATTTATAGGTAAAAGATTATTTTCTTCAAACTCCCCCTCCTTATCGCATAATACAGGAAATATAAAATGCTCTGAATTTAAACTATGAAAAAACAAAGAGTCGTATCTATTCGCCTTAATAATAAAGACTATTTCAAGTGAGGGTCCCACTAATTCTACACTATCTATTATTTTCCCCCAATGATGCAAGCCTTTTAATGAACATGGCGCACATGTTCCACTACTATAATATACAACAAGTTTAGGTGCTAAATTTTCTATGTTTATTACCGTATCACGACCTTCTATTTTCCATGTCGCATGACCAGGTAAAATAAGATTTTGGCCATAAATATCTCTTAAATTTTTTGTTTTTCTATTTTTCAAATCACATGAAAAACCAACAAAAAGCAATAAAAATACAACTAATATATTCCTTATCATCTTCCAATCTACTTGATTTATACAAAATAACCCAATACAATTATAATAATTTTCACATAAACAAACAATAAATACATTATTTTTTATTATAAAATAATTACAATCTGAAGGAAAACCTCTTTCCCGCACGACAAGCCGCAACCTGCACCAAATCGGATAGCCTTGTCGCCGGCAGCCGATCAAAAGCGGCAGACGTATTCCCTGCAAAATTTTCCCTTGTCCCGACTGCGTCCCGAATATTTTCGCGTGATAAAACATGAATAAATTTACTTTTATCCCCGACTTATTCATACCTTTGCCCCGCAGGTCCGCTCCATCGCCGCCTGGCAACAGGGGGAGGAAAGTCCGGGCAACGCAGAGCGCCACGCAAGCTAACGGCTTGATATCCGTGAGGGTATAGCAAGTGTAACAGAAAATAACCGC
>OHNK01001422.1_pt1 | contig 10280 bp, 11 predicted proteins | sample 1569551 | NCBI WGS metagenome assembly OHNK01 (sample SAMEA3879518, study PRJEB24766) | human gut metagenome | biome: human-associated habitat; feature: feces | place: USA | collected 1985/1987 | reverse complement strand
TGAGTGCTAATATTTCTTGTAAACAATTTGTTAACTTTTATAATATAAAATGTTATCTGATTTTTAACTTTCCTAATACCCTAACGGTAACTCCAAGCCGCTTTCTTCCATCAGCTCTTTATCCAAAAGAATCTCCTTTGTATTACCATCCTTAATTATCTTTCCGTCTGAAAGAAGTATTGTTCTCTCGCAAGTGTCCATTATCATATTCAAATCGTGAGAAGCTATTATTTTTGCCTGATTCAGTCGATTTAATATGTTGATTAGGTTTCGTCTGTTCTTTGGATCAAGTGCCACGCTTGGCTCATCCATCAATATAACATCCGGTTCTGTTGACAGGATTGTTGCGATAGAGGCAAGTTTTTTCTCCCCTCCGGAAAGCTTATAAATCTGCTTGTCCTTTAGCTGTTCAATGTGCACAACTTTCAGCGCTTCCATTGTTTTCTCATTAACTTCTGCCTCAGACATTCCGTAATTTCTCGGTGCAAAAGCAACATCATCAAAAACAGTTGACATAAAAAGCTGACTGTCAGCATCCTGAAAAACGTAGCCTACATTTTTTCTAATAGTCTTTAAATTCTTTTTTTCAAGGGGAATATTGTTGACCATCACATCGCCCTGAAAGCCTGTATTTAGACCAACAAGTATTCTTAAAAGAGTAGACTTTCCAACGCCGTTAGCGCCAACCAAGCCCACCGACTCACCCTTTTTTAATTGAAAATTTATATTTTCCAAAACCTTTCTCTTGCTATCATAGCCGAAAGAAAGGTCGAAAACTGAAATTATATTCTCCATCTTTTTGTCCTTTTATGTAAACAAACCGCCCACTATTTCAAAAACAGGGTACACTCTAAAAGTGATAATCACCAGTGTCCATACAATCATCCACACGTAATCCCTGCTACTTAATTTGTAATTTCTGATTCGCACGTTATTAAGATTGTAACCTCTAAGACTCATGCTGTTATGCACATCGGTTGCCCTGTCTATACTTCGTAAAAGCAACTGCCCCAGCAGACTTCCCCAAGCCTTAAAATTAATGCCTTTCTGGCCCGGTGCCCTAAGGCTGTACGCCTCAACTATTCTTTTTGTTTCCTTTAGCAACACGTTAATGTACCTGTAAATCAACTGGATAATCATAACAATAATCTCAGGAATATGTATTTTTCTAAGCGCCATGCATACTCAGTCTATAGTAGTTGTAATTATAAGAATATAAATGGCAATCACCGTCAAAATTCCTTTAATCATCAGTGTCACCATGGAAATTTCGCCGCCGGTTATTTTCACTCCACCCATTGTCAGCAAAACATTTCTGTCAAAAAAAGGATTAAAAATACCAATTATGCAAATCAATGGCAAAATAAGTCTGATTCTTTTTATACATTTTCCAAATTTAATGTCCCCAAGGTTAAAAATAATCAAGGGATATATTATCATTTCCACTAGACCTGTCACATTATATTTCGGAAAAGAAGTCACCATACAAACATACAAAACCGTTACAAACAGTTTTGCCAGTGCATGTATGTTATTTAGAAAATTATCTTCCCCAGCCTGATTTTCAATAGCACACATTTCGTGTATTGCATTTTCAAATTTTTCCATTATGCTTTCTTTCTAAAAAACTTAAATAAATTGCAGCACACAATGCACAACAGGATTACTACCACTCCACCTACAATGCCTGAAAATGATGTTCCGGCAATTGTGTCTGAAGACTTAAATCCGTAGTCAGGAAGGATTGCAAGCTTGTCCTGTATTCCTGCAAAAAAGCTGTAAATTCCACCTGTGCTTTCCACTTCCGTAGCTCCTGTGATTTTTGAAATTGACCATTCCAAGCCATCAGGCAAAGATGAAGCCACAAGTGATAAGCCACCTGCAATAATTACTGCCATTGCCAAAAGAATTGCCAAAACTTTTTTGTATGGCATTTTTTCTTTTTTGTCAACAGCTTCAATTCCCCAAAGCAATTCAGGTCTAGCCTCGTAGACGAAGCAAAGAACTGCCCCGGTAATTATTCCTTCAACCAATCCTATGCACAAATGTATTGGCTGCATTACTGAAACAAATGCAGTAAAAGGAAGTTCTGTAATTCCTGAAGCCAAAGTTTCAAGTGTTACTGAAAAAGCTCCAAGTTGTAAAGTAACAACGCAACCAATAATTGACGCTGCCATTATTTTCTTTTTTGATGCGCCGTTTTTCATCACAAGGCGCCATATAACCATCGCTCCTATGAAGCATCCATAAAATGCCATGTTCCACACGTTTGCCCCAAGAGCCATCAAACCTCCGTCAGCAAACATCAAACACTGAATCAGCAAAATACCTATCATTGTCAGGAACCCTGCCGGTGCCCCAAGCATTGCGGACAACAACATTCCTCCGCACAAATGTCCTGAAGAACCTGTTCCCGGTATTGTAAAATTAATCATTTGAGCTGCAAAAACAAAAGCTCCCATTATTCCCATGGTTGGGATTTTAGTCTGATCATCTTCTTTTCTTATTTTTGTAACTGAATATGCTGCCACCGCTGTACTGCAGGCGTACATTGTCCCTGCAACTGCCGGTGATAACAAGGCGTCTGCCATATGCATATATTTGTCCTCCTAAAGTATCTTTATTAAATATTCTCCTTCACTTCTCTTATGGAAATGTTATTTTCAATAGCTATTTTCTTCAAATCTTCAAACTCCAACTTGGATTTTTCAACTCCATAGCCATATGTCTTTTTCACATCAATATCTCCATATTGGGTGCTAACCTTCTCAATCTTTCTATTCAAAATCATTCGGCTGCACTTGTATTCTCTAATTCCAATTGTTGATGTATGCTTAAAAATAGTTACGGCAACATCTTCCTTAGCCGACTCTTTGCACATTACATTAAGCAAAGTTCCCTGACGACCTTTTTTCATACTAATTGGCGTAGTGTAAACGTCCAACACATCATCCTGCCAAATCTGTTCCACTGCAAAACTTAATTCTTCCGCAGTCATATCGTCAATATTGCAACGAAGCTCCACAATGGTGTCTTGGATAGTAGCACTATTCTCAATGGTTCTATTATTTTGATTGGTGTCATTGTTACTTTCCATAATTGAATTGTTTTCTGTCTTTTCTCCAAGAATTGCTCTAATGCAGTTAGCCACCGGGAAGTCTTTGTTTCCCATGCCATAACCCTGCTTTTCCATAATCATTGCAGGCATATTTCCAAACTCATTAACATAGTATTTCAAAATTGCTGCCCCTGTTGGCGTGCAAAGTTCACCTTCAATATTTCCACTGTAGCAAACCATTCCTTCAAGCAAATTAGCTGTAGCCGGTGCGGGAACCGGAAGTATTCCATGAGCACATTTCACTTTTCCAAAACCTGTATTAATAGGCGATACAACCACCTTGTCAGGGTTAATCTCTTCCATTAACATAGCGCAACATGTTACATCCGCAATTGCATCCATCATTCCAACCTCATGAAAATGAATTTCAGAAACATCCACACCGTGAGCTTTACTCTCAGCCTGAGCTATAAGCTTGTATATAGAAATTACATCATTCTTAACCTTGTCTGAAACTGCAAGATTTTGAATCGTGTGCTCAATAAAATCAATAGTTGCATGGTAATGAGCGTGATGATGGGTATTGTTATGATGATGTAATTCATCACTGTTGTGTACATCCTCAGACAATTCTTCTTCATCATTAATCAAAACTCTAACATGATTTCCTTTTATACCACATTTAACCGAGCTTTCAAGCTTCACCTTAACATTTGAAATTCCAATATTATTAATTTTTTCAACAAACTTATCTTTATCCGGAACAAGTTCTAGCAAAGCAGACATCAACATGTCGCCTGCTGCACCCATTCCACAATCTAAATACAAAATCCTCATATTAGTTCCTCTTTTATATGTGTTTTCCCTGGAATTATCCGTAATTTCTTCCGAAAGAGCAGGTTTTCTCCCACCCTACTACTTCGCTCTCATATGATTTATCATGCTTGCCTGATATGCTGCTCCGAAGCCATTATCTATGTTGACTACGCTTACTCCGCTGGCACAGGAGTTTAGCATTGACAAAAGGGCTGATAAGCCTCCGAAGTTTGCACCGTAGCCTACGCTTGTTGGCACTGCGATTACAGGGCAGTCTGCCATTCCGCCTATGACACTGGCAAGTGCGCCTTCCATTCCTGCAATTGCGATTATTACGGAGGCACTCATTATTTCGTCAACGTGGCTTATCAATCTGTGAAGTCCGGCAACACCAACATCATAAAGTCTTGTAACCTGATTGCCGAAAACCTCTGCCGTCAACGCTGCTTCTTCTGCAACATACATATCACTTGTTCCTGCCGTTGCAACAACTATTGTTCCAATACCGTCTTTCTTAGGCATTGGTCCAACTATTCCAACCTTAGATATTTCATCATATCTCAAATCTATTTCTTCACTGACAAACTTAGCGGCTTCACTGCTCATTCTTGTTATAAGTACAGTTTTCTCACCACTTTTTTGTAGATACTTGACAATTTCTTTTATTTGTTCCTTGGTTTTTCCTGCGCCATAAATAACTTCAGGCACACCCTGTCTGATGCCTCTGTGGGTATCAATCTTTGCAAACCCCATATCCTTAAAAGGCTCTTCTTTAATGGCAAGCAAAGCTTCTTCCTTAGTAACTTTCCCCGTTGCAACATCATCCAAAATATTCATCAACTCTGATTGTTTCATAATGTCGCCTTTCTTATAATCATATTTCTTTGTCTCGTTTTATGTTGTTCCTATCTAGTTCTCAAATCAAGCAATACCTCATCAAATATTTTTGACAATTCTTCCAATACAACTTCCCGCTTTTCCATAAGTGCCTGTAACTGGCTTTCAGGCATTTGGATTTTGGCTTTGTTGTCCATCCATCTTACTCTGAAATCAGAAAAGCCTAAGTCAAACAAAAATGTTTCTGCTGTTTCTACCTGTTTGATTTTTTCTTCATCTATTTCAGTACCTGTTGGTATTCTTGTTGCAAGACAAGCGTATGACGGTTTGTTGTACACGAACAAACCTGCTTCCTTTGACTGCTTTCTTATTTCAGATTTCACGTAGCCACACATTCTAAGTGGGGACAAAACCTTCATCTCCTGCAAAGCCTTCATTCCCGGTCTGTCGTCTGCATCATCTGAAGCGTTGGTTCCATCAAGAATTACTGTCATTCCGTCATTCTTTGCTGCTTCAAGAATTGTTCCAAAAACATCCTGCTTACAATAATAACATCTGTTAACCGGATTGTCTGTAACCAGCTTGTTAGACAAAACATCCACATTCAAAATCTTCAAATCAACGCCTAGCTGCCGGCAAATTTTTTCTGCATCCTTTTTTTCAAATTCCGGTTGAAAAACAGATTTGACAAAATACGCCTTTACGCTCTTTGCATATTTTTTTGCCATATAAACCAAAAATACTGAATCAACTCCACCTGACAAAGCAATTGCCACATTAGGATATTTTTCAAAAAACTCTTTTATGTTCATTTCTTCTTTTGTAATATTTTTCATTCTTTCAGTCCCTCTTATTTCCATAAACATTTTGTTTTCGATAAATATTTTGTTTTCAATAACATTTTCTGAACTTTATTTAAGATAATGTATTTGCCATTAATTTTTAATCCAAAATCTTTCAACACCGCCCATTATATCATAGGTTGATTAATCCATAAAGATTTCTTAATTTATTGTTAACTTTTTGTGTATTCTATGGATAGTTTGGTATTTTTTTGGTAGAATTAACGGCGTAGAAAAATTTAAAAAAGAAGCTAAATGTCAATGTTTCCCTTATTGCATTGACCGGGGGGGGGGTATGCCTGGATTGCCCGAAGCTTACAGGAGGTAATTAATGAACATTTTATTTTTTTTGACACCGAAGGAAAAGGTGTCACATATATTCAATGACGATACACTGAGACAGGTTGTGGAAAAAATGGAGTTCCACGGATATTCCGCCATTCCTCTTTTAGATAAAGAAGGAAAATACATAGGAACAATTACTGAAGGGGACTTGCTTTGGTACCTTAAGGACCACGATTTTCCTGACATCTACCAGTTGGAGGATATTCCTATTACGGACATTGAACGAAAAAGAGACAACAACGCTGTCAACATACAGGTTTCAATGGAAGAACTTTTTGAAAAAGCCACTAACCAGAACTTCGTGCCTGTGGTGGATGACAACAATGTATTTATTGGTATTATCACAAGAAAAGATATAATACTGTATTTAGCAAATAAAGAAAATACAAATAATGCTATATCAAACTAAATCATTACTTAACAATCTTTTAGGTGTGGTACATTATTAATTTTGTATTTTATAAGCGAAAACGGGTTTGCAAACGATAGGCAGATTTTCGAAATTTTGCGAGTATAATTTAAGACAAAAATCAACTGTTTGAGCCGTAGGCGAGTTTTGATTTTTGTCTTATAATAAATGACGGAGCAAAATAAGAAAATCAACGTGTTTTCAAACCCGTTTTCGTTTATAAATATCAAATAAAATTAATAAGAACCACACCTATAATTTTCTTTTATTCCAACTCTTCTTTCAGCGTATCTATAAACTTCCTGCACGCCTTGGATATATATTTCCCTTTCTTATACGCCACGCACATTGTTCTAACCGCATCTTTATCTGAGCCTACCTTGTAGTAGTATGCGTGATTTTTTATGTTGTTGTATTTTATGGTTGTTTCTGTAACGAAAGAGATTCCCATATTGGCAAGTGTCATGGCTAGCCCTGTTACTGTCTGAGATGTTTGCAATATTACGTTAGGTGTAAAACCGGCTTTTTCAAATATGCTGTCTACCATGCGTCTTACATGCTGGTCCTCGTTTAACAAAACAAACTCTTCATCCTTCATTCTGCTTATGTCCAATGTTTTCACTGATGAATAGTCAATTTTGTCACTTAGTAATTTTTCTATTGGAATCTGGTATTCCCCTATTTCTTCATTAATTGCCAGGTTTTTCGGAACAACCATAAGCAATCTTTCTTCAAAAAGAGTTTCCTTATCAAATAACTCGCCATTGATTCTTCCATCTGTCAGAAAAATATCAATGTCTCCCAAAAGGCATTTATTCATTATTTCAGGGACTTTTTCTTCTGTTAATTTAAAAGTAATTCCCGGATATTTCTTGTGGAAGACTGACATTGGTCCCGGCAAATATGTTGTTGAAAAACATACAACACTTCCTATTTTTATTTCTCCTTTTTTTAAATCCTGCAAATCTGACATAACATCATTAAGTCTGTCTGTGGCTGATATAACATCCTCTGCGTATTCCAAATATGCCTTGCCGAACTCTGTTATTTCAATCGGAGAAATACTTCGGTCAAAAAGCAATACACCCATTCTGTCTTCCAGTTTTTTAATGTGATTGCTTAATGCCGGCTGGGATATTCCCAAAGCTTTTGAAGTCTTTGAGAAACTTTTCTGTTTTGCCACTTCTTTTATATAAGTAAATTCGTTATTATTCATGTTAGCTCCACTCCCAATCAATTTTGAACTAATATGATTATAATATTTTTCTTTACTTTTTCCAATGCTATGTTAGCTGATTGTTTAAATGTTCCCATAACTTGGCGTAACCCTCACTTGCAGGCGTAACAGGCTTTTCAATAGTGTTGTACAAATGCTCCTTAATGGTTCCTTCCTTAGACATTACCATAATTCTGTTACCAAGAGATATTGCCTCCTGAATGTTGTGAGTTATAAAAATAACTGTTATTTTTTCTTTTTGTTTCAATTTCAGTAATTCACTTTGCAACTGCTTTCTTGTCATTGCATCAAGCGCTGCAAAAGGCTCATCCATTAATATTATTTTTGAACCAAGTGCCATTCCCTTTGCTATTGCCACTCTTTGCTTCATTCCACCACTTAACTGATGTGGATAATAATTAGCATACTGTACCAGATTAACTTTTTCCAAATATTTCTTTGCTTTCTGCTCTCTTTCCGCCTTATCCTTCATTCCATTTACTTTTAACGCATATGTAATATTTTTCAAAACAGTTTTCCAAGGAAATAACTGATTAAAGTCCTGAAATACCATTATTCTGTCAGGTCCCGGCTTTACAACCGGCTGACCGTCAACTTTTATGCTTCCTTCATAGTCTTCAAAACCGGCAATACATCTTATTAATGTAGATTTTCCGCAACCTGAAGGACCAAGAATGCATAAGAAATCTTCATCATTTATAGTCAAATCAAGATTATTTAAAATAACTCTATCGGAATTATCATATTTTTTTACCAGATTATTTATTTTTAAAACTTCATTGCTCATCGTGTCATTCCCCACTTTCTAAAAGTTTTATTTTCTATGTTGCGGAAAATTCCGTACTCAACAACCATTCCAATAATTACAATAACAATAATTGCCGCAAACACTCCGGCAATGTCAGTATTAGTACGTCTGTCCTGAATAAAATAGCCAATTCCTAAAGCTCCGCCTCCGCCAAAAATCATTTCGGCACTGATAAGTCCACGCCACGCTCTTGCCCAGCCTACTTTTATACCTGAAAAAATTCTAGGCAAAGCTGCCGGAAGAAAGACTCCAAAAATCAACTTAACCGGTGAAAGTCCTATATTTCTGCCTACTTCCAAATACAATTCCGGCACTGCATTGAAACCATCAATTATACTTCTTGACATAGGCCACACAACTGCGTGAATAACCATAAAAATTATGGCACCGTCACCTACGCCTATCCAAAGAATTGCTACTGGTATTAAAGCTATTCCCGGTATTAAGTCACACATTGAAACAATCATATTGTAGATTGTGTAAAATGTTTCGCTTATAACTGAAAGGCTTGAAAAAACCAAAGCCAACGCTATTCCCACAATTAATCCTTTAATGATAAGTGAAAGAGAATGTAACACCATTGTCCCAAGTTCTCTTTCCGTAAAAGCAGTTACAAAAGCTTTTCCAATATCGCCTAATGATGGAAACAAAATTTCCGGCCAAATTTTCAAAGTATATAATACCTGCCACAAAATAAGAACTGAAACAATAAAAATTATTTTCACCAAACTATTTTTAATATTCTTATTCAAAACTATTCTCCTTTAACATTATCGAATACTAACTGGTCAATACTACTTGCACCTTTGTCTAAGAAATTTTCTTCTACCATAAAGTCTGAAAGATTCATAACTCCCTGCAAAGTTGAATTGTACTGAACGGCACCATCCTTCAACCATGATGCAATTTCATCTTGTGAAGCATCATAAGTTTCAGTAAGGATTTTTGCTGTTTCGTCAGGATTCTCTTCTATATATTTCATTGCTTCTTCTGTTGCGTCACAAAAAGCTTTGTATAGATCAGGATTGTTTTTGTATAACTTTTCTGATGCTATTCCTACGATTGATGTGTCACCTTTAGCCCAAACGTCTTCGCTTACCGGTATTTCGTGTATGTTATCTTCTTTTACTTCCATTAAATTGTATGGTGCAAATACCATATTGCACTGAACTGCACCTGATATTAACGCTGAATATCCGTCTGCATTAGCCATTGCAACTAAGTTTGCATCTAAGGCATGAGCGTCGCCCAATTCCTTCTTTGCAGCCATAGCCAATAATATATGAGGCTGACTGTTAACCTGAGTTACAACAATCTGGTCGCTTGATTTTATGTCTTTCAAAGTCTTAATGCTACTGTCATTAGTCTGGATTCCGAAAGAAACTGCTGCCAAACCTGTACAAATCTTGTACGGTGTCTTTGACATAATTCCGTTAATTGCAACTGATGTTCCAAGGGCACCAATGTCTATTGAACCTGCTGTAATTCCTTCACTAATTGCTGCGCCACTTTCCAACAATTTCCAATCTACATTTACGTCTTTTCCATAATGCTTCTCAATAAGTTTCTTCTCCTTCATAACCAACAGCGGTGTGTATGAAAGACCATTCTGATAAAGAATATACAGTATTTAAAGCTGATGATGACGCTGAATATGTACAGACAATAGACATTGACCTTGCAACAGTTCCTCATACGGTTGCATTCCCTCACTTGCCGGAAAACGCAAGAACACCGGAAAACTGGGGCGATGTTGAAATTGACCAGGTTGTAATAGGTTCATGTACAAACGGACGTATTTCAGATTTACGTCATGCGGCTGAAATTCTAAAGGGTAAGCACGTAAAAAAGGGTATAAGAGTTATCGTATTCCCTGCAACACAGGCAATTTACCTTGAAGCATTAAAAGACGGTACATTATCAACACT
>OHNK01001416.1_pt1 | contig 10309 bp, 8 predicted proteins | sample 1569551 | NCBI WGS metagenome assembly OHNK01 (sample SAMEA3879518, study PRJEB24766) | human gut metagenome | biome: human-associated habitat; feature: feces | place: USA | collected 1985/1987 | reverse complement strand
CCTGCACGCAAGAAATCCATCCTGACATTCAGTTTCAGTGACTCGTTGGCAGACCAGCGATATACGAACAACGGCTTCTCATAACGGTAATATTTCATTGACCTTGCGGCTCTTACGATGAAATACAGGTCCGTTGACGGGCCGGAAAGGTGATCAAATCCTCCGGATTTCATGAAAGCCGATTTTCTGAAAGTCACCCCTGTCGGGGCGAACAGTCTGCAGAACGGTTCCCCGTCCGCTTCAGGACACCACAATTTGGCATTGACCTTGTTCTCAGGGAACGCAGGCTTCGGCTGGCCTTGATATTCTCTCCATTTTACCGCTTCCGGACAGATTATGTCAGCATCTTGCGCGATTCCGGTAATTCTATCTATTTCAGCCAGATACGCAGGAAACAAATAATCATCATCGTGCACAAGAACAGCATATTCTCCGTCGGCAAGAGAGACCGCCCTATTAAAATTCCCGACCAGTCCGAGATTCCTGTCATTCCTATAGTAAATGATGCGCGGGTCGGTCAATGACATGAGATATTTATAGACGTCGGAGTCCGGTTCCGGATTGTCCTCGACCACAATGACATCGAAATCACCCGCCCAGGTCTGGGACAATGCTGATTCCACTGTATCTTTCAATGTCTCAACGCGTTTCCATGTCGGTATGACGATTGAAAATTTAGGTGCAACGCCCGGGCGCACACCTTTTATCAATGTCGAGCCGATATTGCTCTGGCAGGCAAAATTGTCATTCTGATTCAGACACTCCTGTGCATTGATTTCCATAATCCAGAAACTGTTTTTATAATTGAATCGAAGCCGGTTCCGTAAAACTCTGATATTGACATGTCCAGTTCGCGGAACACCCAGAGCGGCCACCTCCAGTTATTGTATGCCGCCTGCACAATTCCCTGAACAAGTACCACTCCAAGGAGTCCTAAAGTGGTGAATTTCAAGGCAATGAAAGTGAGCAGAACTATGACTCCGCCTGAGACAAGGCTCGGGACCACATATGGTATCTTGTTCTCTGTAGAAATCACTGAGGCGAACTCAGAATGGTTCAGTTCCAATGCTACGATTACAAGATAGAGCACGCAGATAAGCCTGGACGGCAGCATTGTCTGAGACTTTATGAGTTCCAGCAGGTATGGTGCCACGAAGATTATTCCAAGTGCTCCGGCAAGCATTATAATCTGACCGACTACCATAGAGAAGGAGATTGTCCTCTTCAGCATTGGCCTGTCCCCTGTCACTCTGCAGTTAGAAACTTTCGGAAGATAGGTCACGAACATGGTATTCGCGATGCCAGATACTATTGTAGTGAGCTGGGTCAGAAGGCCATACGAGCCGATTGTTGCCAGAGGAAGGAAAAAGCCGATGATGAACATTCCCATCTTGTTCACGGCATAGGCTCCGATGAAATTGATTCCGAGTTTCTTGGCATTGAACCAAATCACGGAGAAGGTTTCCCGGATATCTTCGCGGGTGACTGTCTGCTCTGCGAGACGGGCTTTCAGTTCGGGCTTGAAGTATGCCCGGTAGCTTACATATCTCTGCACGAATGGGGCGATGAAGTTGGCTGCAACTACAGCGAAGAGGCCCCAGCCGAGAAGCAGGAACAGTGTGCAAAGTACCAGATATGCCGATTTGGAAAGTATCGCCGCCTGCGAAGACTCCCTTATCATTCCGCTGCCGGTAAGCAGGCTGGAATAGTAGGAGAAATAGATGTTGAAATATGTTGAGAACGAGTATAATATCCAGATATACAGGGAGTTGTTGACATTGGTAAAACCTTCCGTCAGATACCAGATATAGCCTGTTCCGAATGTCAGCATAACTATGAGCGCCAGGACGGACAGCCTGCGATAGACGAAGCGTGCAGTGCTTATCAGAACTGAAAGAAGATGCCAGTCAATGCTGCCGCCCCGTTCTTCTTCCACGCCCTCGCGGCAAAGCCGGCGCGCACCGCTATTGACATATGTGAAGTTCCTGCCGAACTGAGGAGAAAAGCCGAAGTCCATCAGGCCTACTATCGAGCTGACTGTCAGCATCAGATAGTTCATTCCGACTTCCTCCGTGGTGAGCAAACGCAATATAAGCGGCAATGTCACCAGGCCGGATCCTATCTGGAACAGCTTGGCGACATAGCTCCACGTTACATCTTTCTTTGTTATTTCTACACCCAATTTCTAACGAGTTACTATACCCTTTAAAAGTGCAACTGTATTCTTTGTTATAATTTTACATGATGTCTGGCCTTCAAGTGCTCGGAAACGGTGACAGTCAGTTCCTGCCATCACATACCATCCGTTCTTCAGCATTTCCTCTGCCCTCTTCGCGATTCTGTCGCCATAGACGCCGAGTATTGACGGTAAATTAAGCTGAAACTCCGCGCCCATGTCCAGAAGCCGCTTGTAATCATCCATTTTCATGTATGTATAGCGTTCCGGGTGGGCTATCAGTGGAGTATATCCTGCAGCATTGATCTTACCAATCATGCCCCACAAATCCATTGGCGAAGCCCAGGTGGAAGTCTCGACCAGAAGTCTGTTGCCTCCATGAAGGAGGAAGTCATCCTTTTCGAGCCGTTTCATGAAAAGCGAATCCAGCATGTTTTCCGAGGCAAGTCTGAGCTCAATCTTGCCCTTCCATGCCTCCTTCAAACTTTCGAACCTGGCCCTGAGGTCAGCCGTCTCATTCGGGACATCCTCCATAATATGTGGGGTGCACCAAAGGACGGTCGTGCCTGCCGCTTCCAGGAAATTCAGTATCTCCAATGATTCTTCAATGGTTTTTACACCGTCATCCACTCCGTACAAAACATGTGAGTGGTTATCGACAAAGCCTTTCAGCAAGCCGGATTCATTAAGGCTGGTTCTGCTGTTGAAAAACCCGAACATCTCGAAAATTAGTCTTGAACGTTGTTTCCATAACCGTAGCCATAGCCGTATCCGTAACCATAGCCATAACCGTAACCATAATGGCCATAGCCATATGCCTTGCTGGTAGTATCGACACCATTGAGGATGACAGCCATGTGGTTACATACACCACGCTCGTAAGCATCCTCGACTGCAGGAAGCGCCCTCTTGTCGAACAGGCCTGCCCTGATTACGAATACCGTATAGTCGGCATGCTTTGCAATGATGGATGTATCGGCAACGATGTCCACAGGAGGACAGTCCATGAAGATATAGTCATATCTTGCGGAGAGCTCGTCCATCATCTTGTCAAACTTCTCTGATACAAGGAGTTCGGCAGGGTTAGGAGGGAGCGAACCTACTGAAATGAGGTCAAGGTTCTCCTTGATGTTCTGAATCTCAGGAACGATGCTGTCAAGCTTGCCGTTCAAGAAAGCGGAGATACCCGACTTGTTGTGCTCAAGTGCCTTTCCGAGGGTACCTTTTCTAAGGTCAAGGTCGAGAAGCAGAACTTTTGCACCCTTGAGTGCCATGGTAGCCGCCATGTTCATGAGGACGAAGGTCTTACCGGCGTTAGGATTGAATGATGTAATCATCACCTTGTGGCATCCTTCCTGACCGCCTGTCATGAAGTCGAGGTTGGTTCTGAGAACTCGGAATGCCTCGTTGATACTGTTTCTGTTGGATGGGGCGACGACAATCTTAGTGTTGGCGTCATCGCACATCTTCTTTCTCATCTTATTCAGGATGCCTGCACCCTGACCGAGCTGAGGAATCTCGGCAAGGAATGGAACCTGCATGTTGGTCAGGTCGTTCCTTGTCTTGACTCTTGTATCCAGCTGATTGATCATGAAGAAGATACCGAACGGAATACCTGCGCCGAGGATAAGTGCTATAAGCATAATCATCTTCTTGTTAGGAGACTGAGGCATGTCTTCTCCGGCAGGCTCCATCACAAGACGTGTATTGCCAACGTTCACGAGACTGGCGATTTCATTTTCCTCTCTCTTCTGAAGGAGATAGATATAAAGTTCTTCCTTGATCTTCTGCTGACGCTCGATGGAGAGCAACTGAAGTTCCTGACCGGAAGTATTAGAAATCTTGTTCATGATATTGGTCTCCTCTGCAGCGACCTTGTCAGCCTGAAGTTTGAGGGTAGAGATAAGGTTCTCGATAGACCTGTTGATGGCTATCTTCAATGCTGCAATGGAGTTGTTGTAGTCGAGCACGAGCGGGTTTTCGCTGCTGCTTCCTGAAACGAGCCTGTCTCTGCTGAGTACCAACTGGTTATACTCTCCAATCTGTGATTCTACGGTAGAGTTTGTCAATCCGGAGTTTGCAGGAATGAGGGCACCGTCATGTGCCGGATTCTCCAGATATTCCTTTATGAACTTGGCAATGGCAAGCTGGTTGTTCACCTCGAATGACATGCTCTTGTATTCTGTGGATTCACCGAGATAAGCAGCAGACAAAGACTGGATATCAGTGATATTGTGCTCTGCCTTGTAATCCTTGAGGTGCTCCTCGACTCCGCCGAGTTCCTTCTCGATTACCACGAGACGATCATTGATAAAAGCTGTCGTATTGCGTGCAGACCTGTTCTTGTCCTCGACCCACTGCTCGTTATATACGTCAATGAGAGTGCTGAGGATGTTGTCTGCCCTCGAAGGGAAGCGGTCTGTCAATGTCAATACGAGGACCGTGGACTCTTTTCCTGACAGGGAAACCGAAAGAGACTTGTTGTAAGCCTTCGCGAGTTTCTTGGCATTGACCCAACTTATGACAATAGGCTTTTTCCACTGGTCGTAGAGCATGGTAGGCGCAATGACGAGCTTTCCGACAGGGGTATCGAGGGTATCATTGAGACGGCCCTTGATTTTTGCATATTCCATCTCCTCTCCGGCAACGTGCCAGTCCTTGATGACAAAGGCGTCTTCACCTTCCTTCATGATTTCGAAGGAGAATGAAGAGGCATTGTTGTCTCCGGCGCGGACAAGCGCGAGAGGTGAATTTGTGAACAGTTCTCTGGTTCTGAGGAACTGTTTCTCTACATAAGATGTTTCCAGACCGAGTCTCTTTACGACGCTGCACATGAGGTCAGGAGAAGAGAATGCTTCCATCTCGTTATAGACATTGGAACCGCTTGAGCGCATTCTGGAGAGTCCTCCCGTAAATGATGCGAGATCGCGCAATGCAGAATTTTCATTGCTGTCGTCAATGATGACTTTAGCAGTCCTGCTGAATGTAGGAGATGTTCTGTAAATATAGAACACTGCGAAGAAGATGCAGATACAGATGGATAGCACATACCACCATTTGTTGTTCCATATCATTGCCCCGATGTCCGCAAGGTTCAGAGTATCGAGTTCACCCTCGTTCTGAGTATTTCTAAAAGATTGTCTGCTTTCGAGATTGTTATCTGCTGCCATATTCCAATCGTATATTTCGTTTTTTTGTATAATCAGTTTTTGGAGGATTTGTTCTTCGAGTTAGACACGGCAATCCAGAGGTTTGCGATTGTCACGCCGAATGAACCCATTGACACCCAGAATGATGCAGATTTCAAACTGTTCTGGTTAATGGTTGACTGACCTGCGCGGACCTTGTTAGGCTCGACAATGACAACGTCATTCTGCTGCAGATAGTAAGCCGGTGAGGTGAACAGATCGACGGAACGGATATCCACGATATAGATGTTTCTCTTGCCGTTGAGTTCCCTTACGACAGTAACCCTGTCACGTCTTCCGTAGATGGTAAGGTCTCCTGCGAGACTGAGCGCCTCGAGAAGGGTAATCTTGTCTCCGGTAATAGTGTAGGTACCAGGATGGGAAACTTCACCCATGACTGAAACCTTGAAGTTCAGGAATTCGACAGACACTACAGGATCCTTCAGGAGATTCCTCGTTGTGAGTTCATCCTTCACCTTGTCGGCAACCTGCCAACGTGTGAGACCTGCAACATTGATCTTTCCTACGATAGGGAAATCAATGTCTCCGTTGTTGTCAACGGAGTATCCGAGAATTCTGTTGTAAGAACCGGATGTGGATGTTTCCGCACCGGCCTGGTAGCTGACATTGGCGAGATTGAACATCGCCGCGAGTTCCGGATTACGGCTTGACACTACAATCGATATCATGTCCTTAGGCTGGACAAGAATACCGATCTCGCTTTTCATAGTCATCGCAGTATCTTTCTGCGCTTCCTGGAGATAGTTGATATTGCGGTATGTTCTTTTTCCGCACGAACCGAGAAGCAGCGCGACTGCTGTCATAATCACTACAGGCAATAGACTGTGTTTCATACAATATAATATATCTAGGTTTAAGATTCTGTCAGCTTATGTGTTACCGTCACACACAACTCTACTCTTTCAAATTGCAAAGTTACAGAAATAATTTGGAAAATTCCGAAAAATGAGCTTCCAGTCCGACAAATTCTGGGATTGAAGTGCTAACTTTGCATAAAATGAATTCAAATGAACCCTACACGCCCTAAAATATATCTCTATACTGACGGTGCTTCCAGTGGAAACCCGGGACCGGGAGGCTACGGCGCTGTCCTGAAATGCGGCGAACACAGGAAGGAACTCAGCGGCGGCTTCATCCGCACAACCAACAACAGGATGGAGCTGCTGGCCGTGATTCTCGGACTGGAAGAGGTACGCTGGCAAAACGCGGACATCGAAGTCTGGAGCGATTCGTCATACGTCGTCAAAGCCATAAATGAGGGCTGGCTGAGAAACTGGGAGAGAAAGAGATTCGCGAAAGTGAAGAATCCTGACCTTTGGATGAGGTTCCTGGCAGTCTATCGCAGGCATCACGTCACCTTTCATTGGCTCAAGGGCCATGCGGGGCACCCGGAAAACGAGAGGTGCGACCAGCTTGCTGTCAATGCCGGTGCAGGCGCCGTAGCGCGTGGCGAACATCTCCCGGAAGACACGGGGTTCGAAGAGAATTCCGTTCAGAATCTGCCGGGAATGTGATAATCGGTCCTTTCCGAATACGTCTGATCACGTTTTCTGAAACTGCGAAGTAAGATTGTGGAGAGGACAAGCCGGACGGAGCCACATTGTTTCTCGTTAACTAGCTGATATTAGGCAAGATATGTATTTTAGTGTGGATTATCAGGAAAAAAACAGGCGATAATCCACACTGGAAATCAGACAGTATTGATAATCAATGCATTACAAAATTGATTGTGGCATCGTCCCGCCCAACGTCCGGTCAACACGTAACTCCGGACTATCAAAGTCGTGACGATTTGCCGGGATTGCCGGTGCCAGGTTCAATTAACTAATTGCGAAGTTCTTTCCTTAGACTGGAAACCTCTTCTGCCGTCAGACCTGTCAGTTCTGAAATTGTCTCAATGTCAATCCCCTTCTCCAACATTCTTTTGGCAATGTCACAACTATTCCGTTTTGCGCCTTCAGCGCGTCCTTCCTTTATGCCTTCTTCTTTACCTTCCTTGAGACCTTCTTCTTTACCTTCTTTGCGTCCTTCCTTGAGACCTTCCTCTTTGCCCACTTTATGCCCTTCTTCTCGCCCGGTCTCACGCGCGTACTCGATCTGATTGTATGTGTCCCGTTCCGTATTCATGGCTTTAATGTAATTGGTTCTGTCCTCGTCGTCAAGCTGGGCGAGCTCCGCAACATCGAAGAGTTTCGTGAATATCCTGTCCCTCAGTCTCTCCGGACGCTTCAGCAGATTGGACATGTTCTTCAGCAGATACAGCCACTTGTCCAAGTCCGTCTCCAGTTCATCCTCACCCTTGTCGAACTTCTCCACCTCCACGAAGACGAACTCCAGTTTGTCCGTCATCAGCTTTTTCGAAGTCGCCTCCATCAGCCGGTACCGGTGCTCGGTCATCTCGTCATCCTCATACTTGAAGTTCAGGATTCCCAGGAAGAATACCCCGTCCAGACTGAAGTCCCACGGCCTGTTCCCCCTTGCCTCTTCGGCCAATGCCTTCTTTCCCTGTTTCATTATCGGGAATGAAGTGTAGAACAGGGCCCTCTCGAAGAAGTGCTTCTGATAACCACGCTGCATCTCCACGAGAAACGTCTTTCCGTCCTCAGTCCTGCACAGCACGTCGAAGATCGCCTTCCTGTCGTCCTCCATGATTCCCAACTGCTCCGTCGGAACGTATGTGATGTCCGATATTGCGTACTGCGGGAAAATCACCTTGAGGAATTCGATGAGAATGTCCTTGTTGACTTCCGTCCCGAAAATCTTTTTGAAGCTCCAGTCGACCATCAGGTCGATGTACTTGCCCTCGCTTCCAACCTTGACTAATTCTGTCATAAAATTAAGTATTTATTCTGGTAAAACAAATTATTAACATTGACACCGGCGGTCGTGAACCGGCTGGCCGTGCGTCAATCAAGGTTGCAATACTATATAAAATTTTCGCGCAAAACCCGAAAATGTGGCGAAATGCCCCGAAAATGGCAGGTGGTTTCAAAAGATTTTTATGATTCTTAAATTTTAATGATGATTTTTAAATCTTTGTGTCTTCAAAAACCACTTCATTTATACTTTTGAAATCACAAAAATGCAGGACATGTTATGCCGGCAGGTGCCTTCGGAGCGGTACGCCCCGTTGGGGCTATCCTTCCCACCGCTTTCGCGGCGGGCCCCCTCTCACTTTTAGATTTGCACCATCACTCTAGAAAGACACTTCCAACGGTGGCGCGAACTATTCCCGCTCATAGATTGGCATATCTAAGCTTCGTATAAGGCGCCACCGTTTTTACATATTGATGAGATGGTGGACGTGCATAGTGAGTCAATAGCATGGCTTGTCAGAAATAGTTTGGCCGCCACCATTCAATATAAAGGCGGATTTAACATGCCAGATTCAGAAACCAAAATGTCTAAAACGTGTTAAAATCAGCCTATTTGACATTAATGGTGGCCTAAGCAAGTTAATAGACATGGAGAGAACGTGGTTATGCCTATAGAATTCCGATGTCCATGTTTTAGGTTTACATTTTTTAAAGAGCTGATTGTCAGCGCTATATGGTTAACTTTGGGAAATGTTAAACAAAGGGTTAACCAGGGAGAGGACGTTAACTTGTCCCAACTTAGACATTAAGGTCTATCACACGTAATCGACTACTCTCCCCATACCGCGTTGAAGTGACCAATTAGAATAATAGACAACAAGAGTGTCTGATAAAAATTTTAGTCTGTGGTTCAATACGGTGGTCAACCAATAGTAATACAAATATATGAATTATTCTCACTACATTGGAGTTGACATCTCCAAAACCACGCTCGATGCGGCAATCTATGCCGCATCGCTGAAGCGTTCTGACACCAAACATCTGACCAATGACAAAGCAGGCCTCAAGGATCTTGTGAACTGGGCCAAGGCGGCCGGTGCCAAACCAAAGGACATGCTTATCTGTGCAGAACATGCCGGAGTCTATGGCAATGAGCTACAGGTGTTCTGTGAAAAGAAAGGCATTGCTCTCTGTCTGGAAAGTCCCCTTCAGATTAGGCGTTCCATGGGTCTTGTCCGCGGTAAAGATGACCAAATTGATGCCATTCGTATTGCGCAGTACGCTTATGACCACAAGGATAAACTCAAGATCTTTCATCGCCCTTCGCCAAACATCAACACCCTGTCTAATCTCCTGCGCGAAAGGCGTCTCTATGTGCGTCAGAAGACCACTCTGAGCACACAACAGGAAGAACTGGGCAGATATGAAACCGCCCAAAGCCGCAACCGGAGAGAGAGCCTTATCAATAAACAGGAAACTGTCATCAAGGCCATTGAAAGGCAAATGATGGAGATAATCAAGGGAGATGACTCTCTCAAACGCACATATGACCTAATTATCTCCGTGGTGGGTATTGGCCCAATTACTGCAATTGACACCATTGTCCACACCAATAACTTCCAGAACTTTGAAACACCAAGGCAGTATGCCAGTTTCATCGGCGTTGCCCCCTTCAGTCATACTTCAGGAACCAGTGTCAATGGCCGCACCAGGGTATCTCAATTCTGCCGCAAGCAGCAGAAAGTCTCCATAACTATGGCTGCTAGAACCGCCATTGTAAACGACCCCTGGATGAAGAATTACTACCACCGAAAGATGAAGGAAAAGGGAGAGCGGCGCGACCAGCATGGTGTGGTACTCAACGCTGTTAAGTTCAAACTCATACTCAGGATGTTTTCCGTAGTGAAGTCAGGAGTGCCTTACAAAGTAATGAAATATTGATATACAATCGGTTGAACTATCTTAATATCAGGCTTCCGCCTTAGTGCCAGATTGAACCTGAGTGATTGCAAATTAGATATTTAGACCACGTGTCTGCTGAAAGTTATAGAGAAGCTCAATCTCGCGTCCATTCTGGTTGATAGTCTACCTCACACATACATCTCTGC
>OHNK01001414.1_pt1 | contig 10319 bp, 9 predicted proteins | sample 1569551 | NCBI WGS metagenome assembly OHNK01 (sample SAMEA3879518, study PRJEB24766) | human gut metagenome | biome: human-associated habitat; feature: feces | place: USA | collected 1985/1987 | reverse complement strand
ACCTTGCCAAGGGCTACGGGGATTTGATAGCATTTCTTTACTAACTTTCCAGTTATTTCCGGCCCGGGCGCAGATTTTCCAGCACTTCATCCGGCACATACAGCTTGCCCCAGCCGGTGCCGAGGTCGATCTTGGGCTTATTGGCACCGTGGAAGTCGGAGCCGCCGCTGATCTTCAGATCGTATTTGGAGGCAAGACCCCGGATCTGGCGTTCTTCAGCAGTGTTGTAGGTGCTGTAGATGGCTTCGATACCCACGAGGCCGATGCTCTTTAATTCTGCCACGAGGTTATCCAATCGCTCGTCGCTCATATGGTAGAGGATCGGGTGCGCCAGCACGGGAACGCCGCCGGCACCAAGGATCAGCTCCACCGCCTGAGCGGGGGTCACCTTTTCTCTCGGAACGAAACAGGGACAGTGGTCGCCCACATAGCGGTCAAATGCTTCCTTCATGCTCTGGATATAGCCGTGGGAGAGCAGATACCTTGCAAAATGCGCCCTGGTGATAACTGCACCGGGGAATTCTGCCAGAAGCGCTTCATAGGTGATATCAATGTCATGTTCTCGAAGGAGTGCGCACATTTTCTCGTTGCGGTTCTCCCGGGAATGGATGAAATCATCCAGGTAATGAGCAAAATCCGGCTGGTGGTAATCAATGAAAAGTCCCACCATGTGGATATCTTTTCCCTGGTATTCTGTGGAAAGTTCTATACCGGGGATGACTTCCGGCACCTGAGGCGCAGGAGCGTCAGCCGGGGATCCTTCCGCATACCGGATCGCCCGGTCCAATCCGTTTACGGTATCATGATCTGTGAGGGCGAAGGCACGCAGTCCCTTTTCCATCGCGTAATCGACTAATTCCTCCGGGGTGAAAGTGCCATCGGAGCAGGTGGAGTGTACATGTAAATCTACCATAATAGTAAAGCTCCTTTCAAAAAATGGATGTCGGCATTACCGGCATCCATTTTATTTGTCTTAGTTCTCGTCGTCCTCGGTCTGTGCAGTGAATACAGTACGCTTTCTTGCCATTTCATCGCTTGCCAGATACTCATCGTAGGTAGTGATCTTGTCTACCAGGCTGCCGTTTGGCAGGATCTCGATGATACGGTTGGCGGTGGTCTGTACGAACTGGTGGTCATGGCAGGAGAACAGTGCCACACCGGGGAACTTGATCAGACCGTTGTTCAGTGCGGTGATGGACTCCATGTCCAGATGGTTCGTGGGCTCATCCAGGATCAGGCAGTTGGCACCGCTGATCATCATCTTGGACAGCAGGCAGCGCACCTTCTCACCACCGGAGAGAATACGAACCTTCTTCACACCGTCTTCACCGGCGAACAGCATACGTCCCAGGAAACCACGTACATAAGTGGCATCCTTCACGGGAGAGTAACCGGTCAGCCAGTCGGCGATGGTCATATCGTTGTCGAACTCTGCGGTATTGTCCTTCGGAAAGTAGGACTGGGAAGTGGTAACACCCCACTTGTAGGTTCCCTCGTCCGGCTCCATTTCCCCGGCCAGGATCTGGAACAGAGTAGTCTTCGCCAGCTCGCAGCTACCTACGAAAGCCACCTTGTCTTCACGGCCCAGAGTGAAGGAAATGTCATCCAGCACCTTTTCACCGTTGATGGTCTTGGACAGATGCTCCACAGCCAGTACCTCGTTACCGATCTCACGCTCGGGACGGAAGTCAATATAAGGATATTTTCTGCTGGAAGGCTTAATATCATCCAACTCAATTTTTTCCAGTGCACGTTTTCTGGAAGTAGCCTGCTTGGACTTGGAAGCATTTGCGGAGAAACGGGAGATAAACTCCTGCAGTTCCTTGATCTTTTCTTCCTTTTTCTTGTTGGCTTCCTTCATCTGCTTGATCAGCAGCTGGCTGGACTCGTACCAGAAGTCGTAGTTACCGGCATACAGCTGGATCTTGCCGTAGTCGATGTCAGCGATCTGGGTACATACCTTGTTCAGGAAGTAACGGTCATGGGATACTACGATAACGGTATTCTCGAAATCAATCAGGAAATCTTCCAACCATGCGATCGCATCCAGATCCAGATGGTTGGTCGGCTCATCCAGCAGCAGAATGTCGGGGTTACCGAACAGTGCCTTGGCCAACAGGACCTTCACCTTCAGGCTGCCGTCCAGATCCTTCATGAGAGAGTAGTGGAACTCGGTGCCGATGCCAAGACCGTTTAACAGCATGGCAGCATTGGACTCTGCTTCCCAACCGTCCATCTCGGCGAATTCCGCTTCCAGTTCGCTGGCACGGATACCGTCCTCGTCACTGAAATCTTCCTTGGCATAGATGGCATCCTTTTCCTTCATGATCTGGAAGAGACGTTCGTTACCCATGATAACGGTATCCATAACCACGTTGTCATCGTATTTGAAATGATCCTGTTCCAACACGGAGAGACGCTGACCGGGGGTGATGACGATATCACCTTTGGTAGTGTCCAGCTGACCGGACAGAATCTTTAAAAAGGTGGATTTACCGGCACCGTTGGCTCCGATGAGTCCGTAACAGTTGCCTTCGGTAAACTTGATGTTGACATCTTCGAATAATGCTTTCTTACCCACACGGTAAGTTACGTTGTTTGCACTGATCATTCTAAAAACCTCTTCTTATTTATATGCGTTACAAAGTCACTTCTTCCATTATACATAAAAGCCCACATATTTCAAGGAGAAAGTGTGATATTTCAGCGTTTTATCGGGCGGTGGACCAGCCAGTGTGCCACGCTGGAACGACTTCCGTCACTTCGTGGTGGCTGATGCTTCGAAACAGGCGCCCAATGCAAAAGCAGTTCCGGAAAGAAAATTTACCTCGATTTTACTCCCTGAGATTGCGCATGGCATCCCCCTCTGATAAAATAAAACTATCAACTTGGGAGGTTTTCTTATGGAGACAAAATTAAATTACAAAAGAACGTTTCTGATCGGACTGGCTTTTCTTAGCATCTGTTCTTTCTGGCAGATGTATGACAACATTATCCCGCTGATCCTGCAGAACACCTATCACCTGGGAGAGACTATGACGGGAGCGGTCATGGCACTGGACAATGTGCTGGCCATCTTCCTGCTGCCGGTGTGCGGTATGCTGTCAGACAAGGTACATACGAAGCTTGGCAGAAGAATGCCATTTATCGTGGTGGGGACGATCCTGGCAGTGATCTTCATGATGATGTTGCCGATGATCGATAATGCGGAGAAGGCAAGATGGGCCACCGGAGGGTCCTTCAGTAACCAGGTGTTCTTTTTAGGGGTGCTGTTCCTCACGCTGGTGTCCATGGGACTGTACCGTTCTCCGGCGGTAGCACTGATGCCGGATGTGACGCCGAACCATCTGCGCAGCCGCGCCAATGCGGTGATCAACCTTATGGGAGCCGTAGGCGGTGTCTATGCCCTGATCATGATCAAGGTACTGGTGGGCAAAGGGGAAACACCGGATTACCTGCCGCTGTTTTCCAGCATTGCTGCAGTCATGGCTATTGCAGTGGGAATCCTCGTGATCACCATCCGGGAAAATAAGCTGCGGGAAGAAGTGGAAAAGGCAGAAGCCGCAAACGCAGACACTATAGAAGAAAAAGCGATGGCCGAAGGCGTGGAAGCTGCCGGAGAGATCGAGGCAGTGGGAGACACCGGAGAGGCAAAAGCTTTCGAGGAAAAACAGCAGACGGCAAAGACCGAAAGCACCAAGGACATGCCGAAGGATGTGAAGCGCAGTATGTACTTCATGCTGGCGTCCATCTTCTTATGGTTCACCGCTTATAATGCCGTGACCACAGCATTTTCCCGTTATACGAAAGTAGTATGGAAGATGGAGGGCGGAAGCTTCGCCAACTGTCTGATGGTGGCTACCGTGGCAGCCATTTTCAGTTATATCCCTATCGGAGGTATTTCAGCGAAGATCGGCCGTAAAAAGACCATCATGGGCGGTGTCCTGCTGATGGCAGCCTGCTACGGAGCGGCTATTTTCGCCAGAGAATATCACCCCATCGTCAATGTGGCCTTTGCCCTGATTGGTGTGGCATGGGCAGCGATCAACGTGAATTCCTATCCCATGATCGTGGCCATGAGCAGTGGCAGCGATGTGGGTAAATTCACCGGAACCTATTACACCTTTTCCATGGCGGCGCAGATCCTGACCCCGGTATTGTCCGGATTTTTGCTGGAGAAGGTGTCCTATAACACTCTGTTCCCCTATGCGCTGTTCTTCTCCCTGATGGCATTCCTGACCATGACCCAGGTACGCCACGGCGATGTGAAGCCCCAGAAGAAGGAGAGCATTCTGGAGAACTTTGACGTGGACGATTAATAAAATAGACAATAAATCGTTAGAAAATCTTTAGAAATAGCTACTTGAAAATTGCGGGGCAGTGGATTAAAGTAAGATGCAGCAGCTTTTCGCGGAGACTAAGAGGGCGCAGAAAAGATGTATGTGAAACAAAACATAAGATAGAAGGTTGAATTGAGAATGAAAGTTTTAGCAATCATACTGATCGTCATTGTAGTGCTGGCGATTCTTTACTTCCTTATGATCATGCCCCGGATGATCCATAAGCCCGATACGGCCCCTTTTAAAGAATGGCTCTACGCCCACAGAGGCCTGCACGATAATGCAACGGAAGCACCGGAGAACTCCATGGCGGCATTCCGTAAGGCTGCGGATGCGGGCTTCGGTATTGAACTGGACATTCAGCTGACGAAGGACAAGATCCCCGTGGTGTTCCATGATTTTACATTAAAAAGAGTCTGCGGCGGCGAAGGCAAGATCAGTGATTATACCTACGAGGAATTGCAGCAGTTTCACCTGTGCGATTCTGTGGAGAAGATTCCGAAGTTTGAGGATGTATTGAAGATGGTAGACGGAAAAGTGCCTTTGATCGTGGAGTTCAAGATCGAGCGCACCGACCTGTCTTTGTGTCCCCTTGCAGATAAAATGCTGAGGGCCTACAAGGGAATGTACTGCATGGAGTCCTTCAACCCTCTGGGTGTGTGGTGGTATCGGAAGAAACATCCGGATCTGGTGCGAGGCCAGTTGTCCGATGCTTTTCTGAAAGAAGGAGAGTATGTCGGGATATTATATTTTGTATTGCAGAATCTGCTGCTGAACTTCGTGACCAAGCCGGATTTTGTGGCATACAATCATCATTATCCTGAAATCCTGTCCCGGAAGCTTTGCAGAGGTTTGTACCATAATACTGCAGCCGCATGGACCATCAAGAGCCAGAAGGAACTGGACGAAGCGAGAAAACATTTCGATATTTTCATCTTCGACAGTTTTGTACCGGAAGCGGGAAAGTAGAGAAAACAGCATAAAAAGGTCGGTTCCATGCTCCCCAGGAAACCGGCCTTTTACTATATGCGATATGCGAGGAAAAAATATGTATACCAAAGAAGAATTGAAACAGCAGTTACGGAATGTGGGACTTACGGGAAAAGAGACGATCCTGATCCATTCTTCCATGAAGGCCATCGGAGAAGTGGAGGGCGGTGCGGATATCGTGCTGGATGCCTGGATGGAATATTTTGCGGAAGGCCTTCTGCTATTGCCGACCCATACCTGGGCCAATGTGAATGCACAGCACCCGGTGTATGACTATCGTAATACCCCATCCTGCGTGGGACTGCTGACCAATCTGTTCCGGCAGAGAGAGGGTGTGGTGCGCTCCCTGCATCCCACCCATTCTTTAGCGGGGTACGGAAAAAATGCTGCCGAATATCTGGCAGGAGAGGAAGAACGTAACACTCCATGTACCCCGGGAGGAGCCTACGACCGGCTGAAAGACTGCGGTGGTAAGATTCTGCTGGTTGGCGTTGGACATGAACGCAATACTTACATCCACAGTGTGGAAGAGGTGCTGAATGTTCCGAATCGTCTGGCGGCGGAGCCCATGTTATTGACAACGATCCTGCCGGACGGAAGAGAAAAGGAAGTATATATGAGAAAACACTATAATCCCGACCAACCCCATATCTCGGAAGATTTTGTGAAATTGAACCAGGCGTTTCTGGATTGTGGAGCAGTGGAAGAGGTGATGTTCGGAGATGCGAAGTGTCTGCTGTGTGATGCGCAGAAAGTGTTCCGGGTGGTACGGCATGTGCTGGCACCGGATCCGGAATGTCTTGTGACGAAACCGGAGATTTCTGCGGAGCGGTGGAGAGGATTCCGGGCATGAAAAAAGATCAGTCCCGTGGGACTGATCCTTTTGGTCTGTCTTGCTATTAAGCTACAACAGTAACGTTGGTAGCACGGATCTTGCTGCTGTTCTGAGGATCGCACTCGGTATCGAAAGTTACCTTCTGGCCCTCTTCCAGAGACTTGAAACCATCAGCATTGATTGCGGAAAAGTGTACAAATACTTCCTCGCCGTTAGCATCGTTGGTGATGAAACCATAACCCTTCTGAGCATTGAACCACTTAACTGTACCGTTATTCATTATTGGTACCTCCTTTAATAATTCAGGCTTTGCCTGATCCTTTTGATGATTCTAAAACGTAGGACAAAAAAATCACATATTTTTGTAAAGCATCCGTGAAAAAGTAGCAATGTCTTACAAAAATATGTGAGATCAATGACTTTCATTTAGAATACGGTTAGAGTATACCATTGCCCTGATCGAAATGTCAATAATTATCTTTGATTTTTAGACCTATTTTCTTATGGAAAAAGCATATGATTTTAAGAGCAACAGGATGCGGAGAATAACGATGGATCTTAGATTTTTGGGAAAAGTATTACAAGGGGCGCTGATCGGTCTGGGAGCGGTACTCCCGGGGATATCCGGCGGCGTTTTAAGTGTAGTGTTTGGAGTCTATCGACCGATCATGGAGCTGCTGTCGGATCCGGTACATAAGTGGCGGACCCATCTGCCGCGATTGCTCCCGTATATGATCGGTTCTGCGGCGGGATTTTTAGGTGTGGCGAATCTGCTTTCTTATGTGTTGGAGACCTATCCGGAGCAATCGGTCTGTGTATTTGTGGGGCTGATCGGCGGAATGCTGCCGTCCCTGTGGCGGGAAGCGGGAGAGCAGGGCAGGACCGGAGGAAACAGGATCGTCTCCGGAGTGACGTTTGCGGCAATGATTTTTTTGCTGTTTTCGTTGCAGACTTCCAAGACTGCAGTGGAGCCGGGACTCGGAGCGTATCTGTTCTGTGGATTTGCCCTTGCTCTGTCGGTGATCGCTCCGGGGATGAGTTTTTCTACACTACTGATGCCCTTAGGGCTGTATACACCGTTCGTAGAGGGGATCGGTCATCTTCGGCCAGAGGTGTTGATTCCCGGAATGACCGGCTGCGTGGTGACTTTTGTGTGTCTGGCCAGGCTGGTAAACCGCCTGCTTGAAAAACAGTATGCGGGGATGTTCCACGGGATCTTCGGGATCATCAGTGCAGCTACAGTGATGACGGTTCCATGGAACAGTTTTGCCACATCTCCGGAGACCGCATCCCGGAATCTGTTCTGCATGGCGGCAGGAATCGTGGCGGCACTTCTTTTGGAAGTTATGAATGAAAAAATGGCATGTTTTCCCGAAAATGAGACAGAATAAGGAGCGGGAACCTTATCATGGAAAAAGGAAGGTAGAAACATGCAGATGTATGACATCGTGGCAACGGGAGTGCTGGGACTGTTGGTCGGCTTCTGGTCTGGCAGGAGTATCCGGTGGAAAATGGAAGAAACAGAAGAGACAGGGGAAGACAGGGAAGAGAGAAAAAATACAGCAGCCAGGCAACTGGTGAGGGAAGGTGTCACTATAGGCAGCCCGGTGAACGGAGAGATCCGTAAGCGCATGGAAGAGACCGCTGAAGAGACCGCTGATGCCGGAACTGGCTGTATCAGCATCGTGCCAGAGGATGGAAAGGTCTATGCGCCCACGGCAGGAAAGGTATTGAAACTCTATCCCATGGGAAACCGGATCCGATTCCGCACGGACAGCGGACTGGAACTGCTGTTGAATATCTGCAGAGACAGGGAAGAACTGCACAGCGCCTATTATCATTGCAATGTCCTGCAAAACGAGATCGTGCGCAAAGGAAAACTGCTGATGGAATTTGATCAGGAGGGCCTGGCAAGGGAAGGCGTGGATACGGCGGTGACGGTGGAAATGTGCCAGATCCCGGAGCGGGGACAGATCGTCGGTACCTGGAAAGATTATATCCGGGCGGGAGAGGAACTTCTGTGGATACAGCGTAAGGGAAGGGATCAGGAAGATTCTTTCTGCCTGCGGTAAGCTCCGGGAGTGGTGTGATAAGCGGAATGAAAGGCCCGGAAAAAGGTGCGGGAGCTTCCGAATCCCACATCCAGCGCAATCTGCGTCACGGAGAGCTCCGTGGACAATAGAAGATCTCTGGCATAGTCCAGCCTTCGGGAGTTCACGTAATCAGGAAAAGTGGTGTGGAGTTTCTCAGTGAAGATCCGGGACAGGACAAAGCGGCTGACACCGAATTCTTTCGAGAGACTTTCCAGGGACAATTCTTCGGTATAGTGGGCATCCAGATAGAGAAGCAGCCTTTGCTCCAATTCCAGGTCATCTGTGTTTTTACGCACTTGCAGAGGCAACGATGGCAGCAGGTCTGCCAGCAGGAGTGTGAGATACCCTTCCGCATAGACTTGTACATCGGAAGGTGTGGGACGATCCTTTTCCATGGCAGCGGCCAGTGTTTTAAGTCCCTGCAGGGCAATACGGCTGTGCTCTGACAGGGAGGAGACGGTAAAGTCATTGTGGGCAGGCTTTTTGTTCTGGAAAAACTGGCGGAAAGAGTGGCAGAAATCCGGCTCGAAGATACAGAGCAGATTCTGACCGGGTTCCACATGCTTCAGGCCATGCATCTGGTTCGGAAAAACCAGAACACCCTGACCGGGGGTAAGTAAAAAATCCTGCTGTTCCACGGTGACGGTGGTGGAACCGCTCAATACATAGATCAACTCCAACTGTCTGTGAAGATGGACGGCATAGGGGTTGTTTTTGGATAAATATAAATAAAGCTGTTCCTGACGGTTCTGGTAAAAGAAACTCAATGGGATTCCCTCCTGCAACTTTTGTCACTATTATGACATTTATAGTCGCTAAATGCAAGATTTGACACAAACTAATGGGAAAATGGCACGCGATACAAGGGAACATCTGTTATACTGAAATTGTTCAGAAACAGGTAACTATTATCAAATGAGTGTTGAACACCTGCATTCGTAAATAAAAGGCGGCAAAGGCTGCGGAATGGAGAAATTATGGACAAGACCAAGATACATAAAATGTGGATCGCTGATCAGGGCGACGGCACCTATACCAACCCGATCCTGTATACCGATTATTCGGACCCGGATGCCATTCGTGTGGGAGAGGATTATTTTATGATCGCTTCCAGCTTCTGTAACACCCCTGCAGTGCCTCTGCTGCATTCGAAGGATCTGGTGAACTGGAAGGTCATCAATTACATCATTGACAAGCTTCCCTTTGACTATTATGACAAGCCGGTACACGGCTGTGGTACCTGGGCACCGGCCATCCGTTATCATGAGGGAACTTATTACGTATTTATCCCCATGCCGGACGAGGGCATCATGATGTGCAAGACCACGGATCCTTTCGGCAAGTGGAGCGAGCCGGCTTATGTGCGTAAGGTCGTGGGCTGGATCGATCCCTGTCCTTTCTGGGATGAGGACGGCAAAGCATACATGGTGACAGCTTTCGCCAGAAGCCGTATCGGCTTCAAGAGCATGCTGTATATGTCTCCCATCGAGCCAGACTGCTCCGGAGTGCTGGATGACGGTCAGTTCATCTATGATGGCCATGCGACCCAGCCCACCATCGAGGGACCGAAGCTGTACAAGAGAAACGGCTATTACTATATCTTCGCTCCGGCAGGGGGCGTGAAGCCCGGCTGGCAGACCGTACTGCGGTCGAAAAATATTTACGGTCCCTGGGAAGAGAAAATCGTCCTGCATCAGGGGAATTCTCCTGTCAACGGACCTCACCAGGGTGCCTGGGTGGATACGCCGGACGGACAGGACTGGTTCCTGCATTTCCAGGATGTGGGCAATGCGGGACGTATCGTACATTTACAGCCCATGCACTGGGAAAACGACTGGCCGGTGATCGGCGTGAACGAAGTGGACGGATGCGGTGAGCCGGTACTGCATTACAAGAAGCCGAAAGTGGGAGCTGCATATCCTATCGATACCCCGGAGGACAGCGATTTCTTCGAAGGAGAAAACTTGGGATTACAGTGGCAGTGGAATGCCAATTATAAAAAGGAATGGTATGATCTGGAAAACGGCCAGCTCATTCTTCATGCCCAGGCCGCAGACCCGA
>OHNK01001400.1_pt1 | contig 10469 bp, 9 predicted proteins | sample 1569551 | NCBI WGS metagenome assembly OHNK01 (sample SAMEA3879518, study PRJEB24766) | human gut metagenome | biome: human-associated habitat; feature: feces | place: USA | collected 1985/1987 | reverse complement strand
ATGGACAAACCCGCCGCTCTTTTCTTTATTATTCATTTTCAGAATCTCTCATGCGATTGATTGCAACAGCAATCAGTAGTGGATATGCGTCTGCTGGTTTAGACGGGGAATAGCCTGTGTTGTCGCGGATAGCATTTAATCGATATTTTATCGTATTGATGTGGCAGCAAAGTGCTTTTGCGGTATTTGCCATGCTGCTCTCATAGTCTAGCAAATATGCGGTCAAGGTTGTCAGCAACTCAGGCGTTGTTTCAATGTCTTCTATGATTTTTAGATAGCGAATCTGAGTTTCCCTGCAAGCACTTTCCTTTGCGCATATTTGGGCAAAGGAAACATCCGATGGACGTAAGACGCGCTTTTGCGGGTAGATGCTTCTGGCAAAAGAAGCGTACTGCATGACATCAAAGTATGCGTTATGGGCATCATTGGTCGTATTGAGGCAATCACAGCAAACCACTACGTAGTTACTATAAGAATCCGCCGACTCGTTAATGAAATCTTGCACGATAGAATCTCGTTCACCTGCCGTTTGGGGAGCGTGGGCAAAAATCACCATATTGGATTCATAGAAACCGACCAAAACCGTTTTGTATATTCCGGAAAAGTACTCTGTGCATTTCCTCAGCAATTTCAAATCCGGCTCTGAAGAATCAACAGAAGCAAACACCCACATTTGATTCAGCTCCGCAACATTAATTTGGAACAAGTCTGCTAATCGCCTCATTTTCAAGGGGTCATCGTCAATGATGGCTCGAACCAGCTCTGATGTTACAAGTTTTCCCAGATCCTTATTCCAAATATGGCTATATAGCTGGACAAATTCACTCGCCTGCCACAGATCTTCTCTTGATAGTAATTCATTGTACTTAAAAGTATATAAATCGAAACCTTCTTTGCCCTCCAAAAGTGTTGGGCAGTGTTGCAAATAATTTGCACCATCATCATAAGAGATCTTGACCGCTTGTTCACCCTGCATTTTTTGCAGTTGTTTTTTTAGTTCCTTGCTTAATAGCTCCGATAGCGATTGCGGCCAGCACGCGATATTGCTGATTGATTTTTTGTAATCTGTTAGAATAATTGATGCCTGCAAGTGGTTGCTGAGCATACGAAGTAATGTGCTTGTGTTGCGCTGCTCTGCAGGAAGATTAGAAAACCGGCGAATAAGTGTACTTACATAATTTGAACCTGCCTGTTGATCCTTGAAAATCGCATGATATATGTCGCCAATCACGTCACTATATTTATGGGTCCTTATATCCTCGGGCATGGTAATCAATACTAAATCAAGTTCATTGCAGCAGGCAATAACCCGATCATCCACGCTTGGAAGGATCAACCCGATGTAAAAAAGGATAAACCCAACGCTCCCCATTGCTTGATATCTACGGATGTTTTCGCACTGTGCCTCAACATTGTCTGCAATTGTGGCAAACGAGGTAATAATCAGATCATTCCCTTGAAACTCGGTTTTGGAAAATAATTCATCCAACGTGTTGGTAATCCACCCATACTCCAAAACGGTAACTGATTCAACAGGGTTTGACATTCCGGCATGGCCTGCGAGAATAGTTGCGCCATACATAGATGGTAGTTTCATGACATCCGCGACCGTGATCATTCGCATCACCTCCTACAGTAATTAAATACAGGGTTGAGCAAAACTCCGATTTGCTCAAGAAGAAATACAATAAACGGTTCCGCTTAACTTACTCGAACACTATATATTGTGTATCGGTTTTGCAAAACTCACGTTTTGCTCATCCCTATAATTGAAAGTATATCACAGATTTCTTCTCAAAGTACAGCGAAAAAACAAAAGCGTATGGAAATCTTCTATATATTCCTGTATCCAAAGGAAAAGTGGCCTCGATCTGGTGCTGCTCTGCTATATGTTAAATCAGCAGAGAGTACTGCTCGATAACACTTCAGTCCCACAGAGTAGAAAAGCATGGCAACCGGAAAATGCAGATCCTATTGACAAACTCAATCTGTTCGGCTATAATATACCAGCAGTATATACTACCGGTATGTTATAAGGGGAGAGCCAATGGAACGTACAGAGACTCAAAAGAAGATCCTTGAGATTGGGAAAAGAGAGTTCTTGGAGAAGGGCTTCAAGGACGCATCTCTGAATAGAATCGTCGCGGAAGCCGGCTTCACGAAGGGCGCCTTCTACGGCTATTACCCGGATAAGGCTGCGCTTTTTGAAGATCTTGTGGGCGAGGCGGCAAAGGGACTGTTGGAGCAGTTCAAAGCCGCACAGGCCGCCCATTTCGATCTTGTCTCCAAGGAAAAGACGAAGGACAGCCTGAAGCTGTCCACTGAGTATTTGCGCGTCTTTGTGGAATATATGTACGCCCATTTTGATGCCTTCAAGCTGATCCTCTGCCGGGCGGAAGGTACGCGCTATGCAAATTTCTTGGAGGAGCTTGTGGAACTGGAGGTAGAGTGCTCAGAGGAATACTACGCACTTCTCCGCAAAAGAGGAAAGCTCTCCGGGAAAATGACAAAGCAGCTTCACCACATGATCACCAGCGCCTATTTTACGGCGGTATGTGAGACGATTGCCCATGATATGCCCAAAGATGAAGCGATGCGGTATATTGAGGAGCTTGCAAAGTTTTTCAACTCTGGCTGGAAAGGCTTGCTCCGGCTGGAATAATAAGTAATCATACAATCACTTTAATTTTTTGCACATGAGTTAGCGTACTCTAACTAAACAATATAAAATTGGAGGTCGTTTATTATGCGTAAAACAGATTCGAAGAAGCTGGAAACAAGGGACTTTATATCAGTGGGCATCTTTTCGCTCCTCTATGCTGTGGTGGCCTTTGTGATTGGCGGTGTTGCGCAGATGACGCCGGTCACTTTCCCGTTTATGCCAATGATCGTGGCGCTCTTTACGGGGACAGTTTTCATGCTCTATGTGGCAAAAATACCGAAGAAGGGAGCTCTCTCCATTCTCGGTGTAATCGCGGCGATTTTGCTGTTTGTTACGGGAATGTTCTGGATGATGTCCGTATTCTTCCTGGGTTTCGGCGTGATCGCGGATCTTATCTGCGCTTCCGCTGATTTCAGATCCTTTAAGAAAAACCTGCTTGCCTACTGCGTCATGGCGCTTGCGCCGATGGGGGCATATATTCCGATGCTTGTCATGCCCGCGCAGTTTGATGCTTTTATGAAGAATAAAGGCGACTTCGCCTCCTTTGAAGGAGTGATTCATTCGATTGGGGCTACCTGGTGGGCGATCCCCGCAATGATTATCGGGACACTTGTCTGCGCGCTCATCGGCGGACTGATTGGAAAGAAGCTTATGAAAAAACACTTTGAAAAAGCAGGAGTCGTATAAATGAGACTCGACCCACGGACGAAGCTTCTGATTCTCGCGGTCACAAGCGTTTCCGTTTTTATGAATAAAAGCATCGCGGTGGAGTGTGTGCTTGCGGGGATTCCGCTTGTACTTCTGAGCGTTTCCGGCAATCTGAAAAGGATGCTGAAATACGCAGCATTTTTTCTCGCGCTTCTGCTGATCCAGCTTTTTATCGTACCAAGGCTGCCTGTGACTTTCGGTGGAATCGTCTATATGTTTGCTGTGTATATCCGCAAGCTTCTTCCCTGTTTTATGCTGGGCAGCTTTCTGATTGCAACGACAAGCGTAAGTAAATTCCTTGCGGCGATCACAAAGCTCCGATTGTCGAAAGGACTCACGATCGCTCTTGCTGTTACGCTCCGTTATTTCCCGACCATGAGAGAAGAGTGGGCCTCCATACAGGATGCCATGGCGCTGCGAGGGATATCAGCGTCCGCGGCTGGGCTGATTAGCCATCCTATACAGACGATGGAGCATGTCTATGTTCCCCTGCTTGTTTCTGCTTCCAGAATTTCGGACGAGATCACGCAGGCAGCGATTACAAGAGGCATTGAGCACACAGGTGAAAGAAGCTGTATAGAGGAGATCGCGTTTTCGTTTGCTGATTTGCTGGTGGTGATTGCTTACGCTGCGCTCGTTGCCGGCATGGTATACGCGGGCATGAAAGGGGTGTTTTGATTATGATATCGTTTCAAAATGTCTCTTTTACATACGCTGAAAGCGGGAACGGCGGAGTCCTTGATTTGAACCTTATTGTTCGGTCCGGCGAATGCGTGCTGCTTTGCGGACCATCCGGATGTGGAAAAACAACAGTTACACGGCTCGCAAACGGACTGATTCCCCATTTCTTCCGTGGCGATCTATCTGGGCAGGTGAGTGTAAACGGTATGGATACACGGGAGACAGAGATTGCTGCGCTATCGGATGCGGTAGGGACGGTTTTTCAGAATCCTCGAACGCAGTTTTTCAATACGGATACGGACAGCGAGATCGTGTTTGGGCTTGAAAATCGGGGCATTCCGCGAGAGACTCTGCGCTCCCGATTAGATGAACTTACGGAGGAGTTGCATCTTAGCGAGCTCCGGGGTCGAAATATCTTTGAACTGTCCGGCGGCGAGAAGCAGAAGATCGCGTTTTCCAGCGTGTATGCTTCGGCTCCCGATGTCCTTGTGTTTGACGAGCCATCATCCAATCTCGACATGAAGGCCATCGGAGAATTGGCTGATTTGATCCAACGCGCGAAAATATCAGGAAAGACCATTCTGATCGCAGAGCACCGCATCTGGTATCTGATGGACATTGTGGACCGCGTCGTTTATATGCAGGATGGCCGGATTGCGTCGGACATGGAGGCTTCAGCGTTCAAGGCGCTGCCTGAAGCAGATATTCGCAGAATGGGACTGCGTGTCAGGGATCTGTCGGTATCCGAATCGGGCGGTGTGAAAACAATCGCTGCCGATGGATTGCTTTCCGTTCAGAAAATCAGCGTCCGTCTCGGCGGCCGGAATGTATTGAATGATATCTCTTTTCAGGCAAGCCGCGGAGAAATCATCGCCATTGCGGGCGTCAACGGCGCCGGGAAATCGACCCTCGCCAGAATGCTCTGCGGTTTGCAAAAGAACGGCTCCGGCACTGTTTTTTGGTCTGGAAAACCGATGAGCCGACGGTTGAGGCGGAAAAAGGCATACATGGTCATGCAGGATGTGGGGCACCAGCTCTTTACCGACAGCGTGGCGGCGGAATGCGCGCTTGGCATAAAGGCCCCGAACAAAGACGAGATCGACCGCGCATTAGAAAAGGTGGATCTGCTGGCGTATAAGGAACGGCATCCCTTGTCTCTTTCCGGCGGGCAGATGCAGCGCCTTGCGGTTGTGGTGAGCGATATCTGCGGCAAGGAGCTGCTGGTGTTCGATGAACCTACCAGCGGACTGGATCTAAAAAGCATGGAAGAGGTTGGCATCTTGACACGAAGCCTTGCGACGCAAGGCAAGGTGCTTTTGATCATCACACATGATATTGAGTTTATGATGCGGATCTGCACAAGAATACTGTTCATCCGGGACGGAGAAATCGCGGAGGACCTTTCCGGTGGGCAGAAAGAAAAGATTGTAAGACTTTTACGAGGTGAGGAATGATGGCGGGAAAAGAAAACTCGGCAATGACGATTCTGATGGATTTTGCGAAGCCGTGCAAAGGGAAACTGATCGGCTCCGTTGTACTTGCGGTTTTGGGGGCGCTTTGCGGCATGATCCCCTACATCGCGGTGTCCCGCGGGATCATTATGATCTGCCACGAAGACTATGCTTTCAGCAAGTTGGCGTTTCTGGCATTGATTGCTTTTGCGGGCTATCTCGGGCAGGTGTGGTTTGGAACTTTTTCTACAATGAAAAGCCATGAATCTGCCTTTATCATTCTGCGGAATATCCGCATGGCGATAACAGAGAAGCTCTCCCGTGTCCCCATGGGAACGATCCTTGATACGCCGTCCGGGAAATTCAAAACGATCATCGTGGACACCGTGGAAAAGCTGGAGCTTCCGCTGGCGCATATGGTACCGGAGCTCACTGCCAACATCCTAATCCCAATTCTAATGCTCGTTTACCTCTTTAGCCTTGATTGGAGACTCGCGCTGATCTCTCTTGTGACGATTCCGGTGGGAGCCTTCTGCTATATGGGGATGATGAAGGATTACGAGAAGAGATATGCCAGAGTACTTGCCGCCGGGAAAAACATGGATGCCGCAACGGTGGAATACATCGGCGGCATCGAAGTGGTGAAGACGTTCAATCAGGGTGAACGCTCATACAAAAAATACGCCGACGCCGTGGCGGAAAACGAGACCGCCAAAGCGACATGGTTCAAGCAGACCAACGGCTACTATGTGATGGGGCTTTCCATCCTGACGGCAACGCTTGTGGGCGTGCTGCCTTTGGGAAGCTGGTTATTTATAAACGGAAGGGTCGAAGCGGGTACGCTGATCACCTGCATCATTCTCGCCCTTGGACTCGTAAAACCACTGATTCAGGCATTGCAGTACACCGACAGCCTGGCTATGGTGGATTCCACCGTAAAAGAGGTAGGGGATCTTCTGGATGAGCCGGAGCTTGTGCGGCCGACCGAGAGAGCTGTCCTTGCGGACGCCGATGTATCCTTTGATCAGGTTACCTTCCGATACAAAGAGACGGAGGTTTTGCATGGAATTTCCTTTGACTGCGCAAAAAACGGTATGACGGCCATTGTGGGTCCCTCCGGCTCCGGTAAATCTACCATTGCGCGGCTCATCGCCTCCTTCTGGGAGGCGGAGAGCGGCTGCGTCCGTATTGGCGGCGTGGACGTGCGGAACATTCCTCTTCCTCAGATAATGGAGCTTGTCTCATATGTATCACAGGATAACTTCCTGTTCCATCTGTCTATCCGGGAAAACATTCGCATCGGAAAACCGGAGGCCACAGACGCAGAGATCGAGGCAGCGGCAAAAAAAGCGAGCTGTCACGATTTCATCGCCGCTCTGCCGGAGGGCTATGATACGCTGGCGGGCGATGCGGGAAGCCACCTCTCCGGCGGAGAAAGGCAGCGTATCGCCATTGCAAGGGCAATCCTAAAGAACAGCCCGATCGTGGTGCTGGATGAAGCCACGGCATTTACCGATCCTGAAAATGAGGCCGTTATTCAAGCATCCATCGCAGGGCTTGTAGCAGGAAAAACTTTGATCGTCATTGCGCATCGGCTGTCTACCATTACAAAAGCAGACAAGATCCTTGTCGTGGATAAAGGAAATGTCGCTGCGGAAGGAACCCATGAGGAGCTTCTTGAAACAAGCAATCTATACAAGGAATTGTGGAAAGCCCATATGCAGGGCAAGGATACCGCAGAGGAGGTGGCGTGATGATAAGGTTGTTTCAAAGACTTCTGTTGTTCTCGGGCTTACAGAAAAAGCGTCTTATCCGCTCTTTCCTTGCATACCTTGTCAGCTCGTTCTTTGAGATGATCCCAATCATGGCCATTCTAACGGTGCTCACAGGAATCCTGAAGCAGCTTTCCGGCGATGTTATGCCTGAAAGCACGATCTGGATTTCGCTTGGCATCATGATTGTTTCCATTGTAGGGCGAATTGTATTTGTCAATCTTTCTGCCAATGCCAGAACTCTTGGCAGCTTCGCGTTCGGGTCGGAAAAGCGCATGGAGATCGGCGAACGCCTGAAAAGGGCGCCTATGGGCTATTTCAATGAAAACAGGCTCGGGGATATCACTGCGGCGGTGACGACCACCCTTGGTGATCTGGAGCAGCAGTCCGTTACCATTATGGAAAATGTGGCGGGCGGGTTTATCCACGCCATTGTGATTGGCGTTTGGCTTATGATCTATGAGTGGCGGATCGGGCTGATCTCTTTGGCCGGGCTTGCTGTGGCGCTCATTGTTTATTCGCTTATCGGCAAGGTCGGCAGGAAACACGCGCCCCGCCGTCAGGCAGCCCAGGCTGGCCTGGTCACTGCCGTTTTGGAATATGTGCAGGGCATGGGCGTAGTCAAGGCGTTTGGGCTGGCGGAGCGCACCGGAAAAGCAGTTGACGCCGCAATTGAGGAAAGCAAAGAGGCAAATATCGTGCTTGAAAAGGCGTTTTCCAAAATGACGGCGCTCTATCAGACGGTATTCAAGCTCGCACGGGCGGCTATTCTGGTTTTTGCGCCCTATCTTCTGGCAGGAGGAAGCATCACGCCGGAGAAGTGCCTGCTGCTTCTTGTGTCCAGCTTCATGATCTATGCCGCCGTGGAGGTGGCGGGCAGTATGTCCTCCATTGCCCGCGCAGTGGAGGCTTCTCTGGATCGGCTGGATAACATCATGGACATTCCCTCCCTGGACGAAAACGGGGCTGATCTTGTGCCGGAAAATTTCAATATTGAAGTGAAGAATATGTCCTTTGGATATGGGGAAAAGGAGGTATTACATCAAATCAGCTTAAGCGTACCCCAGGGAAGCTCCTGCGCCATTGTTGGTCCATCCGGCGCCGGAAAGACCACGCTGGTCGGTCTGATTGCCCGTTTCTGGGATGTGAAGGAAGGACAGATCACGCTCGGCGACCGGGATGTGCAGGAATATACCAGCGGCAGCCTTCTAAAGAATTTCGCCATCGTATTTCAGAATGTGTATCTCTTTGAGGACACCGTCGAGAACAATATCCGGTTTGGCAGACCGGACGCAAGCGAGGATGAAATCATAGCAGTCGCAAAGAAAGCCTGCTGCCATGACTTTATCATGACGCTGCCCGATGGCTATCAGGCAAAGATCGGCGAAGGAGGCTCCAGCCTCTCCGGCGGAGAAAAGCAGCGAATCTCCATTGCAAGGGCAATTCTGAAGGACGCACCCATCGTCATTTTGGATGAAGCTACAGCCAGCGTGGATCCCGAAAACGAGCAGGAGCTGCAAAAGGCCATCCGGGAGCTGACAAAAGGCAAAACGATCCTGATGATCGCCCACCGTCTGTCCACCGTGCGCACGGCAGATCAAATCATCGTGCTGGAGAACGGCAGGATCGTTCAATGCGGAAACCATAAGGAGCTGATGCGCGAAGACGGCCTGTACAGGCGCTTTGTGGGAATGCGCAGCCAGGCAATCGGCTGGACGCTGAAAGGTGGGAAAGCACATGGATAGAAGGTTAGACAAAAGATACTTGACCGGAGCGGTATCTGCAATGGAAAAACAGTATGGCGTGGAAAAGACAGACGCGATCATAGAAGATGCATGGAGACGTTATGCGGAAATCGTAGATGAAAACGCCGACGAGCCGAAAAAGATGTATATGCATACGAGGAAACGCATCTATCCTGCCATCGCCGCCTTTGACGCCATGACGGGAAATGGGATCTCCCGTGAGGAAGCGGCGGCTTTTCTGAATAGATATTATGAAAAGCGGGCAGCGGGCGTTGGTGCAAAAATCCGAGGGGCAATGAGGATACCGGGCCTGTATAAGCTGATGCCGAAGTTCTTTGCCAAAATGACGAAAAGCTCCTTTGGAGAGGACTGCGGTTTTCGGGCTGATTGGATACGAACAGAGCAGGAGGAAATGTGCTTCGACATGCTGGCCTGCCCCTATCAGGACACCTGTGTGAAATACGGTTGCCCGGAGATTGTGGCCGGCTTTTGCCGCGCGGATGACGAGGCCTACGGGCATATGCATCCAAAGCTCAAATGGGGACGGACAAAGACGCTCGGACAGGGCGGAGACTGCTGTGATTTTAGACTGACGATAGAGTAATGACCCTATGGAAAGACTGATGAGATACAAGACCCTCCAATGCTTTCTTGCGGCGCTGATTATGATTGCGTTCCTCGCTCCTTCTGCATATGCATCCGGTGCACCGGACACATATGAGGCAAGCGCAAACGCTGTTTCCGAAAAATATATTGGCAAAACGGTTCCAGGCGCGTGTGTCGTAATTTCGGAGCATGACAATTCGGTATTTGCGAAGGGGTATGGCCTTGCTGATTTAGAGAACAATACGGCCATCGACCCGGAGACCACGGTTTTTGAATGGGGTTCCATATCAAAGACCTTTGTGTGGGTCAGCGTGATGCAGCTTGTTGAGGATAGGAAAGTCGATCTGGAAACGGATATCCGCACCTATCTGCCGGACAGCTTTTTGAAAAATCTGCGATTCGCTGAGCCGGTTACTTTTCTCCACCTGATGAACCATACGGCAGGATTTGAGGAAGAATTGCTGGATTTGCGCTATTACAGCGCGAGTAAGGAAATCCCCTTCAAAGAAGTACTATGTAGCAGGTGTAGGAATTGCAGCGGCCATCTGCGGGTTTTTCACGGGAATTAGCCATGCCGTAAAGAGAAAAACCAGAGCACCGGTCCTTACGATTGTTTTATTTGCATTGCAAATTATATCTGCGTGGATGCTCGGATTCTTAACAGTAGTATAAATTAACAGAAAACGGAGGAATGGATTTATGGACAAAAAGAAAAAGTGGACGGTTAAGGATGTTATTACAACGGTGCTGCTCTCCGCAGTGCTGATCGTGATCCAGCTCGTCGTCAATATGGTCTGCATGGCCAACGACTTTGTCAGCATGGTGCTGTCGGTGGGGATCACCA
>OHNK01001393.1_pt1 | contig 10518 bp, 9 predicted proteins | sample 1569551 | NCBI WGS metagenome assembly OHNK01 (sample SAMEA3879518, study PRJEB24766) | human gut metagenome | biome: human-associated habitat; feature: feces | place: USA | collected 1985/1987 | reverse complement strand
GGCGTGACGATGGTGCTTCTCGCAAAACAGATCACGCGGCTTTTGGAACGACATTACTCGGTCGTGTTTCATGGGATCATCGGGATTGTTTTGGCGGCGACGCTGGTGATTGTGCCGTTTTCTGCGTTTGGAAATCCGGAAACATCGGCAGTGAGCCTGATTTGTCTGGCGGCGGGCGCCGGGACTGCGCTGTTGTTTTCCATGCTGGGGGAAATGTAACGGGCGACGTTATGGGGCGGCAGCCAGTTTTTTTCTGTATAGGAAGCGCAGCGTGCGGCGCATGTTGACTGAGGATGGGCTGTGCGCAGCATTGTGGAAAACGGGATGTCGGAGGAAAGTTTATCCTTTTTTAATATTTAATTCCCGACTGGTATATTGCATTTTGGGCGGAATGCAGTAAGATAGACTGGTATCAGAAGAGAAAGCCGCAAACCGGCGGCGGAATGAGAGGCAGCATGAAAAACAATTGGAAAAATAAAATGATGCAGTTTATGCAGGGACGCTACGGGGCAGATCAGATGGGACAGATGCTTTCGGCAGTCAGCATGGTGTTTCTGATCATTTCCCTGTTTTCCAGAAATCAGGCATGGTTCTTGCTGGCGGTGATCGGAATCGTCTACAATTATTTTCGGATGTTTTCCAAAAATATTTCAAAGCGCTACGCGGAAAACCAGAAATATCTGAAGATGACGGCGGGAATCCGGAGAAAGCTTGCTTCCTGGAAATCCCAGCTTGCACAGCGCAAAATTTACCATATTTACAGATGCCCTGGCTGCAAACAGAAAATCCGTGTGCCCAGGGGGCGCGGTAAAATCGAAATCCGCTGTCCTAAATGCAATACCAGATTTGTAAAGAAGAGTTAAGAAGCCTATGTTTGGATATATTATCGTAAATAAGCAAGAATTGAAATTTCGGGAATTTGACGTATATCAGTCCTATTATTGCGGGCTTTGCCAGAGCCTGAAAGAACGCTTCGGCAGACGCGGACAGCTGACGTTAAGCTACGACATGACGTTTGTTGCGCTGCTTTTGTCTGCGCTGTATGACGAGCCGGTGGAAAGCTCCACCTGCAAATGCGTGGCGCATCCGTTTGAAGCGCATGCGACGAGTCGGAGCGTGTTTACCGATTACGCGGCGGATATGAATCTATTACTGTCTTATTATAAATGTCTGGACGACTGGACGGACGAACGCAAATGGAAAGGGCGTCTGCGGGCGGCAGCGCTGCGCGGCCGTGACAAAATGGTGGAAGCGCGCTATCCGGAGAAAGCGGAGCATATTTATACCTTGTTGGAGCACATCCATCTGTACGAAAAGGCGCAGGAGCCTGACGTGGATCTGGCGAGCGGCTGCTTTGGCGAAATTATGGGCGAAATCCTCGCCTGTCGGAAGGATGAATGGGAAGACGACCTGCGCAGGATGGGATTTTTCCTCGGAAAGTTTATTTATCTGATGGATGCCTACGAGGATATGGAAAAGGACGAAAAAGACGGCAATTATAACGTATTTTTACTGCGCAGGAAGAAGCTTTCCGATGACGAAGCATTCGAACAGGAAGCCTATCAGATTCTGCAGATGATGATGGCGGAGTGCTCCAGAATATTTGAAAAGCTCCCGATACTGGAGCATGCGGAAATTTTACGCAACATCCTGTATTCCGGCGTATGGCTGAAGTACAACTGCAACAATGCAAAGCGCTCCGGCCGGGATGCCGAAGCATCCACTTGATTTTTCCACGACGATACGGTAGACTATAGAGTATTGTGCGGCATTGCGGCCGCGCGAAATGAGACGTGAGGAAGTATATCCATGAGAGATCCGTATGAGGTGCTGGGCATTCAGCGCGGCGCAAGCGACGAAGAGATCAAAAAAGCATACCGCGCCAAATGCAAGCGCTGGCACCCCGATTTGAACCCCAACGACCCCACCGCCGAGGAGCACTTCAAGGAGGTGCAGGCCGCCTACGATGCCATCACCAAGGGCGAGACCGGCCCCCAGATGGGCGGCAATCCCTATGGCGGCTACCGTCAGCAGAGCTATGGCGGCTCCCAGCAGGGCTACAGCCAGCAGAACTACGGGTTTGACGGCTTCGATGGTTTTGACCCCTTCGGGTTCGGCTTTGGGTTCAACGGCTACAGCCAGCAGAGCGGTGCCAGCTACAGCGGCAGCGATTCGCCCGAGATGCAGGCAGCCCGCAACTTTGTGGTGAATGGCCGCTACGCCGAGGCACGCCGCGTGCTGGACGGCATGACCGCCCGCAATGCCCGGTGGTACTATCTTTCCTCGCTGGCCAATCAGGGCCTGGGCAACAGCATCGACGCGCTGCAGGATGCCCGCCGCGCCGTGCAGCTGGACCCCAACAACACCGAGTACCGGATGCACCTGCAGCGGCTGCAGAACCCCGGCCGCACCTACCGCACCCAGACCACCTACGCCCAGCCCGGCGGGCTGATGCGCTGGTGCTGGAGCATGATCTTGCTCAATCTGCTCTGCAACTGCTGCTGTGGCGGCGGCTGGGGCTGGCGGTTCCGGATGTGAATAAGACAGAAAAAAACCTCCCGTGCTGACGCACAGGAGGTTTTTTCTTTTGATGTTAATTGATAACGATGGTCCGTGTGATCTTCTCGCAGGAATAGTTGCCGGAGACTGTTGCCGTCTGGGTGTAGATACCCGGCAGCGTCGGGAACTCCGTGGACTTGCTGCTGAACAGGCCCTTCTTTTTATAAGTACAGGTGACCTTGGCATTATCGACCACCACGCCGTCCGACTCCAGCAGAGCGCCGACATTGTGTGCCTCAGCCTCGGCCAGCGTCATCCCGGCGGGCAGGTCTTCGGCCCAGTAGAGGCGGACGCCCTCGGTCTTGGGCTTTATCTTGAACATGGCCACACCGGCGGTGTTCAAATCGCCGGATTCCAGCGCCACGGCACCCGCGATATATCTGCCCGAATCCACGGGCTGCTCATCCAGATAGATGCGGCTGAACGCGCCCTCGGGAAGGTAGCGGCGGATGAGCTCGAGAGAGAGCTTCAGGCCCATGGACATATCTTTCAGGGTGGGGATATAGAATTTCAGGGTATCCATCACCTTGACGACCTCATCGGCCACGCCCAGCAGCACACTGACGTCGTTGCCGTCGATGAGCTGTTTGATATAGGCGTAGACATTGAACTCTTCTACCTGATCAGGGGTCTTGGACATCTTGCGGGGCAGGGGTATCATCTTGAGCAGGGTGCGGAGCTTATCGGAGAGCACGAGGGTGACGTAGCCCTTGGCTTCGCCCTTGATGCCCAGCACCACGCCGATATACTGCGCGTCCGCCGGGCGGGTGACCACCGACAGCTCAAACGGGGAGCCATAGACCAGCTTGCCGGTAGCCTGCAGACGGATGGAGACGACTTCATTCGTTTCTTCCAGCCGGGTCTGGGAGACTCGGGACAATTCGGTCTCTGCCGAGGCGGCCAGCACCGGGGTCACCATGCTCAGCATGAGGGCTGCTGTGAGAAGCAGCGAAAGCAATCTTTTGGCCTTCATATGGACAAACCTCCTGTATTCATCATCTTCAGCCGGGCGGGCCGTGCAGGCTGACACTCCGGCTGATATGATTTTACCGCAAATCCCCGCTGTGGTCAATGACGGGATTCAGACAAAAGGGCTGCTGTGCTTTTCCGCACGGCAGCCCGGATGATATTTTTCTGTTTACAGGATGCGCTCAGAGAAAACGTCCGGCTCAGTACAGCATCAGTGCAGAGCCGATGGGGTAGCCTACGAATGCAGCGGCCAGAAGTGCGATCACCATCAGGGGCAGGCCGTATTTCACCACCTGAGAGGTGTTGGTCCAGCCGGTACCGATGGCCAGCGCCACATTAGGATGGGCCGGGGGCAGAACGAATGCATAGCTGGCACCCATGCCGATCATGGCAGCCATCGAGGCGGCGTTCAGTGCACCGCCGGAAGCCAGACAGATGGGCAGCGCGACTGCGCAGACCACCGTGACCGTGACCATGTTGGAGCAGGCGTTGGTCATGATATAGGTCCAGACCGCGAACACGAGGACGATCAGCACCGGATCCAACCCGGTCAGCACCGGCTCGATCGCGCCCGAGAGCCATGCGGTCAGGCCGATGTCCGCGTTGGTCATGGCTGAGCCGATGGCCAGTGTGGCCGCTGCCATCACAAGTCCGCCCCACTGGACACCCTTGCTCATCGCTTCCTTGAAGTTGAGCAGCGGTTTGCCATCGATCGAGATCATGAACATTGCGATTGCGCCGATCATCGGCGGGAATGTCGTTCCTCTTGCAGAGAAGAAGGATGCCACACCGGGCAGGACGCCCTTGAGGAACTCCGGCATCACCCATGCTACGACCACGGCAAAGAAGATGCCGACGATCCATTTTTCCCGCTTTTCCATCGGCTTGAGGTCAGCCTTGAGGTTTTCGGCGTTCAGCTCACGGAGTTTTGCCGTATCGGGACGGAGAATAAAGCGGAAAATTGCCAGCATCGCCACAAAACTGATCAGACCGACCGGGATAGCCTCGGCCATGTAGTGCGCATAGGAGATGGTACTGCCGGACATCTGGTTATAGAAGCCCAGTGCCATGACCGGGAAGGTATGGGAGATGGGGGTCATGCCGCAGGAGATGGCGCAGCTGAACAGGGTGCCCAAGATCAGCGTATTGGCGAGCTTGTCGCTCTTTTCCAGTTTTAGCTCACTGCACACCGAATTGAGGATGGGCATATAGATCACGAAGAGGACGACCGGGGACATGACCATGCCGATGAGCAGCACGGACAGGCAGTAGACGGTGATGAACCACCACGAGCCTTTTGACGCCAGCCGGTTGGTGATAAAACCGATCGCGCAGCGCTTCACAAAAGAAGTCTGCCCGACGGCATAGGTGCACATAAAAGTGAACAGCAGAAATGCAAAGGTAGAGTTGCCAAACGAGCTGCTCAGGATCGAGCCCATCTTCAGCTCAGGCACCAGCGTCAGGCCCGCCAGACAGAGGTAGCTGGGCCAGTCAATGGATTCGGTGAGCCAGAGCAGCAGCACGCCCAGCAGGATGCCCAGCACCTGCATACCGGAGGCCGACATCCCTGCCGGGGCAGGGATCATCCAGAACCCCAAGATGATCAGCAACGAGATCAGATAAACGACCGTTCTTTTTGTTCCTTTCATTTTTATCCTTCCTTTCACAGGACCGCATTCTGCCGCAGCAGCTCTGCACAGATTTCTGGGTAGCCCGCGTTGGGGTCTTTGGCCTTGCAGGCAGCTGCCACACCGGCGGCATGGCCGGTCGCAAATCCTGTACCCATCACCCGGACGGATGCAAACGCTACCGGGTCTGCGCTGACGGTACGGCCCGCAGCGTAAAGATTATGGATATTTTTTGAGGTAATGGCCCGCAGCGGGATGCTGTAATAGTCATCGTCCTTGATGAACTGGTACGAGAGCATACTGGTCAGCTTGTTGTGCATCTCACAGGGCCATGCGCCACAGGCCACCGCATCCTCCTGCTTTACAGCGTCCATGACATCTTCTGCAGTGATCATATAGTCACCGATGATATGCCGGGTATCCCGCAGGCCAAGCTGTGCTCCGGTCGAGACCAGCCGGGCGTTTTCCATTCCCGGCAGATACTGACGGAAGGCTTTCATATAGTCCTGACACTGCCGCCGGGTATCCCGCTCGCACGCTGTCAGGGTCGCGGCATCCATCGAAGTCACAAAGACGCTGGGTAGGATCGCATAGGCCGTATCCTCATGGGTCCGGAAAACGATGCCGGACTCTTTCGTCAGGTGCTGATAGCCGTCTGCCTTGGCCTGCTTGAATACTTTTTCCAGAATATCCGGTTTGAACTGCACCGAGGGGTCGATGTGGTCGATCCGCATCATCTTGGTGGAGAGGTAGCCGTGCCCCTGCCCGTCTCCGAAGCGGATCTCCGCCCCGGCCTGATGGGCTAGATTGGCATCGCCCGTTGCATCCACGAACTGGTCTGCCTCAAACCAGTATTCCTGCTCATCGTCCACACAGCAGATGCTCGTGATGCGGTCGCCTGCCTCATTTTTCCGGGCCGAGATCACCCGGCAATGGAGCAGGACTTCCAGCCCATAGTCCTCGGTCAGGCAGTCCAGCGCATATTTCAGCTCCTCTTCATCAAATGTGATGATCGAGTTTCCGGTCGAGGACTTTTTCAGGACGGTGTGGATGCCCACCTCCTTCAGCTTTTCCAGCACTTCCTGACCGATGCCTTTGACGACCTGTCTGGCGTTCTCGCCCCGGGTGTAGAACCCGCAGTAGGATGCGACATTCGCGTTGGTCGCCTGTCCGCCCAAGCTGCCGCCCCGCTCAATGAGCAGGACTTTTGCACCGGCTTTCAGCGCGCCCAGTGCTGCCGCAACGCCCGCAGAGCCACCGCCTGCAACGATGACATCATATCTGTTTGTTTGGTTCATATTTTTTCTCCTTTCATTGATTTTTTTGGTCAAATCTATTATAATCTTCGTGATTTGATTTGTAAAAATCATATTTGCTATCATATCGATAGTATTTCACTATCGATTCAGTCAGGAGACAGTATGGAAAAGAACCAGTTGCTCTATGTCCTTGAGACAGCCCGCTGCGGCAGCGTCACCCGGGCTGCCGAAAAGCTCCATCTCTCACAGCCCTCCCTCTCCAACCAGATTATCCAGCTGGAACAGGAGCTGGGCATCCCGCTGTTTGAGCGCAGCCACAAACGTGTCACCCCCACCTCTGCCGGTGAATTTTTTGTCCACGAAGCGGAGCGCATCCTCCGCGACATGGGTTCCTTGCAGCAGCAGATGGAAGAGATGTCCAACAAGACCCGCGGCAGTCTGCGGCTGGGTGTCCTGAGCGTGATGTGCTCTCTGCACATCCCCGAACTCGTGGCAGACTTCAAACGCCGACATCCCGGGCTTGAGATCTTTCTGCGGGAGGCCGGCAGTGCCGACCTGCTGCAACAGCTGAACGATAACGAGCTTGACGCCGCCTTTGTCATCCTCCGCAGCGGCACCGCGCAAAAGGATCTGCACACGCTCCCGCTCTGGAACGCGGAGACCCTTATCGCCATGCCTGCCGCATGGTGCAGTGAAACGCTCACCTCTCTCACATTGGAGCAGATCGCCCGGTATCCACTGATCATCGCAGGAAATCACTTCAATATGGGGCAGATCATCACTTCTCAGATGGATGCCGCCGGACTGCACTACAATATCATCAGCTCCTGCAATCAGATTGATTCCTGTCTGGCACTGGTCAGCAAAGAGATGGGGGTCACTTTTTGCGCTGCCGCGACCGCATCTTACTATGCGCACCCAAACATCCACCTTGTCCCATTTTCGCCCTCTGTCCACCGCACAGTCTCTTTTGTCTACCGGAAAGACCCTGCTTATTATCCGGTGCTCCGCCTTTTTCTGGAAGAGCTTCAAGCGCAGGCTCTTCATCCGGACACAAAAGAGGGCGCAAAAAAGCCGCCACACAAGACCGATGTGTGACGGCTTCTCCGTGATTCAGATCTTTCTGTTTACAGGATGCGCACCCGGACGACGGCGGGGATGGCCGAGAGCTTCGCGGCCAGTGCATCATTCACGGCACCGGTGGCGTCCAGCATGGTGTAGGCCATGTTCTTCTTGCTCTTGTTCACCATGTTCTCGATGTTCAGGCCCGCCTCCGTGGTCAGGGCGGTGATCTGGCTGATCATGCCCGGCTCGTTCTTGTGGATGATGCAGATGCGCTTGCCGACGGCGCGGGGCTGATGCACCTCGGGCATGTTCACCGAGTGGGTGATGTTGCCGTTCTTGAGGTAGTCGTTGAGCTCCTGGGCGGCCATGACCGCGCAGTTGTCCTCGGCCTCCGGGGTGGAAGCGCCCAGATGAGGCGTGCAGATGACACCCGGACGGCCCAGCAGAGCTTCCGTGGGAAAGTCGGTCATATAGCAGGACACTTTGCCGGTGTCAAGGGCTTCCAGCAGGGCGTCGGTGTTCACCAGCTCACCGCGGGCGTAATTCAGCAGCTTGACACCGTCCTTGCAGAGGGCCAGCGTCTGGGCATTGATGGTGTCCTTGGTGGTGGGCAGATACGGCACATGGATGGTGATGTAGTCGCAGAGGGGCAGCATATCATTCAGGTTGACGCAGTGACGGACCTGACTGCTCAGGTTCCACGCGGCATCAATGGAGATATAGGGGTCATAGCCGTAGACCTTCATCCCCAGCTCGATGGCGCAGTTGGCGACGCGGGAACCGATGGCACCCAGACCGATGACGCCGAGGGTCTTGCCCTTGATCTCGTTGCCCACGAACTTCTTCTTGCCCTTTTCCACGGTCTTGGCCATGGCGGGGTCGCCGGTCAGGCCCTGGCACCACTGGGCGGCGGCGGCCACATTGCGGCTGCCTGCGATGAGCATACCGACGACCAGTTCCGCCACAGCGTTGGCGTTGGCACCGGGCGTGTTGAACACCACGATGCCCTGCTCACTGCACCGGTCGAGAGGAATATTGTTGACACCGGCACCGGCGCGGGCAATGGCCAGCAGGTTGTCATTGAAGGTGGTGTTCAGCAGGTCGGCGCTGCGCACCAGAATGCCGTCCGGGGCATCGGCGTCCACCGCCACGTCAAACAGGTTCTTGTTCAGCTTTGCCAGGCCCACCGGGCTGATGGCGTTCAAAGTCTTGATGGTATACATATCTTGAATCCCCTCTGTTATGCGTTCTCCTTGCGGAACTTCTCCATGAAGTCCACCAGCTTCTCTACACCTTCGGTGGGCATTGCATTATAAATGGAAGCGCGCATACCGCCCACCAGACGGTGGCCCTTCAGGTTCACGAACCCGGCCTCGGCGGCCTCGGCGCAGAACTTCTTGTCCAGGTCGGGGTTGGGGCTGGTGAAGGTCACGTTCATGGTGCTGCGGTAACGGTGCTCCACGGGGTTCGTGAAGAATTCCTGCCCGTCCAGATAATCATACAGCACCTTGGCCTTGGCTTCGTTGATCTTCTGCATGTTGGCCAGACCGCCGATGTCGTTTTCCAGATACTTGAGCACCAGACCGGTCATGTAGATGCACCAGCAGGGCGGCGTATTGTACATGCTGTCCTTGGCCAGCAGGGTGGTGTAATTCATCATGGTGGGTACATTGTCGGCGGCGTGGCCCAGCAGGTCGTCCCGGACGATGGCAATGGCCATGCCGGCGGGGGCCACGTTCTTCTGCACACCGAAGTAGATGCAGCCGTACTTGGTCACATCCACGGGCTTCGAGAGGATCATGGAGCTCATGTCCGCCACCAGCGGCACGCCCTCCACCTGGGGCACCTCGACGTACTGGGTGCCGAAGATGGTGTTGTTCTGGCAGATGTGGATATAGCTGGCATCCTTGTTGTAAGGGATGGCGTTCACATCCGGGATGTAGGTGAAGTTCTTGTCCTTGCTGGATGCCACGATGTTGGCCTCGCCGAACTTGGCGGCCTCCTTGGCGGCCAGGTTGGAGAAGTTGCCGGTGACGATGTAGTCCGCCTTGCCGGTGGTCATAAAGTTCAGCGGCACCATGGCAAACTGCTGGGTGGCACCGCCCTGGAAGAAACCGACCTTGTAGTTGTCAGGGATGTTCATCACCCGGCGCAGGGTGGCTTCGGTCTCAGTGATGATGGCATCGAACCACTTGCTGCGGTGGCTCATCTCCATCACGCTCTGGCCGGAATCGCCGTATTCCAGCAGCTCTGCCTGTGCCTGACGGAGCACCTTTTCCGGTAACATGCTGGGGCCTGCGCTGAAGTTGTATACTCGTGCCATATGGAACTCTCCCTTTCCTATCCGTACCGCCGCTCTCATCTGCGGCAGGTGTGTGCTTGATTTGTCCGTAGTATACCGGTTCCGGGGGTGTAAAAACAAGAGTATCTTTGCACAAAGATGGGACTGCTCTGCCTGCCTTGAACGCACAAAACACACAACTGTCCTTGAATAAAGAACGCTTTTTAAGACAAATGTAAAAATATGCTGGTTTTACCGCATGGCTCCTTACTTTTACTGCTTGCCGGTTTGTGCCGGGTGTGGTATAATCGTGCTGAAATGAGACAAATGTAAAAGCAAAAAATCGGAGGTGAAACCGGTGTACGGACTTTCAGACAGACTGAAACCACTCTCTGCCGCCGAGGAGCAGGTGCTGCTGGCGGTCTGGGAATGCCCCGCCCCGGCCACCCGGCGGGATATCAGCGAAAAGCTGACCGCCACCGGCTGGGCTCCGGCCACGGTGCTCAACTTTTTGTACCGTCTGGAGGAAAAGGGCTGGGTCAAGGGGGGCAAGGCGGGGAGCCAGAACACCTATCTGCCCACGGTCACCCGCCGGGCCTACTGCGTTGCGGCCATGCGCCAGCGGATGGACACCCTGTTCGGCGGCAGCCTGCCCGAAGCGGTCCGCGCCCTTGCCAGTGAGAGCGGCGCTTCTCAAAGCCAGCTGGAACAGGCCATCCGGGTGCTGGCCGGTCTGACCGAGGGCGACCGGCTGGTG
>OHNK01001387.1_pt1 | contig 10567 bp, 11 predicted proteins | sample 1569551 | NCBI WGS metagenome assembly OHNK01 (sample SAMEA3879518, study PRJEB24766) | human gut metagenome | biome: human-associated habitat; feature: feces | place: USA | collected 1985/1987 | reverse complement strand
TTCTGCAGAAGGGGAATTGAAAGTCAGAGAAAAATATCAAAGTCTTGTAGGAGCAGCCTTGTCAAGTAACCTTTTCTATTGGTTTTGGCTGATACACTCAGATTGGCATAACCTACGATCATCCGAATTAGAAATGTTTCCTATCCCATTCGAATCATTTTCAGATGAAGAACTTGATAAAATAAATACTTTATATGATACTTATCTTAATGATTTATATTCAAAGAGCCAGACAACTAAAACGGGACTGAAATGTTTTTTTGCAAGACAATCTAAAATGCATATTGATGCAATTGATAAATTTATTGGAGAAAAATATGGTTTATCTGAGATTGAAATAAAATTTTTAATCAATTATGACTATCAATATCGAAATGCTGAATAAGCATTAATTCTGAAAGGAAAGATTATGATAATTGGAGGGATTATCCTCCAATTATCATTCATTCTCCAGCCAACCTAAATTCTAATTCGTAATTTTTGATAAAATCGGTTTCCTCCTGCGTCAATCCGTATAGCGGACAGATGTAGTCATCTATCTCATCAATGATGGCTTTGGAGCGTACAATTTTGTATTCCTTGAATGAATCAACATTATAGGTGGACTCTCCAGAAGTTATTCTGATATTAGCTTTTGCCTCTATGTCAGAAAGATAACGAGAATACAACTTGTCAAGATAGTCAATATCCTCAGCTGAGAGCTGTGGAACTGTGAAATTCTCTATCTCGTATGTCTTCCAATTTAAATTATCAGAAAAGATCTGATAGAACCAAAATGACAAACTGCTACTGAGTATGCAGCCAACAGCATCTGCGATTTTGGAATTAGCGAAATAGATAGTTCTCTCTGCTGATGAACCGGTACTATAATTTGTTACGACTTTGAAATATCGCCCTCCTGCAAACCTATATATGATTGGACTCCCTGAAGTCTTGATAAGAAATCCTAACTTTGTATAGTTGAAGAGTTTGTTTAAGATGGTTTTCTCTATTTCAGAACCTATCTTTGGAATACGACCATAAAGTGTTTGCCCTTTCACATCAACAAATTGCAAATTATCAATGAGCCTTTGTAATTCAAACTCATTCCCTCTTCTGTGCATCTTGGTTGAGAAAAGATACTGACATGGCGTTTCAGTCTTCTTAAAAAGAAGTATCGAAGTGTTTACTACAGCGTTCTCAAAAACAGGCTTAGGACGTACTGCATACGATGATATGTATATGGTATCACAGTTTCCCATCAAAAGACGGTGTACGCCTGTTAGGGAATCACTTGATGTCAAGGATATTGGAACGATATAGGCAAAACTCCCATTCTTCCTAAGCAGATTGTATCCCAATTCTATGAATAGTGTATATGTATCAAGAGACCCCTTCTGTAATCCTCGGATGCTATTTGCCGTCACATAGGTATTCTTATAATACCTCTTTGTTTGGTTGTCGTATTTCGCTCCGTACGGTGGATTGCCAATGACAATATCGAAGCCCTTTTTTGAGGGTCGCTTCTGTAGTACATAGAAATCAATGATAGATACCATACTCTTCCCATCCTTCTTGTTGACAGTTTATAGGCAAATGAAGCCCCGTATAAACGAGATAACGATATAATGTAGTTTTTGATACTTTCAATCTTTTAGATATAACTGTTTTTTCTGTTCCTTTAGCCAATTCTTTTACAATATAATCGTGCTTGTTGGCACATTTGGGATTAAGTCTACAACGAAAGCCACGACAATGTCCGAGCATTGCCCCTTCTGCTTTTTTTCTCGCTAACGCCTCTTTTGTACGTTGACTGATAAGATTGCGTTCAATCTCAGCTGACAATCCGAAAGCAAAGGCAAGGACTTTACTTTGTATATCTTCCCCAAGTCTATAGTTATCTTTAATTGTCCATACCTTACATTCTTTTGTCATACAGATATTCAAGATTTCCATAATCATAAAAAGATTGCGTCCAAGACGTGAAAGCTCACTACAGATGATAATATCATCTTTGCGTACTTTACGCAGTAAACGTCCAAGCTGTCGTTTTGTGTAATTTTTCGTTCCACTAATAGTTTCTTCAATCCAATCGCCAATTGTCAACTCATTATTATTACAGAAATTACTTATCTCAAAACGTTGGTTTTCTACAGTTTGTTTGTCACTGCTTACTCTAATGTATCCGTAAATCATAACTCTTAAAATTATATTAATATACACCAATATAAAAAATTCCTTCACAATTGATTAAAATGTAAAGGGATAAATTGGAGCAAACAGTATATACGTAGAAGCATATACTAATTTTCCCCTTTTATTGCTATCTGCTTTTCTATCAAGTTCTGATTCTGTTCCTTCACTGCCCTATACATAGAATAATACGCAAAGCTCTCTTCCTTATACTTCATACTACTAACAGAAACAGCAACGGCCCATATCATAATAACGACAATGAAGACCATGACATATCGTAGCTTAATATGATAGCCATATATAAACAACCCACTGATATTAGGTGGAATAACGGTTACAGGGCTTTTCAATTCATTGATTTTTGCTAATATCTCATCCTGCCGTTTCAATATACATCGGGTATTAGTTTCGATAGTTATACGATTCTGATTGTAATCGCAAACGTGCCGATAAAGATATTCAAGAAGTTTGGACTTCTGCTTGAATAATTCAATGAGTTTCGGAAACCATAGCGAAAAAGTCAATGTGTCCGACTGTTGTTTCCAGATATGCTTCTTTACCACAGACAAGGCTTCGTTCCAGCAAGTACAGAAGCTTTTGGCAACTCCATTATAAATGATCTTTTCGTCAAAGTCCACTTTTACAGATTGTTCCGATTTAGAAACAGTGACATTCTGTTTTTCAATACACTCTTTCAGTTCACTGATACTTTGGCGCAAATTTGCAAGATTTGCAGCTATTACATCTTCTTTCATTATCTTCTACGTTTTGAGGGTTTATAGAAAGGTTCGTTTCTTGGGTTATCCTTATCTTTATCATCTCGCCATCCTTGTTCACTGTTGGTTCCTCCACCCCCACCAGAAGTTATGGCTTGATGAGGTTGAATAATCAGTTCCGCAGCTACATCACCCAACATAGTGCAAAGGTTGTTGAAGCTCAAATCACGGTCAAGTTTAGAACCAGCAATGCTAAATTCATCCATACAAAAGGATATACCACGAATTTTGTCAGAATTCTCAGCATGATTAAATCGCATATCTATACCCTGACCTTTGAGAATACTAAAAAAATCATTCCAAGAACGAGAATTTACCTGTGCATCAAGAACTGAAGAACGAAGATTATACTTCCGTAATTGGTGAGGACGCAAACGACTTTTATTTCTGGCTTTACTATTTTTAGGGGCAAAGTAAAGTCCATACTCTTTAGTCAAAGCACGACAAACTTTTGCGTTACGTATTCTTTCATTGCTGTCAGAAATAAGATTGCCTTCATTGTCTATCCGATTGAATACCAAATGGCAATGAGGATGTTTCGTGTCGTGATGCCGGGCTATGATATATTGAGTATTACGAATCCCCATTTGTTCCATCCATTTCTTGGCAATCTCCACCATCAGCGCATCTCCTTCTTCATTATCGGGAAAACGGCTAATGTCTTGCGAAGAAAAAGCAAGTGATACGTGTTTCACCGGACTTTTTACTTTCGGGCGCATGGATGCTTGTATCTGAAAAGAATCGGCTATGGCTTTATTGTTAATGGCACAGACTCCTTCGTGCGCCAAGAGTGTGGCACTTTTTTTCTTGTTCTTTTGGTCATTGGCGTAATTCACAATTCCACCAAAATCTGCTCTTGTTTTAATCTTCGCTATCATGGCAGTTATTCTTTACTTGAGTGATAATTCTACTGACTTCTGATATGATTGAGAAGCATTGTTGTTTGACTGCTTCCAAGCCAGAAGTGTGCATCTGGTGAGCAATCTGATTGACATTATTGGCGATACCGGAAAGGTCACGAATAGCCGATACCATTTCAGGACTGATGCGTTGACAGACTTGACAATCCATTGCAGCCTGATGGCAAAATTCATTGACAGACAATCCAGCCTGCTCCGCTTTGGATTGGATATAAATGTAGTCGTTCTCGGTAAACATTACCCGAAAACATTTCGTGCGTTTCTGATAACTCGCCAACTTAGGGCGACCACCAAGTTTCTTATCCTTCATACTTATCTAAACTTTTATGTTCATAAATTGATTTTTTGAGAGTGGCTGTTCTATCCGCTTGCCGCATAGGTTTTAGTGACACTAAAACACAAACTTGCCACTCAAAAAATCTTCCTATATTTCCCTTGTTCTATTCGGCTTAGTTTGCCATCTTTGATAAAGGCTTCTATCCACTTATTTGCCGTACTTCCATTCTCGCCCAAAGTTAAAACCGCCGCATCATAATCTTTCTTTGTGAAAGTGTCAGGCAACATATTATAAAGGGTGTTCCTTCGTGCATAAACGCCTGTCTCCAGCGTAGCGGTATTGAATCGTTTAGACTGATTTCCTGACAAATTCTGATAAATGAATACGGCATGATAAAGCAGGGTGTCGCAAATACTCATGGCTATGGAATAGTCAAACTCATGGCAAATCAATTGTACAGTTTCGTCCGAAGAAGATGATTCGTGAAACACATTCTCCAAATGTCGGACAGCGGTCAACACCATCATTATACGATAAGCAATCAGTCCCATCCGTCTGACTACTCCTTGCATCTTGTTATCCACTTCGTCACAACATTCCTCATTCACCCGACTGAGATATTCAATAAAGTGTTCCTGTAAATCAGAGGGAAGAGAAAAGGAATAATTACCCTGCCGTACAAAATTCTCATGTAAATGACAGAATTTATCTCCCAACAGTTTGAACATGGCATTCTTGGATTGAGAAATGTCGCTTGTGGCAAACACATTTCTTATGCCACGTTTGAAGCGGATAATATAGAAACAAAAGCGACTCATCAATCCGTTCTCTGCATCAGGTATCAATCTTCTTACCTGTTCTGGAGTTCCAGCCAAAGCTACCGAAACTCTCGGATTAGCTACTTCGCAATACTCCCTGTCCTTGCGCCGACTCAAACTGACCAACTCATGGTGAAATGCCTTTCGCAACACATCGGAGTAATTGCCGTAGTCCGATTTCAAAGTCTGACTTAACGTGTCGCCCTCCGATTCAAACAGCAGCCCGATTCCGTCATTATCTCCCAATATTTTCAAAAAAGAACTTGCGCTACTATTGGCAGGAATAACAAGCATACGCATGGGCGGCTCGACTGGCATAGTCATTCCATCAATTTTCTTACCTTTAATATATGTGTTCATTGCTTCTTTATATTCCTGTTCCAATCGTTTGGAAAGTTCATGCAAATGGCAGTTGATGGGGGCTACCAATTCCCGGCATAAGGTCAATGCTCCTTTTCCCATACCGGCATCCGCTACCACGAACAGATAGAGATTCGGATAAACAATACGCTCATCGTACACTCCACAAACATTATGAAAGCATACCGACAAACACACAATAGCCCCAATCAGTATCGTATCACGGTCATCTACCGAAATGGAATTATTGACAACCTCATTTAGAAAAGGAGGAAGATGCTCAAACACACATTCAGGAAATGTAGGAAGTTCTTCTTCTGATTTTATCCATTTACCCGTTTTACCATTTTGGATATTTGGCAAAATGGATAAACGCTCTTTATTGAACGAAGCCAATAAGATTCCGGCTTGATTTGCCAAATGGAAGAAAGAACGGATAGTAATGCCTTGTCCTTTGGATTGCAGACAATGCGTATATTGTTTGTCCGTTTCTTCCCTTTGATAGGTAGGGTAAAACCTGCTGATGCGGTGATAATACTCCCGTCCGTTTTCTCCCAATCCATCCACAAGCGCAAAGCCCAACTCCACCCAATCTTTATAATGAGGGGCTATATCAATGGCACACTGTTCTATCTCCCGAACAACACTTTCCACATCATCCTCCACCTTATTATATATAGGGGCAATACTTGGTGTATGTGCCTGTTGTATTTCAGAAGGGACATTCTCCCAATCTTGGGCGGAAAATATTTTCTTCGACATCATCTTTGTATTTAGGGTTAATATATGCTTGTGGGTCGTAGGGTAAGAAGCATGAACGAGCCACATCACTGCCGGACATATCCACTAATGGCAAACCTGTTGCTTTGATGCAGTTGGCAACAGCCTTGAAGTACCGGGAATGTTCCCAGCCTTTCAAATCAACAGGTATTATCCACTTCAATCCATTACCGGATGGACTGACAAATAACAGTTCCGTATCAAAATACTCATGGTTGAGTAGTTGCTGTTTTAACTCCCCAATGTTCTCCACATGATCGAAATCCAAACACATCAATCCTGAGTGCATAATCAGTTCCTTTTCATTCCGTTTTCGGAATAATCCCGAAAAAGTACAATAGTCAAAATGGGTGGCTTTATATCTTTTGGCTTCGGGAGAAGACTGCATCAGCCGCAGGTTTTCAGTTTGCGGTTGCGCATAATGTCCGATGATATAACGATACACATCCACAATACCTACCGCCCTTATCGGTTTGATGTTTTGAATGGGCTTGCGAAAGAACGAAAAGCAATAGTCTGTCGTTTCCATCATCTGATAATCTTTTTAGATTCGACAAATCGTCTGGCTTCTTCCATTAAGTCATCTTGGGTCTTGTGCGATTTGTTCTTCAGCCAATCGTCAATCTCTGATTGCAGGAAAGCCAAAGCCTTGTTTATTTTATGTACGGGAATCTGTTTGGTTGATACCCATCCATAAACCGTTTGCTTGGCTGGATGTGATGGAAGATAAGCGCAAAGCTCGTCTATATCCATCCACTTGGGTGAGTTACTTGCCTGTTTATGCTGCAAGGCATTTACTTTAGATTGCAGTGCTTCTACGGACTCAATCAGGTAGGACAACGCATTCGGCATTTCCTCCAATGAATTTACTTTATAGGCCATTTTTCCTTCGTATTAAAGTTTATGCCGCAAAAGTATAGGGATGCTTATAGGTGCTAAATAGGTGCTTGACCGCCACCAATCAACCGCTCATTTACCACTGACAGATTTAAGTTTCATTAATACGAGAGTTTATTGGAAGGCATAATAAAAGGGAAATAAACCACTATTGGGACTGACACCTTCCTTACCGAAAGCCTCAATGCTACAAAACACCCCTCAAAAAGCCGATGCTTCATGAGGGGTAAACGGTGGTAAGTATATGATTGGTATTACATAAGTCGTTGGTGCTCAATGGTGGATATAACCACCACAACCTATAAATCCAAATTTTCTATATGCAGTGTATTGGCGGCTTTCTCTTTTTGTTCGTTTACGATGTGCGTATAAATCTGCGTGGTTTTGACATTAGTATGTCCCATCAAAGACTTGATGGTATATATGTCAACGCCATTTTCCAGCAACAGCGAAGCATAGCTATGCCGCCCACAATGGAAGGTGATGTGCTTCTTGATACCGGATGCTTCTATCCAGACTTTCAACGGGCGAGAAATCCAAGAGGCATCAGTCAATCCTTCAAAAACAAGTGCTTCATCATCGTCTGGACGTATGCCGCATAGTTGAAGTGCTTGTTGAGTGACTGGCTTGTAATCGGGCCTTTTTGTCTTTTGCTGAATTACTACTGCTTGCCATGTACCTTTGCTTGTTTGCTGAATTTGTTTCCATTTCAAAGTTTGAATATCACTATGCCGCAATCCAGTGAGAATAGAGAACAAGAACGCACGTTTCAAAACATCATCCTTGCAAGGAGTATCAACCAACATTTGCACTTCATTCATGGTAAGCGCAACACGAGGCTTCTCTATGTTTGTTATTCCCTTTACTTTCGCGCTTATATCAACGGTCAGATATTCATCAATGAACGCCTGTTTCAGTCCGGCTTTAAGTATGGAAAAATAGGTTGATGCCGTGTTTTGTGAGATAGTACCTTTCTTATTCCCTCCCATTGGAGCACGGAGAAGGAACATCTTTATATCTTCAAGCAGTTTAACGGAAATTGCCTTGAATGGAATTGGCTGCCCTTGCGAATACATTTTCAATAATTCACCTACACGCCTCCAGTTGACTATAATCGAATCGGAACTATTGGGATGACGTGTGCTTATAATACGATTGAAATACTTGATAAAATCCTGTTCGCTCCGCTCATTCTGTGCAGCGATTTCGTTTTCCTTATCAGTGTAAAGGATGGCACTATCGTATTCATGTTGCCGCAACTTACGCACATTGTCTGCATAGATACAAGCCTCTTGATCTATCGTTGAACGGCATTGGATAATCCCATTCAAATCACGCTTAGGCTTATAGTTGAATGTTCCATCCGGCAGGATACGTGCAATGGACGACTTGTCCCAAATGGGTGTAGATATAGTCCGGTTAATGGATTCTACCACACGGCTTGCCCGAGTTGAACCTCGCTTATAAACTGGGTATGATTCTATAATCAGATACCACTCTTCTTTATAATTCGACCTTCTGAGTTTGACGGTCACTTTGGTATTAGGTAATGCTTTCTTCATAACGACTTGTATAATTTATCAATTTCAGATTTGGGAACATAAACATAGTTACCGATTTGGCGTGTAGGAATAGAATGACGGCGTATGTGCTTAAATACACTGCTGTCATTGATATGGAATTTCTTGGCAATCTCTCCGATAGTATAACAGTCTTTGGGTTCAAAGGACAATGCTTCCTTTTTTCTCTTTCTACTCCCTGCCTTTGTTTTGAAGTGTTCATCCATATACTGCCGACTAAGGCGTATCAGACGCTGGCCAAAATTGTATGACGGTATCAAGCCTTGCCGTATCATACGATAAAGAACGTCTTTACTAATTCCGTAAATCAGCATAGCTTCCTTTACGGTTAGATACCCCTTACTGGATGGTATTCGTCTAATCAGTGCTTGGCGTATCGCTTCTTTCTCTTTTGCGATTTGTCTTTTCTTATACGCCCTCTTGGAACAAGCAGGGCAACAATACTTCGACACTAATGTCGGAGGAGTAAAGATTTTACCACACTCCTCGCAACTTCTTTGAATGGTGTAATTTCCTCTTGGCATATTCTTCTCGTTTTAAATGGTTTATATCAATCTAAGTTGTACCTTATCGCCAAATAAGACGTGTCGCAAACATGTCGCAAATAAGAGATAAAAAAGCCCATAGAAAACACATAGCAACCATGACCCCCATAAACGCAAAAAGCGTGCAACTCATTGAGCTGCACGCTTTTGCTTATTGTTTATTATCTGTATCCTTATCGGAATCATTTGACTTCCTCAAATATAATATATACTGATTATAAGTAATTTATAAATCTATGGTACAAATATGGGTTATTTTAATGAGTGTGCATTGAATAGGTAAGCATAGAAAGCATAAAAAGAGCCTTCAACTTGTCGAAAGAAAATTTATATTTATTTAACTATTCATTTCTTATTTGCAGATGTTTTCATTTTCTCATCGGTATTTTCTCTTGTTATGCTCTTGTTTGCACAAACGCCATAAAATGAAGTTGTTGCCTCTTTGCTGCTTATTTTTGCCTTTCGTTTTTTACGGAAATACGTTATACCTTTGCAAAACAACCATAGATAAAAATAGTTATGAAGCAAAGGCAACATATATTCCAATCATGGGTAATAGAAGTAATAACGGTACTTCTGGCATCCACAATATCATTTCCTATAAGTGATGCTTTGGGCGTGCGGTTAAGCATTCTCCCTTTTGTCATGGTAGCTTGTTATGTTGCTCTAAAACTCATTTACCATTTATGCCTCTCTCTGTCGGCACATATAATATCTCTTGCTTCTTTAGTCCGCCACAAGCCTACGCAATCTGACCGACAAAGTAAAGATGATTGCGCTTTTACAACTGCTATATCTATGGTTGGCAATGATAACATTCAAATGAAACGGATGGAGTTGTTTCATTACGAGTATCAGCATGAGGAGTGGCAATATCTCCAACAGAAAGAAAGAGAAGAAGATGAAAAGCTACAAGCCGTATTGCAATATACCCGAAATATATTCAAGCAGTTTGACTTTAGCGAAGAAGAAATCTTCCAAATCTGCGAATGCGTTAGATACTTTGTATCCAATCGGCAAGCTCTTAGTGTAAACATCCACATCAAACGACGCACTACTGTTACTCAAATTTCACTAAAGAACTTCGCTTGGAACATTGCTTTCCAATATAACATCAGCCGGGATGTCACAGCGCAATTCGTTATGCAGACATTCCACGAATGGTTTGACAATTCCACCCTTGATACAATCAGAAAGAATTTGCGAACAACAACTGGAAATCATAAGATTAAAATAGATGAGCAGATTATCAAACACCCAATCATATCAAACTGAGAAGAAAAGACTTCAATAAAACAAATGAGGGAAATACTTATTTTCATAAATTGCGATATGATGTTAATGCAAACAGATTCTATAAAGTTGATGTTGAAATTAATCTCTTGTTAAATTATCCTTTTCAATCTTCCAAAATTTTGGTAATTCGACTAAATTGCCTA
>OHNK01001376.1_pt1 | contig 10635 bp, 9 predicted proteins | sample 1569551 | NCBI WGS metagenome assembly OHNK01 (sample SAMEA3879518, study PRJEB24766) | human gut metagenome | biome: human-associated habitat; feature: feces | place: USA | collected 1985/1987 | reverse complement strand
AGATAATTCGTCACATAAAGTTCCAGCCGGTTGACCGGCAACGCATGCATCATATTGGCGCTTTTTGCCGAATACAGATAGGAAAACACTGCCATGATCATCACTGCTGCAAATGCAAATGTGATCACCGGATTCATGGCTGCCCGCATAGCGCCACTGATCGCATAGACCTGTCTCTGGAGCTGGCTGTAACTGTCATCCTGCAGATAATACCGCATATTAAACCACAGTCCGACCGGAAGCGAAACGATCAGATAACAGCTGTACAATGCCCACAAAGGCCAGAAATGTGTCATATTTTTTTTGAAAATTGTTTTGTTAAAGCAGGATGTCTTTGACTTCATAATCCACACCTCCCAATTCATAAATAAAGATTTCCTCCAGTGTCAACGGAAGCACATCAACAATGGTAGGATTTTCTGTCAGAAGAACTTTCTCTGCCTCCTTCGGATCACCTTTTACGATCAGGGTATAGACACGCCCTGTGTTTGCCATATGCAGCACCTCAAAATCATCCGGCAATTTTGGCACACCATTCTGACATGCCACCTGTATCTTGGAAATATTTCCCTGAAGATCGCTCAAAGACCGCTCGATCATAATTTTTCCATGGTGCATGATGCCCACATGGTCACAGGTATCCTCAAGTTCCCTCAGGTTATGGGAGGACACTAAAACTGTCATTTTCCGCTCTGCCACTTCCGCCATTAAGATACTCCAGATCTGTCTGCGCATCACAGGATCAAGTCCGTCCACCGGTTCGTCTAAGATCAGCAGATCCGGTTTACAGCAGATTGCAAGCCAGAACGCTACCTGTTTCTGCATGCCTTTCGACAGCCGTCTGATAGTGCGTTTCACATCGATCGTCGGGAAAAATTCCTGCATTTTATAAAAAAGCTTACTGTCAAACTGTGGATAGATGCCTTCATAAAAGCGTTTCATCTCCATCGTATCTGCCTGCATAAAATAAAACAGTTCATCCGGGATATAAGCCATCCTCTGCTTGATGTTCCGGTTTTCAAATACCGGTTCACCGTCGATCAGGATCTCTCCCTCATCTGCCTTATAAACTCCGGTAAGATGGCGGATCAACGTAGACTTTCCTGCTCCGTTTGGTCCGATCAAAGATGTCACTTTCCCTTTCGGGAGTGAAAAGCTGACCGAATCTACCACCGGTTTTCCATCATATGTTTTTATCAATTCTTCTACAATCATTGTCTAACTTTCCTTCCTTTCTCTCAGCAGCAGATACAGAAAATAGATTCCTCCAAACACGGTAATAAACACACTTACCGGAACGGTATAGGAATAAATCTGCTCTACCAAAAGCTGTCCTGCCACCAGAATCACCATTCCGAAAAATGCCGATCCCAAAATAAGATGACTGTGACGATATGTCTGCAAAAGCTGTCTGGAGAGATTTGCAATGATCAGTCCCAAAAAGGAAATCGGTCCAACCATCGCAGTCGCCACTGCAATAAACAGCGTCACACCCAATAACAGTCGTCTGATACATCTGTCATAATCCACTCCCAGATTAATTGCCTGTTCTTTTCCGAGTGTGATCACATCTAACAAAGCCAGTTCTTTTCTCAGGCAAAAGACCACGAGTCCCATAACAATCACAGAAAATACAATAATCTCTGAATTGACGTTACTAAAACTTGCGACTAAGGTCGCCAGCAGGCTGTCATATTCATTCGGATCCATCACCCTCGTCAAAGTGGACTGGATACTTCCGAAGAAGGAAGTCAACACAGTTCCTATAAGCAGTACATAAAGCACATTATGATTTGTCTTTTTAAACAGATAACTGTAAATAACGGTCGCGGTTCCGCCCATCAATACAAGATCCACCGCAAATGCAGCATTTGGATTGACAGCTAAAACACTTCCTGAGCCGGCGACAAACACAACCGCAGTGTGTATGACCATGTACAGAGAATTCATTCCAAGCAGACATGGTGTCACAATAGTATTGTTGATAATAGACTGGAACACAATAGATGCCCCGCCGATGGCAAACGCCGTGATCAGCATCACAATTAATTTTGGTGTACGAATTTTCATCGCATACCAGAACAATTTCTCATTGCCAAACTTTACATTCACCAACATGTAAAGCGCACATGCTAAAATCACAAGAACCATCATCACGATAAGTTTTTTCTGATTTCTTCGATTTACCGCTCGATTCACAGACTCGTTCCCCCTTCCATAATGCACGTCTTATTTTCCCCTCTACGGGTAAAATGGATCGCCTTGCGGCCATGTTTCAGCCGGTAAAGCAACAGCATAATAAAAAGCAGACTTCCGAAAATTCCCACAATCAATTCGATCGGCAATTCATACGGCGCAATTACGACTCGACCGATCAGATCACACATAAGAACAAAATTTGCCCCAAACAATGCCGTATCCACAAGCGTTCCACGAATCTTATCCCCTTTAAACATAGAGACAATATTTGGAACGATCAGACCGATATAGGAAATGGAACCCACCACGACAACTACCGATGCTGTAATCATCGCTGCAATCGTCAGCCCCATAAACAGAACAAACTTATACGGGACTCCAAGATTTTTGGAAAAATCCTTTCCCATTCCGACGATGTTAAAATGATTCGCAAACAGAAATGCCAGTATCACAAGCGGTACCACAAGATATACAATCTCATATCTGCCCTTTAACACCATTGAAAAATGCCCCACAAGCCATGAGGAAAGTGCCTGCGTCATCTCATATTTGTAGGCGAGATAACTCGTAATTCCAGACACCACATTCCCGAACATAATTCCCACAAGCGGTACCATAACCGCTTCTTTAAACTGAATTCGTTGTATGAACCACACAAAAATCCATGTTCCGAGAATCGCCGTGGTAAATGCAAATATTGCCCGCCCCCACAGCGTGGACTGCGGCATAAACAAAAGTGCCAGAAGAATTCCAAATTGCGCAGACGAAATCGTCGCTCCCGTAGTCGGAGAGACGAATTTATTCATGCAAAGCTGCTGCATAATCAATCCCGCCGTACTCATCCCGACACCGGTACAGATGATTGCAAGCAGGCGTGGCAGCCTGGAAATCAAAAAGATTTCCAATTGTTCCATATTTCCACGGAACAATTCTATAGGGGTCACATCAATCACACCCACAAATAAAGACACCGCTGACAGAACCAGAAGAAGTGCTGCAAGGATGATTGTTGACATCCGCTCTTTCATAAATTTCCTCCTTTTTAAAGTTAGCTCAAACTAACTCGTAGTTAAAATAAAATGTGCCTGATCACTGCCAAAATCATTTTCTGTGTGGTCACAGCACATTTCCACGTTAGTTTAAACTAACTCATTTGTTTTGTCAAGTATTTTCATATTACATATTTTTCATTGAATACCATACTTTATTATGCTAAAATATATACATTCAGATTGAATGGAATCGTTCATAGAATAGGAATAATCAGGAGGACATGAAAATGAGTAAAACAGATGAAGTAAGAAAAGCAATGGTCGATGCAATGAAAGCAAAAGATAAAGACACAAAAGATACACTTTCTCTTTTACTTGCTGCGTTAAAGAACAAAGCCATCGATAAAAGAGCTGATTTGACTGAAGAAGAAGAGGTTCAGGTCATCTTAAAGGAGATCAAACAGACAAAAGAATCGTTGGAGATGACGCCTTCTGACCGCACAGATATGATTGAAGAGTGCAAAAGACGACTTGCAGTGCTGGAGACATTTGCTCCGAAGATGATGGATGCCGACGAGATCAAAGCAGTTGTGGAAAGCGTTTTGAGCGAGCTTGGAATCACTGCTCCGACAGCCAAAGATAAAGGACGGATCATGAAAGAACTGATGCCGAAAGTAAAAGGAAAAGCAGACGGAAAGCTTGTCAATGAGATCGTTGGTTCTTATATGACAGAGTAGAAAAAGACGGGGATACCCGTCTTTTTCTATGCATAATGGTATTTTTTGTGCTGACTTTTAAAGTAGCCGACAGATATGAACAGCGTCACAAATTCCGCCAGCGGAACAGACAGCCAAACACCCGTCACCCCCATCACCAATGGCAGTACAAGGATACTCACCACGATGAAAATAAACGTCCTGCAAAACGAGATGATCGCAGATCTTTTCCCATCACCAAATGCAGTAAACATCGCAGATGCAAAAATATTGATTCCCGCAAATATATAATTAAAAGAAAACAAGAAAAATCCATCTGCTGCAATTTCATATGTCCTTGAATCTCTTCCACTGAAGATTCCTACTATCGGCTCTGCAAAAACAAGCGCCATCACAAGAATCACAATAGAAGATACCGTGATGAAGTACATGCAGATTTTATAAATTCGCTTCAGCTGGTCATAATTTTTGTCCCCGTAATTAAAACTGAACACCGGAGCCACTCCCATTGAAAATCCCAGATACATTGATGTGAACAAAAACTGACCGTACAGCACGATCGTAATTGCTGCCACACCGTCTTCCCCGAGGAGACGCAGCATCGTCAGGTTAAATAAAAAGGTTACAATCGCCATTGAAAGATTGCTCACCATCTCCGAAGAGCCATTTCCACAGCTTTCCAGCAATACTGTTCTGCGAAATACCGGTCGTACAAAATAAAGCCCCTTTTTGATCACGAAAAAGTACACAATTCCAACAACCGCCATGATCGTCTGTCCAATTCCGGTTGCAAGAGCCGCTCCAATCACGCCCATTCCCATAGGTCCCATAAACAGATAATCTAAAATGACATTGGTAACTCCGCCTGTAATCGTTAAAACCAATCCGAGTGTCGGCTTTCCCGCAGTCACAAAAAATACCTGAAAAAACATCTGCATCATCGTCAGCGGTCCAAACAGTAAAAGAACACCCAAATATCGTTTACAGTCTGAAAGAATCAGAGGTGTCGCTCCAAGCACATTGCAAAGCGGTTCCAAAAACAGTATCCCGACCGCTAAAATCACCACTCCTACCAGAAAGCTCACCAATGCGATCAAAGAAAAATTTTCCCTTGCCTCACTTTCTTTTTTCTCACCAATCTGACGTGCGACAATGGCGCTCCCACCTGTTGATAGCATAATCCCGCATGCAAACATCAGATTGATGACCGGATAAACGATATTGACCGCGGACAACGCATTGCTCCCGACAAGTCTGGATACAAAAATTCCGTCTACAATCGTATATAAAGACATAAATACCATCATCACCATCGTCGGGAATGCAAACTTCAGCAATGAAAACACATTAAATTTCTGCGCTATTGAATTCGTCATATTTCATCTCATCCTCCAATTGTATATTGATTTTTTCCAATCTGTACCCTATCATAAACTATAGGGTAACACGATAGTCAAGGGAGGTTTTACAAAAATTGGAGAAAAAATTAAAATCGAATCGAGATGCCTATCTGACAACCGGAGAATTTGCAAAACTTGCAGGTGTCTCCAAGCACACATTGTTTCACTATGATAAAATCGGGCTTTTATCACCGGAAATCAAACTCCCCGAAAATCAATATCGCTACTACTCCATCTCACAGCTGGAGCTTTTGGAAATCATCACCTTATTAAAGGAACTTGATATGCCGCTGTCTGAGATCAAATCATATCTGGACAACCGGACAACATCGCTTTTCATTGAGCTGCTCACCAAAGAGCAGACACTTATCCGTGAAAAAATCCAGGCGATGCAGCAGATGGAGCGTTGGATTCAAGAAGAACTTACGCTGCTTCACAATGTATCTGCATCTGCATTGGACGATATTTCTGTTATTCATTTTCCGGCAAAATATATGCTTACCACACCTGTGCATTCCCTGCACGACAAAGAAATTGCAAAAACGATCCGAGACCTCATTCTTTACGGCAATGAACATCAGATTCAAAGTCCTTACGGAGTCGGGGGAATCCGCGACCTTTCTTCGTTCGATTTAACGACAGAAGAGTATACCGATTTCTATCTGCTTTTAGACCATAGGCCAGAGAATGTTCCGCTTTGTGTCCGGGAATCCGGACACTATCTTCGTGCATTTCACTGTGGAGGCTACGAGACCATCCATACGACCTATGAAAAAATGCTGCAATATGCATCTGAAAACGCCTTAGAGCTGACTGGTATATTTTACGAAGATGTTCTGATTGACACGCTCACCGAAAAAAAGGAGGAAGATTATATCCTCCAGATCAGCTGTAAATTAAAAAAGGGATAGGAGAACTCCAAATTGTTCTCCCCTCCCTGTTTCTAGACAGCCTCTATCAAAAAACCTTTTGCTCTGAGCATTTCTTCTATCTCATCTAATATTTCTTCACTCTCCGCACTCACTGTATGGTAATGATAGTTTGAAGTAATATTTTTCAGTGGACTTGATTTTCCACTTTTGATGTCTTCTATAAATGCTGCCGCTTTTCTTCTTGAGTGTATGCCAAGCGGCGCTTCCATATGACCGTATACTCTGTGGTTTACCATCACATTTTCCACGCATCCTCCCAAATCCACAATCTCATACAACTCCTCCTCCGTCTGCTCATCAGTATGCTGCACCTTAAACACACGGCTGATTGCTTTTTGCGTATTCAGTATATATCCTCTGTTCGTTGAGATAATATCATAACCTGCTGTGCGGATCAGCGCAATATCCTGCACGATCACCTGCCGGCTCACACCATAAAGTTCCGCCAGCTTTTTTCCTGACACAGGTTCCTTACTCTCCTGTATCTGACGAACAATCTGCTCTCTTCTCTGCGAACCATTCACAAACCTTCACCTCCTGTTTTTGCATCACTGGTTCTATTATACTACATGAAGGTTCTTTAAGGAAATATCTAAAATTGGTGCAGAGTGTGTCAATGCTCCGCTGGAAATATAGTCTACCCCAAGTGACGTCAGGCGGGCAATATTTTCTTTTGTCACATTTCCGGAACATTCTGTCTCAGCTCTCCCGTCAATGATACGGATTGCCTCCGCCATCTCCTCTGTGGACATATTGTCAAGCATAATAATATCTGCTCCCGCATCCACAGCTTCTTTTACCATCTCCAGCGTTTCTACTTCCACTTCAATCTTTCGCACAAACGGCGCATATTCTTTTGCCATGCGCACTGCATTCGCCACACTTCCGGCTGCCCCGATATGATTATCTTTTAAAAGGACACCGTCTGACAGATTATAGCGATGATTGTAACCGCCTCCCGCACGCACCGCATATTTTTCAAAAATACGCATATTCGGCGTCGTCTTTCTCGTATCTAAAAGCTTTGTACCGGTTCCCTTTAAAAGCTCTGCAACGGAGCGTGTGTATGTTGCGATTCCGCTCATTCTCTGCAGATAATTCAACGCCACTCGCTCTCCTGATAAAAGTACACGGATATCGCCAACCACTTTTCCCATCAGTTCTCCATTCTTCACCTGATCCCCGTCTTTACAATATAATTCCACCTTTGTATTCGCATCCAAAAGACGGAACACCCGTTCAAACACATCTAATCCGGCAATCACTCCATCCTGCTTACAAATCAATTCTACCTCTCCTGTGACCGCTTCTTTCATCACGGCATTCGTTGTCACATCTTCGCTGGAGATATCTTCTCTCAACGCCTCCAAAATCAAATGATCCACTTGAAGATCCATCGTAATTTTATTCATCCTTCTATTTCCTTTCTTATCGGTTTGCTCCAATTTTTTTTGCTGCACGTTTCGCAAATACAAGGCTTTCCAACAGCGAGTTACTTGCCAGACGATTGGCGCCGTGCACTCCGTTACAGCTTGTCTCGCCAGCTGCATACAGATGCTCCATCGATGTCAGGCTGTCAGAATCCACCCAGATGCCACCCATAAAATAGTGCTGTGCCGGTACAACCGGAACCCACTCTTTCGTGGCGTCGTATCCTTCTTCCAGACATTGTTGATAAATATGTGGGAAATGTTTTCGTATCGTCTCCTCTGAAATATGCTCCATCGACAACCACACGAACTCTGTATGATCTTTCTCCATCTGCTCCTGAATTGCCTTAGTCACAACGTCTCTCGGAAGAAGTTCATCTACAAAACGCTTTCCTTCTTTGTTATATAACACTGCTCCTTCCCCACGCACTGACTCTGATATCAGAAATCGTCTTCCCGGTTTTTTCGAATACAGTGTTGTCGGATGAATCTGCACGTAATCCAAATGCTCCAGGCGAATTCCATGCTCTTTTGCAATTCGAAGCGCATCTCCTGTCAGATGAGCAAAATTAGTAGAATGCTTGTAAGTTCCGCCGATTCCTCCGCTTGCTAAAATCGTGTCCTTTGCATGGAGATAAATGATTCCTTCCTCATTTTCAGCAACAATTCCTGCACATCGTCCTTCTTCTTCCAAAATATCCGTCATCGTAGTATACTCAAAAATCGACACATTCTCAAGTTCTTTCACTCGCTCCAAAAGTTTGCTTGTAATCTCTTTTCCGGTCACATCCTCATGGAATAAAATACGTGGCGCAGAGTGCGCACCTTCTCTTGTATATAAAAACTCCCCATTTTCCTGTTCAAATTCCACTCCATATCCCACAAGATCTTCAATCACCTGACGGGAGTTACGAATCATAATATCGACCGACTCTTTTCGGTTCTCATAATGTCCCGCTTTCATAGTATCTTCAAAATAGCTTTCATAGTCATCCTCATCTCGCTGTACACAGATTCCCCCCTGTGCAAGAAAAGAGTCACTGCTCTCTACATCTGATTTTGTAATCATCACAATCTTTTTTTCCGCCGGCAGATTCAGCGCACTGAAAAGTCCTGCCACTCCTGTTCCGACTATGACGACATCTGTATTGATATCCATATTTCCTCCTTCACTGCAAACACGGTTATTTTGCAAGCTCCAACATCCTCTCCAATGCTTTTCCCGATTCTTCTCTTACTTTCTCTGTCACGTGCACTTCATTTTCCCCTGTCTTTAATACATGCAATACCTTTTCCAATGTGATCTTCTTCATGTCCATGCAGACAGGCTCAGTCTCTGTAAAATAAAATTGTTTATCCGGGTTTCTCATCTCTAATTCATAGCGCACTCCATTTTCCGTACAGATAATAAATTCTTTTTTGGGGCTTTGAGTGACATACGAAATGATTCCCGATGTGCTGCCGATGTAGTCGGAAATCTCGCAGATTGCTTCCGGACATTCTGGATGTGTCAATATTTCCGCCTCCGGATGCAATTCTTTTACCCGCTTCACCTCTCTAAGCTTCATGTGTTCATGCACCGGACAATATCCCTGATTGAATACAAACTCCTTTTCCGTCACTTGTTGGGCCACATATCTTGCCAGGTTTTTATCAGGAATAAAGAAAATGTGCTTGTTCGGCAATGCTTTCACGATCTGCACCGCATTCGCCGATGTCACACACACATCCGAGTGACGTTTTAATTCCGCTGTCGAATTAATATAACATACAACCGCCAAATCTTCATATGTATCACGCATTTTCTGAATGGTCTGTGCATCTGCCATATGTGCCATCGCACAATCTGCTGACTTGTCCGGCATCAGCACGGTCTTATCCGGATTAAGTATCTTCGCACTTTCTCCCATAAACGCCACCCCGCAAAACACAATGGTCTGCTCTTTTAATCCAACCGCTACTTTGCTCAGATAAAAAGAATCTCCAATGTAATCTGCTATCTGCTGTACTTCTGGATTCACATAATAATGTGCAAGAATCACTGCATTTTTTTCTTTTTTCCATTTCTTAATTTCATCAATCATATCCATGCTTTTCTTCTCCTTATGTAAACTTCCATTATTATAGCACTGTATTTTACAGGTGACAAGACACATGCTTTTACAAAAAAGAAGGATTTACACATGAATTTTTATCGATTCTGTGCAAATCCTTCCTATTTTCTCGAAAAAATATGTTTTAAAAACACATACATCACAATGGCAAACGCAATCAGATAACCAAATGCTCCCAGTGCCGGAATCCCCCAAATCTTAGGTTTCATGTTCGTTGTACAGATAATGCTGGAACTGATCAACAGCGCCATCACCCAAAGTCCCATCACAACATTTCTCACAAGTCTTCGCAGCAGTCTCTCCAACTCCATCGATGCATGCAGATCCAGATTAATCTTTGTCTGCCCCTTCAGGTATCCCTGTAAAATATCAGAGATCAGTGACGGAATATTGATTGCTTTATGAAACGATCTGTAAATTGCAGGAGACTTTAAAGGAAACAATTGAGAAGCAGCAGAGGCAGGGAGAGATTGATCTGGTGACATTTACCAGTGCATCCACGGTCCGTGGATTTGTACAGGCACTTCCGGGAATCGATACTACAAAAATACGGGCTGTCTGCATTGGAGAACAGACGGCAAATGAGGCAAAAAGATATGGAATGCAGATACAGATTTCAAAAGAAGCATCTGTGGAGAGCATGGTCTTAAAGATTCTGGAGCTGGCAGGAGACTAGAGAGGAGAGCATACAGTGGCAAAATACATAGGAAAACGGCTTGTTACAGGGATCCTTTCCTTGTTTGTTCTGGCAACGGTTACATTTTTTCTGACCAGGGCAATTCCGGGAAGTCCTTTTCAGGGAGCAAATGTGTCGGAGAGTGTGCTGCAGATGATGGAGGACTACGGCGAAGA
>OHNK01001370.1_pt1 | contig 10700 bp, 8 predicted proteins | sample 1569551 | NCBI WGS metagenome assembly OHNK01 (sample SAMEA3879518, study PRJEB24766) | human gut metagenome | biome: human-associated habitat; feature: feces | place: USA | collected 1985/1987 | reverse complement strand
CGGCCAGAAGGCTCCAGATAATTCCCATTCTGTCCGACGGTGTCGGTAAAAATCTAACTAAGCTCACAGGCCTGCCTCCTTTCTGAATACTTTGGCATCAGCCACAGCCTGCTGCAAAATTTTCAGCAGGAAGGTGTTGCATTCAAAGCCCAGCATTTTTCCTGCCGGGTCGCTGTGCAGTTGCGCAATTCCCTTGCGGCGCAAACGTTCACCAAATTCATGTCCTATGTAAATCCACGGATGCAGTACATCATAAACATATTGCAGCGGTGCTATATTAGCCGCCTTGCAGACATACGGGTCGGTAGTCGCCAGAATGCCTTTGATATCCTCAAAATGCTCTTGGCGCAGCTTGTTGCTCTGAATCAGCTGCGGCACAAGGCCTAAACGGCACAGATAGTTGTTAAGCTCAAAGCAGTCGTACTGCGTATTGCCGAAAATATACGGCACCCCCTGCATAACAGGCATTGTTTCCTGCTCCAACGCCTTGCATTCGTCGAATTTTGTATTGACCTCCGCAGGCAGCGGCAGCGCCAGATAAGCAAACAGATGCTGATAGGCCTGCAGAATCTTTTCCGGTGCGGCAAAGCGGTTGAAGTAAACATAAGGAATGTTATACTGCTCCTGCATAGCCTGCGCCAACGGCAGAGCAATATCATTGACAACAATATTGACCTTTGCTGCCGGAGCATGACGAATATCATCACTTGTGCAGCCGCTTGGCAGCTGTACGCCGATTTTCACGCCGGACTTTTGCAGCAGTGCATAGAGCTCCGTATCCGCAAAATCACCGAAGCGCTGTCCCAAAACATTCACGCTGCCATCGCACTCCTGTGGCTGCATAATGCTTTGGCAGGCAGTAATGGCACGTTCGAAGCCAGGGAAATGATCCTCACATTTAAAGTGCTCGGTATGCACCGCCATTACCGGAATGCTGTACTGCTTTGTCAGCTCCTCGGCAATGGCATCATAATCATCACCGATAACCTCAATAACGCAAGTAGTCACAAGCATTACACATTTAGGCTGATATTCCGCTACAATCTCTTTGAACGCCTTGTGCGTGCTTTCAACACTGCCGAATGTAACATCGTGGCTGTTCAACACTACAGAAACACAGCGTCCGTTAATACCACCGTAGCGGTCGCTGAGAGTCAGGCTTTTAGTATAATAGCTGCATTCATCCGTACCGACGATAACCAGCAGGCAATCCTTAATACCGCCTGCAATCATAGCAGCACCCATCAGCGGACAATGAGTGCCGGGAAACAGTGCCGTCGTCAATTGTGGAATGTCCTTAATCGTCTGCACCTTGCTCAAACGATTCAGACGTCCTAAAAGCTCGTTACCATCAATGCCTACAGCCTGCGGTGGCCCGCTCAGTTTTTCCTGCAGCTTGCGCCTTGCCTTTTCTTGTAAATCCATATTTTTCTCCTATTCCTCTTCGTCCTCACTCATAGCCAAAACCCGTTCGGCCAGTTCGTTATATACCTGTACCATAGGAGAATCCTTCACAAACTCACTGACGGTACCGCCCTGATTTTCGGCAATCTGGATATCGCCGCTGCGCGGAACATACTTCACAACCTCGGTGCCGATTTCCTCCGCAGCCTTTGCTACCAGCTCCTGCTCGTTCTCAATGTTTTTGGCGTTGAGGATGATGCCCTTCAAGCGTGCATAACCGCGACGGCCAAAGTTTTTGATGGCCTGGGCGATGTTGCTTGCCGCGTAGAGGGCCATCATTTCGCCGGAGGATACGATGAATACCTCACGTGCGTAGCCTCCGCGAATGGGCATAGCAAAGCCGCCGCAGACTACGTCACCCAATACGTCATAGATAACGATGTCAGGCTTATAGGTTTCAAAGGCCTCCAGCTCTGCCAGCTTTTCAAAGGCAGAAATAATACCGCGGCCTGCGCAGCCGATGCCCGGAGTAGGTCCGCCGGCCTCTACGCACAGTACGCCGCCGAAGCCTTCAAAAACAATATCTTCCAGCTTCAAGGACTCTCCCTTTTCCTTTAATTGCTCCAATACTGTCGGAATGCGTTTGCCCTCCATAAGGTTTTTGGTGCTGTCACTCTTCGGGTCACAGCCTACCTGCATAACCTTGTAGCCCTTTAAGGCCAGTGCTGCCGATAAATTGGAGGTGGTGGTGGATTTGCCGATACCGCCCTTACCGTAAATTGCAATTTTTCTCATAACCTTCTCCTTTTATGTTTTGTAATAGCCGGGAAATGTTTTAAACATAAACTTTCCCCATACCATATATTTACATATTCTAAAAAACAAGCAGGAACTATTTTTCGTAGTTCACTGCTTGTTTTTTTATTATAGGGTTGTGCGCATAATACGTTTTAATTCTTCCAGATTTTTCATTACATACTGACTGGAGCAATGCATATATTTCATCGGCACAATAACAACCTTGCCGGTTTGCACGGCTGAAACAGTCTGATAGCTGGGATCATTTAAAATTTCTTCCTTGCGTATCTCTGCATTTTTGTGTTGTCCGCCAAAGGACCAGTCCAACACTATTATTCTTTGGGGATTCATAGCAATAATCTGTTCCTTGCTAAGATAGGAGGACTGCGGAAAATCGTACTTTGCAGCCAGATTTTCAATATTACATGCTTCGCAGATGCTGGCAGGCATCGAGCCCTTTTGACCGATACCGCCGTTAGGATGAATCAGCAGAACGCTTTCGATTTTCTGTCCACCGGCAGAAGCCTTAAGATATGCGGCAACCTTTTCTGCCAGGCTGTCGGCAGCAGCCTTATTATCTGCTACCTCGCCCACAATTTTAATGTAATCCGGAATTTCCTGTATAGTCTTGGGCTGACGCAAGACACAGGTCTTAACGCCCACACTGTCAAGAGTATCTGCCAGCTCGTTAGCTCTGCCGTCAGTCAGAATAACAATATCCGGGTTAAATTTCATAATCTGCTCAGGATTATTTTCGCATACAGGTATGCCCTTCAGCTTTTCGTAGCAGTTCGACAAATCCTCTTCCCTTGCCCACATATCCGTAGCAATTATCCGTTCTGTCGGTATAAGGTCCGTCAAAATATCTGTAGCGCTGTAATTTAAGCAAACTATTCTTTTAGGTGCTGATGCAAAGGTTATCTTTTTGCCTCTGGCATCAACAACAGTATAACCGCTGCCCTGCTCCTGCGAGGACAAGGACTCCCTGCCACAACCGGTGACTAACAATAAGGACAATGCCATTATTACCAGAAACAGCTTTTTCATTGTTCACCTTCAAAGCATTTTATTAAAATGTTCTTTCATAAGTAATGAACCAGTCACGGTACGGCAGCAGACAGCCTCTGGAAGCAGCCATCTCTTCGGTTCTGTTCAGAATGTTGTTGACAGCAAATTTCACGCTGTTTTCTTTATCGAACTGATAAGTAGCATTAAAGCTCAGATATTGCTTGATGCCATTGCCGGAATACGGTGCGTAAGACAGATAACGCATAGCAGCATATTGATGTAACAGATTGGTTGCCAGCTTGCCGTTTTTATAGCCTAAAACGCTGTTAATCAGCAGCTTATCATCGCAGTTTCTGAAATCGGCACCAGGTTTATCAATCTGCTTAGGATCGGAATATGCAACAGAGGTCTTGAAGCTCCAGTGGTCGCTCAAAACGCCTTCATAGGAAACCTCTAAGCCGGTGTTTTTGAATTTATTGGCATTGACAACCATGCTATGGTCATCGTCGATTTTCTGCGTAAAGATTCTGTTGCTGATATCCAGATGGTACAAAGAAACCTTTAAGAATTCACGCGGAGACAACAGCTTCTTCCAGCCGATTTCATAGTTCCAGCCAGTTTCAGGGCCAAGGTTATCATTGAAAATCATAGAATCGCTGTCGGAATATTGGTCACCGATGGTAGGCATACGGAAGGATTTGTTGACGTTCAGGAACACGGTATCCTTATTGTTAAGCTTGTGCAGTAATTGTAAGGACGGCAGGAATTCATTCTTCATATCATCATACATTACTTCACGGCCGCCGAAGGATAAGGTTGTTTTATCGGTCATATTGTCAACTGCCTGAATATATACAGCCTTTCTGTGACGTTTAATCATATCCAGACCGAAGGAGGTCCCCTTAACGTTGCCATGAGAATCTGCTTCCAAAGCCATTTCTGCACCGGTAGTAATGTTAAACTTGCCGATATCGAAATTATATTTAGCGTCTACGCCATAGTTCCAGCTGGTTCTGCGCAGGGAACTCTTGGGCATCAGCTCATAAGCTGCGTTATAAGCATTGTTTTTGTATTTACGTTTCTGACCGAAGACGGTAACATCCAAACCTTTATTATTATATGCTACATTCAGGTCATGGAATAAAATATTTGTTTCATTAGAGCCGGTCTTCTTTAAGGCTTTAAACTTATCGTAATTATTCTGATTATCAGTTAGCATATATCTCATAGATAAGTTATCATTAGGCTTATATTTTAACATAACACTGTTTTTCTCCATCCACTTGCCTTGAGATGTTTTCTTAGCAGTGTACCAGTTGCGTTCCGCAATTCTGTCATGTGTATATGCCATACCGAATTTATCTTCGCTTACATTCAAGGTAGCCAGACGCTTGCCTCTGCTGCCGTAGCCTGCACTTGCGGAAATTTGCGGAGTCTGCTTGGTAACAATATTGATAACACCGGTCAAGGTATCGGTGCCGTAGAGAACTGCGCCGGTACCGCGAATAATCTCGATTCTTTCAACAGCATTAACCGGGATAGCGTCCAGGTTACCAAAGCCCTGCATATTTAACGGAACACCGTCAACCAGGATAGTCGGATTACGGCTTGCGCCGGTCAGACCTCTCATGCCAAAGGTAGAACCAACACCGGTTGGTTGAGCTGCAATTGCGCCCGCAGCATATTCCAGTACTTCCTGTACGTTGCTGCCGTTGTAGTTTTTAATATCCTCCGCAGTGAAAATTTCAGTAGTAGCGGGAGTATTCAGCTCCTGCTTAATTTTCTCCTGAGAAGCTGTTACAACAATTTCGTCCAAATTATATTGATCCAGCTTTTCTGCTGCAAAGCTTACGCTTTGAGGCAAAATTCCAAAAATCATGAATAAAGCGGCAACTTTTTTTCTGTTCATTTTTAACATAAAAATACAATACCTCCTAACAACTTCATCAAACACTCATACACTCACCTAATGCTTATACTCTAGCATTATTATGTTATTTATGTTATGATAATACAGTATACTCCATATAGTAACTATAATGTCAATAGGAGAGAATTTCAAATGATAGATAAGCGCAATTTCTTTTATGCCAGCGACTTGGCGCAATTATATAACATATCCAAGCAAACCCTAATTTTCTATGACAAAAAAGATTTGTTTAAACCTGATTATGTAGATTCGAATGGTTATCGCATGTATTCGCTAAAGCAGTTTTTCATCTTGGGAATTATTTTGGATTTGAAAACAATGGGCTTCCACCTTAACGATATAAAGAATTTTTTGGAGCACCGCACTCCTGACGATACTCTTTCTCTGCTCAACAAACAATTACATAAATTGACAAAACAAATAGAACTGACTAGTAAATTATGCGATAACATAAAATCTAAAATAAATACCATAAATGTCTACAATGATTGCAAACTGAACGAAATTACCTTGTCCTATAGAGAAGAGGAATATTTTTTGGTAAGCGAGGATATTCTGCTTTCTTTACCGCAAAAGGAACGTTTTTTAGCTGCTGCCACCCTGCTGAATTCGGCTGTCGACCAAAACGGGCTTAAAGAATATAGTATCAGCGGTTTTATTTTTAATGAAACAATTACCGATTTTTCTCCGAAATCCTACAAAGTTTTCTGCAAGACTAATAAAAAACGGCACAATTACATAAAGCCTTACGGCCTGTATCTGCAAATCTGCGTCAACACCAATTTTGCCGATGCAGTTAATACGGCCAAACCACTTTTAACTAATTTTTGTAAAGCACTGAATTTAAAAACAAATAACATTATTTATATCAAAACATTACGAAATTACTGGTCAACCGATTCGCATGACAACTTCATTTCTAAAATAGAAGTACCCGTATTATAAGCTGATTATAGTAAGTATAATGTTTACCGCCACTCTTTCCTTGACATTCCCCTGTATTTCAAGTAAACTTAAACTAAGTTCTTCAAAACCGCAAGTAAGCTTACGCCTCCGGCTCATTTACCTGCGGACAATTAAATAAGCAGTATATCCTGCAGATGCACCTTTTCTGCAGAAGCTTAAGCAAGGCCATTTATTTTTATTTGGTACATTCTAAGAGTAGTACGAACTGACGATTTTTTAATCGTCAGGGTACTGCTCTTTTTTGTTTTTGCGCTGCTTATATATTTTTTATTACATCTGTGTTAAAATGAAAGGAGAGAAACCATGCAAGACCTGCTAACAAAATTTGCAAACCTGACGATTCAAAGTGACTTCATCTTCAAAAAGGTTATGTCGCGCAAGCGCATCTGCAAGCATCTGCTGGAGGAGCTGCTGCAGATAGAAATTGCGGATATCAACTATCTGGAGGCAGAAAAGACGCTTGAGCCTGAGTACACCAGCCGTGGCATCCGTCTTGATATCATCGTAGCGGACGATAAAAACACGCATTATAATCTGGAGATGCAGGTGAAAAATAATAAAAATCCCGATACGGATACCTACGTCCTGCCCAAGCGCTCACGCTATTATCAGGCGCTGCTTGATATTGATTTGCTGCAGAAGGGACAGCCTTATGACCTGCTGCCACCGACATTTATCATTTTTATCTGCGTTTTTGATTTATTTGAACAGGGTAATTATGTCTATACCTTTAAAAAATGTTGTCTGGAAAATCGGGAGTTAGAGCTTCCTGATGAAGCGACAACCATGATTTTAAACACAAAAGGTACGCATGGCGATATTTCTAAAGACATCAAGAGCTTTTATGATTATGTAAACAACCACATTGTAACTACTGATTTTACCAAGCAGATTGACGATGAAATCAGCTATCTCAAATTAGATACGAAAGTGAGGCGGGAATTTATGCTTATGGAAGCGCGTTTGTTAGATGAAAGACGTGAGGGTAAAGCTGAGGGCATTGCCGAAGGCAAGAAGATTGGCCTTGCTGAAGAGAAACTCGCTACTGCTAAGCGTATGCTGGCTAAGGGCTGCTATTCTCTCGAGGTTATCGCTGAGCTTACAAATTTATCTCTCGCTGATGTGAAGAAGCTAATGAAAGAGTCTTAAGCACGTAAAGCAAGCCTAATACAAAAAAAAATTAAACACAAATTACTAAAACCCATGTCCCGCCGAAATCGGCAAGACATGGGTTTTCTGCATTCCCAACGCACGCTTTAACATCGTGCACCATTTTATTGTATTATCTTTGCATCCGCAAGCTTCTGCCTTACTCCTTCTGATACAAATCATAATAACGCCCTTTGCGCGCCAGCAGCTCCTCATGGCTGCCGCACTCCGCAACAGCACCCTCGTCAAGCACCACAATCTTGTCCGCATGACGGATGGTGGAAAGACGGTGCGCAATAATCAGCGTGGTGCGTCCTACCGCCAGCTCGTCGAGCTCCTTTTGTATCTGCTGCTCCGTAATATTGTCGAGCGCACTTGTAGCCTCATCCAACACTACTACCGGAGGATTTTTGAGGAAGACACGCGCAATCGCCAAACGCTGCTTCTGGCCGCCGCTCAGCTTCACGCCGCGCTCACCAACCTCGGTATCGTAGCCTGCAGGCAGTTTTTGAATGAACTCATCCGCCGCCGCTGCCTTCGCTGCCGCTTGCACCTCGTCCGCTGTCGCATCCGGTTTAGCATAGGCTATGTTGTAGCGCACGCTGTCGCCGAAGAGAAAGACATCCTGCTGCACCAGACCGATTTGCCTGCGCAGTGATTCCTGCGTAAATTCACGGATATCGCAGCCGTCCAGCAAAATTCTGCCGCTCTGCGGCTCGTAAAAGCGCAGTAAAAGACTGGCAATCGTTGTTTTGCCTGCTCCCGTAGCGCCCACAAAAGCCACAGTTTCACCTGCTGCCACGCTCAGCGAAAGGTTGCGGATAACAGGTCTGCCGTCCGCATAGCCAAAGCTGACGTTATCAAAGGTGATGTTCCCTTTACAGGGCGGGCAAATTTTAGCATCCGGTGCATCAACAATATCAGGCTTTTCCTGCAGCAGCTCATAAAAACGCTTGAAGCCTGCCATACCGCGCTGATATATCTGAATGAAGCCCAGAAGCTGCATCAGCGGCTTCATAAACAGCCCCACGTAAAGGAAGAAAGCCACCAGCTCGCCGAAGCTCATCAGCCCCTGATTTATCAGCAGACCGCCAACGACTAATATAGCCACATTGATAAAGTTGCTGAAGAAAATCATGCTACCGACAAAATAGGAGGTTATTTTAAAGGATTTTTTACATACCGTCAGATAGGCATCCGCCTTTTCCATAAACTGCGCCATATCGCTGCGCTCGCCCGCGAAGGCTTTGATCAGACGCACGCCGTTAATGCTTTCCGCAGCCTTGCCCGTTACCTCGCCCATTGCCACACGATTGGCAAAGAAGGCCTTTTTCATGCGCAGGTTGACGAAAACGGTATGCACTGCCTTCACCAGAAGCAGGAAGGCAATAAGGCTGCCCAGCATAGGATTCATGTAAATAAGAATAACCATCGTACCGCCCATCGTCAGCCCGCAGACGATGAGATCAATCGGCGCATTGCCTGCGAAGCCGTTAATTTCGCTCAAATCGCTTGTGAGGCGCGAAAGCAGCTGGCCGCTTTTGTTTTTATCGTAAAAGCCAAAGGACAGCTTTTGCAGATGGCTGAACAAATCGCGGCGCATGTCGCGTTCCATAGAATAGCTCATGGACTGCGCCCAATAGATGATGCTGAAATGCATGCCGAAGTTTACCAGATACATGGCCAGCAGTGCCGCCGACCATTCAAGGAGCAGCGGCAGATTCTTAAGCGGCAGCTGCTGTTCCAGCATCAGCTTCACTACATAGGGAAAGAACAGCTCGAGCAGTGCACGCAGCAGCGAGCCAATCACAAGAAAGAGCAAAATGCCCTTATATGGTTTATAATAGCTGAGAAATGTTTTGAACATAAAGCTTTCCTATCCTCTATTCATATATATTCTAAAGTGCGCACAACAGCTTTTGCCGATGCGCCTGGCGTAAAACGCTGCCGTAGCATGATAAGCTTTCTTTTATGATGATACAGTCTACACTATATAGCAGGTATAAAGTCAATAGGATGTGTTCTTAAATAATATCACAAAGCGAGTCATTTGCCAACTGCTATAATGCAAACGCTTCACTAAAAAACTGCCTTTCCTAAAATTGGAAGGCAGTTTTTCATATTATTTTAGCCTTATTCGGCAAGCAGTTTGCCTGCTTCCGCCAGCTTGGCTACTGCTTCGTCATCGGGAGCACCCAGCGCCAGTACGCCGTCTGCTACAAGCGTTGCGCCCGCGTCCTTAACGCGTGCTTCCCAATCCTGCATATAGCTTCCGCCCCAGCCATAGGAGCCGAACAGCGCTACCTTTTTGCCTGCCAGCTTGCCTTCAAGCTCGGTGAAGAACGGCTCGAATTCGCATTCCTCCAGCACCTCTGCACCCATTGCCGGGCAGCCCAATGCCAGAGCATCATAGCCTGCAGCCTCGTCAGCAGTGATTTCGCTGACATTTTTTACAACAGCCTCCGCACCGGCAGCGTTAATTGCTTCTGCAACAGCGTCAGCCATCATTTGTGTGTTACCGGTACCGGTCCAAAAAATTACAGGAATTTGTTTCATGATAGTGTCCTCCTTTTGCTTTAAACTTTACTTTTGATAATAACCCTGGATTTGCTCCAGCAGGAAATCAGCACCCTTTTCGCCCATAAACGGCAGGTGTGTTGCCACTACGCCATTCATAAACGGCGCGCTGATGAGCACCTTCATGTTGCTTGCATCTGCCTGCGTGAGCGCCACGTCATCCGCAAAAAACAGCGTGTTACGCAGCTCACGGATTTCCTGCAGCCATTCGCCCTCCTCGGCGTAGGCTTCTACATCTGTCGCCGGTTCGGTGATGGCCTTCAGGCTGTGCGCGCACATTTTGTGCGTCACGGTAATGCCTGCCTGTTCCAGAAAAGCGCCCACACCCTGCACCAGGTCATAATCGCCCTTAACAGCGGCCTGCCTTGGCTTGCTGCCGCCCATCATAGCAAACATACTGAGCATGGACATGCCCTTTTCCTTCATTTTGATGCGCATCAGCACCATGGGCTCAGGAGCCTTACCAACTGCTGCGCCTACCTGCTCCAAAAAGCTTACGGTGCCGCTATAGCCGTAGGGAACGGCATAAACATATGGCGTACCGAACTTTTCTTCAAGATATTTGGCAGCAGCAAGGACTTCGTTGCCCAGCACAATATTTACCTGTGCCTTGCCCATAGCCTGCAGCTCGTCTACGCTGGTGTCGCAGCAAAGGCAGGCATTACAGCGCAGTCCCAGCGCTTCACCCAGCAGGTTTTTCACCTCCCAGATGTCGCTAGCCATGCGGTAGCGCCACGCAGAGGCGCCGATGATGTTGTACACGCCCGCCTCCTGCGCTACATCCTTCTGTGGCAGGTTGCGCACGAGCAGTTTGTAGGTTTCGGCCAGGCCGACGCTGTAATCACCGCGGAAGCCTCCCTGTTCAAAG
>OHNK01001368.1_pt1 | contig 10710 bp, 9 predicted proteins | sample 1569551 | NCBI WGS metagenome assembly OHNK01 (sample SAMEA3879518, study PRJEB24766) | human gut metagenome | biome: human-associated habitat; feature: feces | place: USA | collected 1985/1987 | reverse complement strand
AAGAACTTGAAGAAATACTCAGAACATTTGACAAAGCACCTTCGCCTTCGTCAGAGAATAGTGTTCAAAGTCATTTTAGTGCGATTGGGGGCATTTATGACTGAGACTTTTGAGAGACATCGCTCAAATCAAAATCGTACGAATGGTTCTTGATATTATAATGGTAATTATCGGCGTTTTGCTCGGCGGTAAATTCGGAATTTGCACAATTGCCACCGTTTTGCTCTCCGGTCCGATAATTCAGGCAACCGTAAGCACTGTTAAGATGACAGTGTGAGTTAACAGTAAACCAAAGAACAATATGTCGATCATGAAAGAATGCTCCTTTGTGTTTCCCGTGCTTATGATTATTACAAGCAAAATAGCTATTGACTAAAACATTTACACAAAATCAGTGTTAAAAATATAGCCGATGCAACAAAAACAAAATACCACTGAATTAGGAGAAAAATTATGATTTTTAAGAAACCTGTTTTATCAGATGGAATTACAGAAAGCACTTTTGAATGCAAAAGAGATGGATTGACGATTCGTGGAACAATCTACCGTCCAAAAGGAGATCATCTTCCGATTGCAATCGTATGTCACGGATTTATGGCATGGCAAGACAGTGTGAAACATTATGCGGCTTTTTTGGCTGAAATGGGATATGTTGCATTTACATTTGATTTTTGTGGCGGTTCTGCTATGTGTGGAAAAAGTGACGGAAAAACCACAGAGATGTCTGTTCTGACAGAAACCAAAGATCTGAAAGCGGTCATTGAATATGTTAGAAATCTTTCCTATACAGATTCTGAAAAAATTTTATTGATGGGATGCAGTCAGGGCGGTTTTGTGTCTGCTTAGGTGGCAGCAAAGAACAACTTTCCGATAGAAAAACTTGTCCTGTTTTATCCGGCATTGTGTATCCCGGATGACGCCAGAGCCGGAAAAATGATGATGGCAAAATTTGATCCGCAAAATGTTCCCGATACTTTCCGCTGCGGACTGATGAAATTGGGGTGTTGCTATGCAATGGATGTCATGCAAATGGATGCCTTTGCAGAAATTAAGAACTACGCCGGCAGGGTGTGCATCGTGCATGGTACAAAGGATAAAATCGTAGATGTTTCTTATGCCAAACGTGCGGCAGAAGCATATAAAAGTACGATGCCGATCGCGCCGCAAAATTCAGGCTTATCGGATATGAAAATCTTTGTGTTCAACCGCTTTTGCAACACTTTTTTCAAAAACGTGTTTTCGGGCAGATGAAATAGTCCCCCTTGGCTTGCAACTAAACCTAAAAATCGCATAATTTTTAAGGCTTCTGCCCTGTTAGGGGCAGAAGCCTTTTTTGCATATTTGATAGAATTCCCTCTTTAATGTATCATCAAATCAGATTAAAACAGCGAGGTGGATAGTATGAAAGGAGAAAAATACCATATATATTTAAGTACAAAAGAAAGAAACGAAATTGTTGCTTCCCTTATAAATCTAAAAAACAAATTGATTGAACAAGGCAGATACACCGACCTCGTTGATGAGATTATGATAAAATTGCAGAAACAAACGTTTGACGGCAGGGGAAATTCATCTTCCTGCAGTTGTTTTAGCGTAGATAGAAAAAGTTAAAGTTTTTTGATATAATATTTAAAAACGCGGAGATATTTCGTGCTAAAAAAGTAGTATATAGTTGAGGCAGAAAGGATGGTGAGCAGTTTGGATGACAGGGAAATAATTGAGTTATTCTTTGAGCGCTCAGATCAGGCAATCGTTGAACTATCGAAAAAATATGGCTCAATTTGCTCAAAGGTTGCTTTTAATATACTTAACAATATACAAGATACCGAGGAATGTGTGAACGATGCTTATCTTGGAACGTGGAACACAATACCGCCTCAAAATCCAAGTCCGTTATTAAGCTATGTTTGCAGAATAGTTCGTAATCTTGCTATTAAGAAGTATCATACAAATACGGCGGCAAAAAGAAACAGCATCTATGATGTAGCATTAGATGAACTTGAAAACTGCTTTCCTTCCTCTGTGTCGGTGAAAGATGAGTATAATGCGATTGAAACTGCACGAATCATTGATAAATTTCTTGAAACTCTCGATCGGGAAAACAGAATTATGTTTGTTCGACGATATTGGTATTCTGACTCTATTGATGACCTTGCAAAACTTTTTAATATGAGCAACCACAACATATCGGTTCGACTTTCTCGCACAAGAGAAAAGCTGAAAAACCGTCTTATTAAGGAAGGAGTATCGCTATGAAAAGGGAAAAAATTTCAGAAACGATTGAGAATATCAATCCTAAATATATAGATGAAGCTACTGAGTACACAGGCGTAGCAAAAATAACGCCTAAAAAAGTATGGTATAAATGGGCAGCGGTAGCAGCTTGTTTCGCTCTTGTTTTAGCAATCGGTTTTCCATTTGCTAAAGATTTGTTCATATCACCTGACCAAAAAGATATTGTAGATGCGGTTGTTTTAATTGAATATGATGATTCTTACTTGGAAGTTATTGAAGATGCTAAAAAAATTAAAAAGTTCGGTTTACCAAGTGAGATCACAGAGGACATCATCGGAAACCATATTGTATTTTTGCAAAAGGCTATTTCTCAAGCAGAATATGGTAATTATGTGGTATCAGATACAACAACCAATATCGAATTATTTGAATATAGACCTGCACCTTACAAAGCAGTAAGAATTCTCAAAGAAGGCAACAATTATTATTATGCGTGGTTTTGCAACTATTTAATTGGACAAGATAAATCAATGCCAATCAAAAATGCCTTTGATGTGTTTGGAATTGACGACGCTTCCGATATAATCAGCATAACTCCAGTTAAGACTGATAATACTTGGACTGCAAATGGAAAAATGATTACGGACAAAACTATCATTTCCAACTTTTATATTGAGATTTCACAACTGACTGCTTATAGCTTTGACGAGTATCACAAAATGGTATTTGCAAAAGAATTGAAAAAATACGAAGAGAAAGGCGGCGGTGATATTGGTTCTGAAGCTTATACACAAGTCGCTGATGATTTAAGAGAGATTATGATTGAAACAAAAGAAGGCTTACGATTTACAATTTACTATTACCCTTCGTATGGTTGGATACATGTAGCTCAAACAATGTCGTACTATCAGATGTCACCTGAGATTTCAGAATGGTTTTTAAATTATATGAAATAAGCAACCATAAAAAATAACAACTGCCCTGCATGATGATGAAGTCTTATATGAGAGAAATTCACTTAGCATAAGCATGAAGAAATCATAGAACAACTGCCTTATATGTTTCTTAGTAACATATAAGTTCTCGCTTTTCTAAGTAAAAACACAATATTTCGAAGCGGCATAGCTTGCTGTTATCATAGCTGTAGGTCGAGTGTTATCAGTCTCGATAACAAACCGATAACACTGCCGGTATAATCAGGATAATTTGGATATCTCGAATAATCAAAAACGCCGCGAACAGTACGCTCTTTCTATGTAAAAGCTTTTTTGCTGCTTGCCGTCCGTTTATTCGGCCGACGCAAACTCCTTAAAATGATTATATAACTGATTGACATTGAGGCTTGCTATATCGACAAGCGAGTATTGCCGCTGCAAATATTTGACGAACTCGCAGCCCAGATAATAGCCCACGTCGCTGTGATTTTTGTAGCTGCACCAATCCCCGAAGAAATCCTGCGTGCTGATATTTTTGTCGATGCGTCGGAGATATTCACGCTTTATTTCGGCTTCGTTTTCCTTGCACCAATCGAGCCAGCCGTTTTGATTTTGATGATAGTATCTGTCATCTTGGCATAGAATATGTTCGCAGACCATGGCAAGTCCCTCTTGATAGAGCTGAGCCAGTGAATTTTCGCCCTCTGACCGAGCCTCGGGATAGAGATTCCCGTAGGTTTTATGCCATATGTGGCCTATTTCATGAAAAATCAGAGCCTGCATGGCGGATTCATCCTGCCAATTCAATTCGATAATTTTTTCTATTCCGAGCAAAACCGCGTCTCTGCCGTCAAGCGATGTCGCCCAGCCCGCGCCGTTGCACAGCCCCAAATAGAGAATAATATCCGTCTCGACGCCGTTTTCAAAAAGCCGCTCTATATTGCTCGCAAGCTTGTCGGTCACGGCGACAAAGGAGTCGTTTGCCGCAATCGCCGCGTCCCTGTTGAGCAGCACGTTATTGACTACGGGCAGTACGTCATTATTGAAATCATATTCCCTCGAATCCCGTTCGCATTTTTCGCCAAGCTCCGGCGAAATCGCACGGGCGTATACTCTCCATGCATCCAAATCAAAGGCGCTGTTCTTAAAGCAGCCGGGTATTTTATCAAAAGTATTTATTATTCTCATAGCTCTGTTCCTGCGATTCTCTCAAATTATTTTACCTGCTTTGACATATGCATTTCGCCGTCGCACTCGAAGCCGAGGGCGGAGTAGAGCTTTTGCGCGGCAGTGTTATCGCTACCCGTCAACAGCTCGAAGCTGTGGAGCGGGTATATTTTTTTGCAGTATTCCTGCGCGAAGGTCAACATTTCCCGCGCGACTCCCCGCCCGCGATACTCGGGACGGACATAGACCTCCGTTATCTCGGGCATATATTCGTCGTAGCAGAACGATTTTTTCAGCTGAACGCAGACAAAGCCGGCGAGCCGTCCTCCGTTGCCGTCCGCAACGATGACAACCTCGCGCCTGTTTGTAAGAAGCGAGGCGCGAATGCTTTCTTCCGTAGTCTTGCCCTTGCCGTTGAACTCTGCATTGAGGCGCTCAAGCTCTCCCGCATCGCCGACCGATGCCAATCTCACCATTTTCATCTCTCCCCGTAGTTTTACGATTGAATTATAGCATGATTTTTTCGGGATGTAAATATATCACGGCTATGCGGGCAGAACGGCATTGAAAACGCATAAGGCGAAAGGATAGATTTTCGGTGACGCTGTCGCGTCAAAGGGTCGTCGAGTCGCCGACCCCTGCAAAAAAGGCTTTCCGCAATCCCCGTGCAGGACAAACAAAGCTCTCCTGCTGTAGCTGCTGCAAAAACCGCAGGCGGATGATATCCGCCCCTACACGGTTGCAATATACATTAGCTGCTGTATTTTTCGCTGCCGAACAAAGTTCGCCCCCACGATGTACCGCTTGAAGCTCCTTCGCAAAGCCCGATTTGCAAAAAAATCAACTTGGCAAAGCGCCCCGCACGGGTCAATGTGCGGGGCGCTTTGCTTTCGGATACAGGAGTTTTAATACTTAACGGTGAAGTCGTTTATTGTTGTCATACCAACCTTGACTCTCGTGTTCGAGCCGAGCAGGTGCGCTGTGAGCTCGATGATGACGGGATAATCATAGTGGGCATAGACTAAGTTGCCGGTAGTCTTGCTGAATCTTGCTACTATCGTTCCGTTATAATAGGTGAATTTCTGGTCGGTGAGCGAGAGGCCGGGATAGTCGAAGTTTACCACATCGGCGGTGAGCACGCCGAACGCTGCGGCATAGCCTTTTTCGTCGGAGGGATTGACCTCAGTGCCGAAGGTCAGGGTTATCTGATATTCGCCGCCCTTGTCCTCGACCTTTGCGCCCTTGACATCTGCGGGAGTGAGCTTGCTGACCCAATCCTTGCCGCCGACGGGGAATACGTTTCTGATATCCTCTTTTGAGGTCAGGACTATCGCCTTATCGTCGCGCTTCATGAAGGTCTTCATTGCGCTCTTGCCTATTGCGTCTATCGCCTTGGGCAACTCGGTCTTGTCGGCGTCGTTCTTCGTCTCGGTGTAGTTGCGGGTGACGGACTTCGCCTGATATTTTACCCTGTTCGCGCCGGTGTTGAAATAGGCGATTATCTCGGCCTTAGTCCAGTCTTTTGCATTCTTCGAGGGCGCGGCGGTTACCTGATTCGAAGCGGTCTCGCCGGGCTTTGCGGGCTCAGCCGATTGAGTTTCGTTTGTCTCGCCCTCCTGCGCGGTGCTGTCCTCGGGAAGGGCGGTCGTGTCATCGACAACATCGCCCGCCGCGCTCGTCTGAGCGTTGCCCGTAGTGTCCGCACCTGTTTTGCCGTCGTCCTTCTTGCACGCGCAGAGCATTGACATGAGCAGAGCAAAGAGTGCTATAACGGCGACTATTGATTTTTTCATAAGTTTTCCTCCTTAAAGTTCATGTTCACCTGCTCCGACGGTCTGTTTTCTTCCGTCGGGCAGAATAATATCGGCTTTGCAGTTCGACGGGACGGATATTTTATATTTATATCCCCCGTCCGTCTTATCCCAGCGCACGGAGATTTTTCCGTATACGCTGTCGTAGCTCGCCTCGGCGAACTCGAAATGCCCGCCCGGGCGCGGGGCTATAGTGAATCGGTTTTCTCCGGCAACATTTATTCCGCACATCGTGCCGAACAGCCACTCGCAAACAGCACCCTTTGAATAGTGATTGAGAGATGCTATACCGCCCTGTGCCGCAGTGCCCTCCCACGACTCCCAGACGGTGTTTGCACCGTTTTTGGACATAAACAGCCAGCCGGGCATCTGCTCGTTTTCGAGTAAGCGGTAGGCGTATTCAATATCGATATCCGCCAAAACGCTCAGTATCAGCGGCGTCGAGAGAAATCCCGTGCCGAGCCTCCACGAGTAGTTGTCGAGGGCTTTTATGAGCCGCTTTTTCGCATATTCCGTCTGCTTTTCGTCGAGCAGACCGATATAAAGCGGGCGAACAAGCTTCGCCTGGCGGTCGGTGTCTATTGAAAACTTCTTCGTTGAGACGAGCGCGCTGTAGCCCTTTCTCGCCCTCGCCGCATTCTTTTCGCAGAGCTTTCTGTCGTCGTCTTTTCCCAAAATGCGGGCGATATCCGCCATCGCCTCGAGCATGAACACTATGTAAGCCGTCGTCTCCTCCGGGTTCGGATTGACAAAATCTTTAAATTCAAGAGTCTTGACATCCGCGGGCTCCGCCCATTCGCCGTAGGACTGGCGGTAGTTTGAAATGTTGCGGAAATTTTTCAGCCCGACGCCCGTCGGCAGGGCGGTAGGATACCACTTTCCGAGAGTCTTTATTTTATATTCCGCGAAGGCGCGCATATTCGGATAGAAGCGCTCGAGAATTTTTCTGTCGCCGTACTGCTTATAGAGCCTGTACGGTATGAACACGCCCGCATCCGACCAGCCTGCCGAGCCGTCCATGAAGGTCATATAGAAGTCCACGCCGCCGCGCGGGGATATCTGGCGGAAGTTTCCGTTTTTGAGCTGCTCGTCGCACATATCGCGCACGTACTTTTCCGCAAACGGGGCGTAGTCGAAAAGATAGCTCGCGGTTTTGCAGAATATCTGTGCGTCGCCCGACCAGCCGTGGCGCTCTCGGGTCGGGCAGTCGGTGGGCAGGTCGGTCGAGTTGCCCTTTGCCGACCACTTTGTCACCTCGACGAATTTGTTCAGCAGCTCGTTTGAGCTGTTGAAGAATCCCGTCTCTTCCATGTCCGAATAGACGGCTATGGCGGTGAAGTCCTCCGGGCGGACGGTCACATCCGTCTCGACGCTTATATACTGAAAGCCGAATATCGCAAACTTGGTCTTGTAGCGGTTAACTCCCTCTTTGCAGATGTATTCGACTCTCTGCAGAGGCGTTGTCTTATGCTTGTTCTTGCACTGTATGTTTTCGAGCGTCAGCTCGCCGTCACGCAGCAGCTCGCCGAACTCGAGAATAATTTTCTGTCCCTTGCGGGCGGTTACCTCAAACTCGGCATAGCCCGCTATATTCTGCCCGAAGTCGAGCAGCTTTTTCCCGCTCGGGGTGACGGACAGAGTGGGCTTGAAGCGTTCCTTTTCGGCTATCGGGAAATTGTTTGACGCGCTCGGCAAAACCTTGCAGACGGTCTCTTTCGCATGATTTTTATATGACGGGATATTATTTGCGTTGACCCGCTCGCCGTCCTTGTTGTCCGCAAAGCGTATGGCGCCGTCGTTGCTCCAGAGCCACGAGCCGTCGGATATGACGGTCTGCGCCGTGCCGTCGGTATATTTTATCTCAAGCTGAGCGAGCAGTTTAGTCTCGGTGCCGTACTGATTTTTGAGTCCCCATGCGCCTACGCTGCCCCTGTACCAGCCGTCGGCAAGCTCGGCGCAGAGCACGTTGCTTCCCTCATGCAGAAGCGCGGTCACATCGTAGGTCTGATACTGTATGCGCTTTCTGTATTCCGTGATTCCGGGGGCTAAGGGCATGGTGAAGTCCGTACCGTTTAGCCCGGCCGAATATATTCCGCAGGCGGTCATATAGAGGCGCGCCGAGAGCACGGGCTTTTTGCACTCGAACTCCTTTTTGAAGCAGTCGACCGGGTAGCGCTGCTTTTTGTTGACGCTGTAATTCCCGGTTATCCACTTTGCACGCCAATCCGAGGCGTTTCTTAAACCTATCTCGAAGAACGCGGGCTCGCTCCAATCGCCCTCTGCGCCGTTTTCGTCCCAGAGCGTTACCTTCCATTCCACTCTCAGGCGCGACGGCGTATCCAACGGATACGGGATAAAGGCCATCTGCGGCGATTCGACCTTACCGCTGTCCCAAAGTGTGTTGCCGCGCGTGTCGCAGGCGACTATTCTGTATGCGCTCTGAGCTTTTCCGCCCTCGCAGTTCCACATGAAGCGCGGGTTTTCGAAGTCAATGCCCAGAGGGTTTTTGAGATATTCGGTTTTTAAATTAACTGCTTTCACTGTATCACTTCGTCTCCTCTTTCATAACCCCGAAAACGGTTTTCTCCATAAACGGAGTCCATATTTCGAGATATCCCGCCTTTGTGGGATGTATCTTATCCGCCATATACAAAGCTGTATTCTTATTTAACGCTGCGTTAAGCTCGGCGTCGTTCCACATATCTATAACGGATATACCCCACTTCGCCTCGGCTTCTTTAAGAATATCCACCATTTCCCCGTACAGTTCGCTGTCATAATGCGGGTTCGTGTAAAAAATCACCGGGCAGTTCCATTTCTCTTTTGAGTAACAGATTATATATTCTATTGCTCCGGCTATTGTCTTTGTATTGAAGTCATTGAGATTTTTCGATTCGATTATTTTCCCGAGCTCTTTCTTCTGCGAAGCGTCATTTGTAGAGAGCTGGCAGACAAAGAGATCGACCTTTTCGGCGTCGAGCTTTTTAAGCCTCGACACATAGGAATTGATTCCCGATTCAACAAGTGTCGTTCCCGAAACGGCGCTCTTAATTACCGTGCAGCCGTCCCGCTTTCCGATATAGTCCGCAAAGGACACGCCGCCGGAGGCGGAGCCGTAGGTCACGGACGAGCCGAGGAAAAGCACCGTCTTGCCCTCTATCGGGCTGTCGGCATTCGGAGCTGCGTTATCGAGCGAATATTTTTCACCGTTTCCTTCGAGAGCCGAGGTTTTAAAATCATGAAGCTTCATAAAAGGTCCCCAGCTCCACTGATAGCCGCAAAACGCTATCCATGCGGCAGCAACAACCGCTGCAATCGGAATAATTATCAGAAGTTTCTTCTTCATATTATTCGGCTGTCTCCTCTTTTACCGTCTCTTCGTTTCTCTGCTTTATCTCCTCCTGCTCCCTGGCTATGTTCTTTTCGACATTCAAGAACAGCAGAAGTATTGCGAGCACAACGCCCGTTATCGTCTCAAGTCCTACAAATGTAAAGGTTATGGCGCTCTTTACGCTGTCCGACTGCACGGCGATGAGCTTGCCCGCCGCATCGAGATAGGGCGCGACATAGCCGGATTTCGAGAGAATAAGATTGAATACGCCCGTGCAAATCCCGACGCTCGCGACGGCAATGGTGTTATATATCGACATCGCTATTCCGTCGCACCTGAAGTTGTACTTCCACTCGATATGGTCGAGTACGTCCGCAAACAGCGCCATGAACACATAGGAGCACGGCAGACCGCCGATATTCTTTATAAACTGACCGATGAGGACTATCACCATATTTGTCGGCGCCAGCCAGCATATCGCCGAGCCTACGGCGTATAACACGAAGCCTATAGCCGTAATATTGCGCTTGCCAAATTTTTTGGCGAGCGGCCAAACCGCAAAGATGCCGATACCCATCGGTATGCCGCCGATAACGGAGAGCATGGTCTGCGTCTTTCCGTCGTTATATGTACCGAGGACATAGTTCGAGAAATAGACGAGCGAGATGTTCTTGATAGTAGAGCCGACAGTATAGATAAGAAAATATATAAAGGTTATCAGCATATATTTGTCGCTGAATATTGCCTTTAGCTGGGTTTTCATCGCAACGCTCGGCTTCTCCTGCTCGCCGCCCTCGAGGGTTATGCGCTCCTTTGTGAAGTAATACTCCATGAGCATCAGCGGCAGGGCTATGCACGAGAGGATGCTCATCGTTGTTATCCACTTCGACCTGTCAACGCCGAGCTGGGGCATAATGAGCATGGGGAAGATGAGCGCGACGATTATGCCGCTCATCATAATGGTCGAAACCTGATTGAAAACCGAGAGAACTCCGCGCTGCTCGGTATTTCTCGTCGAGAGCGGAACCATGAGGTTGTGGCTCATGTTATATATCGTATAGGCAAACGAATAGAAGAGGTTATATGAGAGCATGATCCATATCACCTGCACCGTCTGATTGCCCGTGGGCACGGTGAAGAGCAGTATGCCCGTCACGGCGACGAGCGGCGCGGAGAGCAGCAGCCACGGACGCGCCTTACCCTGCTTTGTGTGCGTGCGGTCGATGATATA
>OHNK01001360.1_pt1 | contig 10734 bp, 11 predicted proteins | sample 1569551 | NCBI WGS metagenome assembly OHNK01 (sample SAMEA3879518, study PRJEB24766) | human gut metagenome | biome: human-associated habitat; feature: feces | place: USA | collected 1985/1987 | reverse complement strand
GCTGTTCGGATTTGCAAGTAAAAAATATCATCCGGTGGATGATCTGGATGCAGAGGCATGGAATGCATTAAATCTCCGTACACGTTACTATACGACCAGACTCCATAAAGGGGCATTTTATCTTCCGGCTTTTCTGGAAGACATGCTGAAAGAAGTGGAGGATTAATTTATGATCTTACCTAATATAGAAACTTTTATCGGCTGCGAAAGCAATTTTGAGGAAGCATCCATTGTTCTTTATGGTGCACCGTTTGATTCCACGACTTCCTACCGTCCGGGGGCAAGATTTGGAAGTCAGGCAATTCGCAATGAGTCTTATGGACTGGAAACTTACAGTCCGTATCAGGGAAAAGATCTGACAGATTATAAGATTTTTGACAGTGGAGATCTGGAGCTTTGCTTCGGCAGCAGTGAAATGGCACTTGCGGATATACAGAATCGTGCCTGGGAAATTCTGGAAGCAGGAAAGATACCCTTGCTTTTAGGCGGCGAGCATCTGGTGACACTGGCGGCTGTAAGAGCCACAGCCAGAAAGTATCCAGGGCTTCATATTATTCATTTTGATGCTCATGCAGATCTGAGAGATGATTATCTCGGAGCAAAATTAAGTCACGCCTGTGTTCTTCGAAGATGCCATGAAATTGTGGGAGACGGCCATATCCATCAGTTCTGTATCCGAAGTGGAGAGAGAGAAGAATTTCAGTTTGCTTCCAGACACACAGATTTTCATCCGTTTACTTTTGACGGACTGGAAGAGACCGTCAGAGAACTGAAAGAGAAACAGGTTCCGGTATATTTTACAATTGATCTGGATTGTCTGGATCCGGCAGTATTTCCGGGAACAGGGACTCCGGAGGCGGGGGGAGTAACTTTCTTAGAACTTCTTGAAGCCATCCGTACAGTTGCGCAGGCAAATGTAGTAGGAGCGGATGTGAATGAACTTGCTCCTATGCTGGATGCAAGTGGTGTCTCAACCGCAACAGCATGTAAGGTTCTTCGTGAACTGCTTCTGGCAATTGCAAAATAAACAGGCAACTTATAAAAGAGCAATTATAAAAAAGAATATGTAACTGTTCAGAGCCAAGCAAAATTTCAAAAACAGTTGTAAAATGCTTGCATTTTTAAGACTGTTTTTGAAATTTTATTTGGCGGATACGCCACACCTTCAAAATGCGTAGCATTTTGAAGGTTGGCTCTGAACAGTTACAAGAATATTATAAATATATAACTGTTGAAGAAAAGGAGAAGAGTTATGAGCAGAGTACTTGTAATCGGCTGCGGAGGAGTAGCCAGTGTAGCAATTCAGAAATGTTGTCAGGCAGATGAGGTCTTCACAGAACTTTGTATTGCAAGCCGTACAAAGGAAAAATGTGATGCACTTGCAGAAAAGCTAAAAGGAAAGACAAAAACAGTTCTTACGACAGCTAAGGTTGATGCAGACGATGTGGATCAGCTGATCGAACTGATCAATGATTACAAACCGGATCTGGTAATGAACATTGCGCTTCCATATCAGGATCTGACGATTATGGATGCGTGTCTGGCATGTGGCGTAAACTATATGGATACAGCAAACTACGAGCCGGAAGATACGGATGATCCGAAGTGGCGTGCAATTTACGAAAAACGCTGTAAAGAAGAAGGATTTTCAGCATATTTTGATTATTCCTGGCAGTGGGCATACCGCAAAAAATTTGAAGATGCAGGTCTTACAGCACTGCTTGGATGCGGATTTGACCCGGGTGTCACACAGGCATATTGTGCATATGCATTAAAACATGAATTTGATCAGATTGATACCATTGACATTCTGGACTGCAATGGAGGTGATCATGGATATGCATTTGCGACAAACTTCAATCCGGAAATCAATCTTCGTGAAGTAAGTGCACCGGGAAGTTACTGGGAAAATGGACATTGGGTGGAGATTCCGCCGATGGATATTAAGAGAGAATACAACTTTGATCAGGTCGGAGACAAGGACATGTATCTACTTCATCATGAGGAAATAGAGTCTCTTGCGAAAACAATTCCAGGGGTAAAACGTATTCGTTTCTTTATGACTTTTGGACAAAGTTATCTGGATCATATGCGTTGTCTTGAGAATGTGGGAATGCTTTCTACAACACCGATCCAGTACAATGGACAGGAAATCGTTCCGATCCAGTTCCTGAAAGAACTTCTTCCGGATCCGGCAAGTCTTGGTCCACGCACAAAAGGAAAAACAAATATCGGCTGTATTTTTACCGGTGTAAAAGATGGAAAAGAAAAGACTTATTATATCTATAATGTGTGCGATCATCAGGAATGCTACCATGAGGTTGGAAGCCAGGCAATCAGTTATACAACAGGCGTTCCGGCAATGTGCGGAGCATTGATGATGCTGACTGGAAAATGGATCAGACCGGGTGTATATACCGTAGAGGAATTTGACCCGGATCCGTTCCTGGACGCACTTGACCGTTATGGTCTGCCGCGCAGTGAAAATCATGATCCGAAGCTGGTAGACTGATGGAAAGATTAGATAAAAGAGCACCATTTACAGCCACCGGCGGAATTATTCCGCCGGAATTTCAGAACATCAAAACACCTTGTTATATACTGGATGAAAAAGCACTTATAGAAAACGCAAAACTGCTCGGTGAAGTAGCAGAACGGACAGGATGTAAGATGCTTCTGGCACAGAAAGCATTCAGTAATTATGATTGTTATCCTTTTTTTGAACCGTATCTGGCGGGTACAGAGGCCAGTGGATTGTATGAGGCAAGATTAGGGGCAGAGGAAATGCCAGGAAAAGAAGTTCATGTATTCTGTGCAGGTTACCGGGCGGATGAATTCGAGGAACTTCTTCAGTATGCCGATCATATTGTATTTAATTCTCCGTCCCAGCTTCTTCGCTTTGGAAGAATGGCGAAAGAGGCAGGAAAAAGCGTGGGACTCAGGATCAATCCGGAATGTTCTACCCAGGAGGGACATGAGATTTATGACCCTTGTGCACCGGGAAGCCGCATGGGTACAACAAGAGTACAGTGGGAGGAAGCAATTGTGAAGAATCCGGAGTTAATGGAACTTTTGGATGGGGTTCATTTCCATACCCTCTGTGAGCAGGACTCGGATGATCTGGAGACAACCCTTGCTTCCGTAAAGAAACAGTTTGGCGATTTGATCACCAAAGTGAAATGGATTAATTTTGGCGGTGGTCATCATATTACAAGACCGGGATATGATATTGGGCGACTGGAGCAATGCATTCGAACGGCACAGGAAGAATGGAAGGTAGAAGTTTATCTGGAGCCAGGAGAAGCCTGGGCATTGAATGCAGGATTTCTTCTGACCAGTGTGCTGGATGTTTTGAAAAATGGAGACACACAGATTGCAATCGTAGATGCCAGCGCAGCCTGCCATATGCCGGATGTACTGGAAATGCCTTATCGCCCACCGCTTCTTGGTGCAGCGGACGAGACAACAGAAAACGAGGTTACAGTCCGACTTGGGGGGCCAACCTGCCTGTCCGGTGATATCATTGGAGACTATAAATTCAATAAACTACCAGAATACGGAGATCTTCTTCTGTTTGGAGATATGGCTATTTATACGACTTGCAAAAATAATACATTTAACGGAATGCCATTACCGGATATCTGGATCAGACATACTGACAGAACGATGCAGCAGTTAACTTTATTTAATTACACAGATTTTAAAGAAAGATTAGGAAGCCGTGAGTAACGGCTTCCTTGCACATTTATCTAACACATTTCTTGTTTCACATCAATGTCCATACCCAATATACAACTCCAAGCGCCCAGCTCGTCACAATTCCATACAGGATCACCGGTCCGGCAATCGTGAAAATCTTACAGCCAATACCAAAAACCTGTCCCTCCTTCTTATATTCAATCGCAGGTGCAGCAACAGAGTTGGCAAAGCCGGTAATCGGAACAAGTGCACCGGCACCGCCCCATTTGGCAAGCAGTGGATAAATTCCGGTACCGGTAAGAAGGATACTCAGAAGAATGAGCAGAATAGAAGTCCAGCTGCTGCAGTCATCCGGGGAAAGTTTTTTCAATTCACAGAAATGATAAATACATTGTCCGATCAGGCAGATCATTCCACCAAGGAAGAATGCCTTCATCATGTTGAACCACACATTGTGCTGTGGTGTTTTCTTTTTGACATAGGCCTCGTATTGCTTTTGTTGTTTCAATTGTTCTATTTTGTCCATAAATGAAAATCCCTTCTTTTTGTTTTTAAATTCTACACATAGTTTTTCACAAAAATGAAAATAATATCCTTAAAAATAAATAATGAAGCATCAGAAATGAGGAAATGATATGAATGATACGGGAAACAAGAACCGGGCAATTGAGTCGGAGTGCGGTCCTTTTCATCTGTCCCAGCTTCGTGGGGCACAGAGCATTGTATTCACAAAAGCACCTTATCTTCTAAGCGCTGCATCTGTGGCAGGAAGCAAAGAAGCGCAGGGGCCGCTTGGAAAATGCTTTGATCTGACAAATGAGGATGACCTGTTTGGAGCAGAGACCTGGGAGGAAGCCGAAAGCAATATGCAGAAGGAAGCCTGTGTACTGGCACTTGGAAAGTCGCATGTGGATCCGAAGTCTGTGCGTTATCTCTTTGGAGGAGATCTTCTCAGACAAGGGATCGCAACTTCTATGGGCGTTGAAGATCTGCAGATTCCCATCTTCGGTCTGTATGGCGCATGTTCCACATCAGGAGAAGCACTGGCATTAGCAGCAATGAGTGTGGCAGCAGGATACGGAGATTACATGCTGGCAGTAACATCCAGCCATTTCGGAAGTGCAGAGAAAGAATTTCGATTTCCGTTAGGATATGCGAACCAGAGACCACTTTCCGCACACTGGACCGTGACAGCCAGCGGGGCTTTCCTCGTAGGAAGCCATCTGAATAAAATACATTCCGATAAGCAACGTCAAAGAAAATCCCAGTTCCGGCATGTTCGGATCACCGGCGTTACGATAGGGAAGATTGTGGACTTTGGCCTGAAGGATTCACAGAACATGGGGGCATGTATGGCTCCGGCTGCAACCGATACCATCTACCGTAATTTTCAGGATCTTGGACGTACACAGGAAGATTACGATCAGGTCATAACAGGTGATCTTGGATATATTGGTCAATCCATACTTTTTGACCTAATGAAAAGCAGAGGATATGATATCAGAAAAAAGCATATGGATTGTGGAATGACTATCTTTGATCAGGAGACACAGGATACACATGCCGGCGGAAGCGGCTGTGGATGCGCAGCGTCAACACTGGCTTCTTATATTCTGCCAAAGATTGAGAACGGAGAATGGAGAAGGATACTCTTTGTGCCGACCGGTGCATTGATGTCAACGGTCAGCTTCAATGAAGGAGCAAGTGTGCCTGGAATTGCGCATGCGATTATGATCGAACACTGTTGAAAAGCCCTATTATAATAGGAAGAAGTAAAAAATGTGCTAAGTGTGTGTTAAAAAAAGAAAAGGAATAGAAAAATGGATTATATAAAAGCATTTTTAATCGGAGGTCTCATCTGCGCTGCAGTGCAGATTCTTCTGGACAGAACAAAGCTGATGCCGGGACGGGTTATGGTATTACTCGTCTGTACAGGCGCATTGCTTGGATTTATTGGAGCATACGAACCATTTGTAAAATTTTCAGGAGCAGGCGCAAGCGTTCCACTTCTGGGATTCGGAAATGTCCTGTGGAAAGGTGTGAAGGAAGCTGTTGATAAAAACGGATTCCTCGGAATCTTTCTGGGAGGGTTCAAGGCAAGTGCCGCCGGAATCAGCGCAGCACTTATTTTTGGATACCTGGCTTCATTGATTTTTGAACCCAAAATGAAGAAATAAACGAGAAATCACTATAATGTTACAAAATGTTACAAGGTTCATAAAAATATACATGAAAATATCTTGACAGTAAAAGAAAAATGAAATATCATTAATTGAGTATTAAAGGCAATAAGATACGACGGAACAAGGAGGCACGGCAGGACAGATTTTTTATCCCAGGTGTCTCTTTCATTGTGTAAAAGGATGAGTTAAAGATGATTGATATACATAGCCATATCTTGCCCGGAGTTGATGATGGAGCGTCTTCGATGAAAGAAAGTCTTCATATGCTTTCTATGGCGAGAAGACAGGGAATCACAGATGTGTTTGCAACTTCACATTATTCCAAAGCGTTTCCGAACAGAGATCCGGAGAAGCTGAGACGGCTTCGGGATGAGCTGATGAGCCGTGCAAATCGTCCGGTGCAAGGACCAGAGGGAAAGGTGAAGTGCAAAAGACCAATTCGAATCTGGACAGGTCAGGAGATTTTTTATTCTAATAGTGTTATACGACTGCTTGAAGAGGGAAAACTGCTTACGTTGGCAGACAGTAATTACGTACTGGTTGAGTTTATGCCGTCAGTGCCTTATTCAGAGATATGTACAGCGGTGAGGAATCTGTCAAGAGCAGGATATACTCCGGTAGTTGCTCATGCGGAGAGGTATCGTTGCCTTAGAAAAGGTAAGCGTGTGGAAGAACTGATCGATCTGGAAGCATTGATCCAAATGAATTACAGATCCGTCAGTGGAGGCTGGCATGATGCAACAGCGCGCTGGTGTAAGGATAATCTGAAAAAAAGGAATATCCATTTTATGGGAACTGATATGCACAATATCGGGAGCAGAATGCCTGATACAAAAGAGCCAATGGGTTGGATGAGGAAGCATTTAGACAGTACTTACCTCAGACAGATAACAAGAGAGAATGCACTTCGCATTACAGAAAACAAAATAATAAAATAAAGGGGAGCAAAGATGGGAAAGACGCATGATGACGACGAGGTCGAGATTGACCTCAGAGAACTATACTACGCATTGAAAAAGCGTGTTTTGGTAATCCTTGCAGCCGTACTGGCAGGAGCAGTGATTGCCGGAGCAGCAACAAAGCTTTTGATGACACCTGTTTACAGCGCAACATCTACAATGCTTGTTCTCACAAAGGAAACAACACTTTCTTCACTGGCTGATCTGCAGATCGGTAGTCAGCTGACGAAAGACTACAACATCCTGATCACAAGCCGTACAGTATTGCAGGACGTAGTAGATGAACTGAATCTGGATATGACATATAAAGAGTTGATGGAATGTATCACAATAGAGAATCCAAGTGATACACGTATTCTTTCCATTACAGCAATAGACAAAGATCCAAAGATGGCAAAGAAGATTGCTGACACGCTGGCGAAGACATCAGCTGACTTTATCGGAGACAAGATGGAAGTAACACCACCGAAAGTTATTGAAGAAGGTGAAGTGCCGACAATCCAGACAAGTCCGAGTACAAAGAAGAATGTGCTGATCGGAGCACTGGCTGGTCTGATTCTTTCCGCAGGTATTATTATCCTTCTCACACTGATGGATGATACAATCAAGTCAGAGGAAGATATCGAGAACTACCTCGGTCTGACAACACTGGCAAGTATTCCGGATAGAAAAGACTACATTACAGGAAAAGGACCTCGCAATTCAAGCAAGACAACATCGAAGAAAAAGAAGAAAAGGAGGAAAAAATAAATGGCAATTCAGAGAGTTATATTGACAGATTCCAGAAAAGAAGATGTCTTCTATGAAGAGGCTATTAAAACCCTCCGTACAAATATGCAGTTCAGTGGTGTAGAGACAAAGAGTATTGTTCTCACAAGCTGTTATCCAAATGAAGGAAAAAGTGATGTGGCTTTCCAGCTTGCAGTAGAGATTGGAAAGATGGGAAAGAGAGTTCTGATCATAGATGCAGATATTCGTAAGTCCAGTTATATCAAACGTTACCAGATCAAACAGAAGACCAATGGACTGTCACAGTATTTAAGTGGACAGGTTGCTTTGGAAGAAATAATTTATTCTACCAATTACCGTAATCTTGAGATTATCTTTTCAGGTCCGTATGCTCCGAACCCGTCAGAGCTTCTGGAGCAGGGACGTTTTGGCAGATTGATCGAAGAGACAAGAAAAGTTTATGATTATATTTTGATTGATACACCACCGATCATCAGTATGAGTGATGCAGCAATCGCAGCAAAACAATGTGATGGAGCAATCCTCGTAATCGAGAGCGAAGCAGTAAGCAGAAGAGATGCAATGAAAGCAAAAGAACAGCTTACAAAGAGTGGATGTAAGCTTCTCGGTGCAGTACTGAATAAAGTGGATATGAAGAAAGAAAAATACTATAGTAAGTATAATTCATACTACTACGGTAAAAGCAAACAGGAATAGCCGGATATGCAGTGGAGAATATCCGCTGCATATTTCAGTTTACAGAGAAAAAACAGACAAAGCATTTAAGATAAATAAAATCAGATGTTTTGTTATGCAGTCAGACAGAAGATTATCAGGGGAAAAGGGTGTACGCGAATGTATAGGAAGAACAGTAACGGCTGGTTGAAGCACTGGGATTTCATTATACTAGATCTTGTTGCATTACAGCTGGCTTATATAAGCAGTTATGTATTGCGCATGGGAACAAGTGATCTGTATCATAACGGATTATATCTGAATATCGGGATTATTATTATACTGATAGACATTTGTACAGCTTTCTTTACAGAGCCATATCATGGGATCATGAGAAGAGGATATTTTGTAGAGTTTAAGAATGTATTGAAGCATGTGTTTATCGTGAGTGTGCTTGTGATCGTATATCTCTTTATGAGCAAACAGAGAAGGATGACCTCGCGTCTTGTGATCAGCTCATTCATTCCAATGGCAGTGGTTCTGCTTTATGCGGTGCGAATCGTATGGAAGAAATATTTGCTGAAACATGGCAATATGCTCTATTCAAAAATAAATATACTCCTTGTTTCAACAAGTGATGAAATAGATTCCATGTTAAGACGGGTGGAACAGAATGTATTTAATGAATTCGATATTGTTGGAATCGTACTTGCAGACCGCGAACCGGAAGAAAATGAAATGATCGAAGGAATTCCGGTTGTAAGTAAGATTGATACAGTAACTGAATACATACAGACAAGATGGGTTGATGCTCTTCTTGTTGGAATTAAGAAGAAAACATTGATACCGGAAGATTTGTTTGAAACATGCGTGAACATGGGAATTACAGTTCACGAATGTCTGGAAGACAGAGCAGGATATCAGTTTATTAACCGCATGGGTGGATATACAGTCCTGACTTCCAGCGTCAGAGTGATTTCCTCACGGCAGGCCATGATGAAGAGAACGATAGACATCTGTGGCGGAATCGTTGGAATGATTCTGACAGGTATCATTACAATATTCCTTGCTCCGGCAATCTATATTGCTTCACCGGGGCCAATCTTCTTCTCTCAGATGAGAGTAGGAAAAAACGGTAAATTATTTAAGATCTATAAATTCCGAAGCATGTATATGGATGCAGAGGAACGCAAGAAAGAACTGGTGAAACAGAACGAGATGAAGGGGCTCATGTTCAAGATGGAGAATGACCCAAGAATCATCGGAAGCGGAGCGGATGGAAGCAAGCATGGACTTGGCTGGTTTATCCGTAAGACATCTTTGGATGAATTCCCGCAGTTTTGGAATGTACTCAAAGGAGATATGAGTCTCGTAGGAACCCGTCCACCAACAGTAGATGAGTGGAAACAGTATGAGCCATATCACCGCGGAAGACTTGCCGTAAAACCGGGACTGACCGGAATGTGGCAGGTGAGTGGAAGAAGTGATATCACTGACTTTGAGGAAGTTGTAAAGCTTGATATGGAATATGTCAAGAACTGGAATATCGGAATGGATATCAAAATGCTGCTTAAGACTGTCGGAGTTGTGCTTAAGGGCAGTGGATCCAAGTGATGGATTAGATAGAAGAGATAAGGAAAATGATATAAGAATGATGATCTGCAGTGGAACCGGGAGGGGAAGCTGCAGGTGTTATTGATATTGAACGTATGGCTACATGAAGAAAAAACAAAGAATTGAAATAAAGTTTAGGAGGATATTAGGACATGAAAAAGGAGTATAGAATTGCAGTTGCTGGTACCGGTTATGTTGGTTTGTCGATTGCGGCTCCGACGAATGTCTACCTCAAACTTTCAGTGGCGATTTGATGGTCTACGGTGGCGTATAAAACTCATGCAAAATACCCCTACTGCGAGCCTGTTCTATTGCAGAGCAAGGTAGTGACATGATACCTTCATTTTTCCGAAGAATTAGAGGTAGTGAGGGGGGATGATTGTTCATGTTGCAACAAAGAAGCGCTATGTAGTTGTACAGTTTTAACAAAGTGAGTTTGCGTACGGGTTATGACAATAAAGGTCAGCACTTTGAAAAACGGAGAAGCGCGACAGCGGGTTATGACCATAAGACTTAACACTTTGTTGGTGAGCTGCTACGCGAACGGTGAATTCTTTAGAGACGGTTTTATTGAACTGTTTCCAAGGGGCAACTGTGGGATAGTCTGCGATTGGCTAGGACGGTATTTTTTGGAATATGCCAATGTAAGAAGTTGGTACACATCTGGTGAAACGGAATCAGAATGGTAAGTGCCTCCATTGATGATGCGGCTAGTATAGAAGAAAAACTGCTGTAATACTAGTGCGTCATGTTTTGAGATGCTTACAAAAATTCAGCTTGCAATAATAGAATTCTCATGCTAATCTAATACCACGCAGTCATCATTCTGATGAACTGCAAAAAGATCTATGAACCAAATCGGTAATTATTCAATA
>OHNK01001330.1_pt1 | contig 10948 bp, 8 predicted proteins | sample 1569551 | NCBI WGS metagenome assembly OHNK01 (sample SAMEA3879518, study PRJEB24766) | human gut metagenome | biome: human-associated habitat; feature: feces | place: USA | collected 1985/1987 | reverse complement strand
CAGACTGGGTATTCAGGCATTTGAGCCGATCCTTGTAGAAGGTAAGGCGATCAAGCTGCATCCCCTTGTTTGTACCGCGTTCAACGCCGACTTCGATGGTGACCAGATGGCTGTACACCTTCCGCTTTCTCAGGAAGCACAGGCAGAGTGCCGTTTCATGCTGCTGTCTCCCAACAACCTGTTGAAGCCTTCCGATGGCGGACCGGTAGCCGTACCTTCCCAGGATATGGTCCTTGGTATTTATTATCTGACCCAGGAACGTCCCGGTTCTGTCGGCGAAGGAAAATACTTCAAGAGCGTAAACGAAGCCATTCTGGCTTATGAAAATAAAGCCTGCACCCTGCATTCCCGTATCCATGTCCGCATGAGCAAGGTCAACGCAGAGGGCGAGACCGTAACAGGATTCGTAGAATCCACACTGGGCAGATTTATCTTCAACGAGATCCTGCCTCAGGATCTGGGCTATGTAGACCGTACCCAGCCGGAAAACCTCTTAAAGCTGGAGGTTGACTTCCATGTTGGTAAGAAGCAGTTAAAGCAGATTCTGGAAAAAGTAATCAATACCCACGGTGCTTCCAAGACCGCAGAGGTTCTGGATGACGTTAAGGCAATCGGTTACAAGTATTCCACCAGAGCTGCCATGACCGTATCCATTTCCGATATGACTGTGCCTGCACAGAAGGCAGAGATGCTGGCTGAGGCTCAGAAAACTGTAGATAAGATCGGCAGAAACTTCCGCCGTGGTCTGATCACAGAAGAAGAGCGTTACCGTGCCGTTGTCGAGACCTGGCAGGAAACCGATAAAGAGCTGACCGACGTACTGTTAAAGGGTCTGGATAAATACAACAACATCTTCATGATGGCGGACTCCGGTGCCCGTGGTTCCAACCAGCAGATCAAACAGCTGGCAGGTATGCGTGGTCTGATGGCGGATACAACCGGTCGTACGATCGAGCTGCCCATCAAGTCCAACTTCCGTGAAGGTCTGGACGTACTGGAATACTTCATGTCTGCCCATGGCGCACGAAAAGGTATGTCCGATACCGCTCTGCGTACTGCGGACTCCGGTTATCTGACCCGTCGAATGGTAGACGTATCCCAGGAGCTGATCATCCGTGAGATCGATTGTGCAGAAGGCAAGGATAAGATTCCGGGCATGTCTGTAAAAGCGTTCATGGACGGCAAGGAAACCATCGAAGGCTTAAAAGACAGAATTACAGGACGTTATTCCTGTGAAGACATTTATGATAAGGACGGCGAGCTGATCGTCGGTGCAAACCACATGATCACACCCGGCCGTGCAAAACGGATTATGGAAACAGGTGTCAATAAGAAGGGCGAGCCTGTGGAGGAAGTAAAGATCCGTACCATCCTGACCTGCCGTTCCAAGAGCGGTATCTGTGCAAAGTGCTACGGCGCGAACATGGCGACCGGCGAAGCGGTACAGGTTGGTGAAGCAGTTGGTATTATCGCAGCACAGTCTATCGGTGAGCCCGGTACACAGCTGACGATGCGTACCTTCCACTCCGGCGGTGTCGCTGGTGACGATATCACACAGGGTCTTCCCCGTGTCGAGGAGCTTTTCGAAGCAAGAAAGCCGAAAGGTCTTGCGATTATCGCAGAGTTCGGCGGAACTGCTGTCATCAAGGATACCAAGAAGAAGCGGGAAATTATCATTACCAATAAAGAAACCGGCGAGAGCAAGACTTACCTGATCCCTTACGGTTCCCGTATCAAGGTCGTTGACGGACAGGAATTAGAGGCCGGCGATGAGCTGACAGAGGGTTCTGTAAACCCGCACGATCTGTTAAAGATCAAGGGCATCCGCGCCGTTCAGGATTACATGCTCCGTGAAGTACAGCGTGTATACCGTCTGCAGGGTGTAGATATCTGTGATAAGCATATCGAGGTTATCGTTCGTCAGATGCTGAAGAAGATCCGCATCGAGGAAAGCGGCGATACCGAATATCTGCCCGGCACAATGGTTGACGTTCTGGATTACGAGGACTTAAACGAAGAGCTGATCGCAGCCGGCAAGAAGCCTGCGGAGGGCAAACAGGTAATGCTCGGTATTACCAAGGCTGCTCTGGCAACCAACTCCTTCCTGTCTGCCGCATCCTTCCAGGAAACCACGAAGGTTCTGACGGAAGCAGCGATCAAGGGTAAGGCTGATCCACTGATCGGTCTGAAGGAAAACGTTATTATCGGTAAGCTGATTTCTGCTGGTACCGGTATGAAACGTTACCGCAATGTCAAGTTAAACACGGACGCGATGATTGCCGCTGAGGAAGCAGAGCGCGCAGCCAGAGCAGAAGAGGAAGCGAGACTTGCTGCAGAAGCTACAGCAGCGGAAAAGAAATCCAAAGAGGATGACGAGCTGCTGGAAGAAACCACTGACGAAGATGTAACCGATGAAGAACTTCCCGAAGAGGAAGCGATTCTGGACGAGGACATCGACGAAGAACTGGACGAGGAAGCCGAAGCAGAAGAAAACGGCGAGGAGTAATCTGACCCGGGTGTTCCATTCAACAATAAAAAGTACACCTTGCAAAAATGCCGGTGTCGTACACAATAGAATGCACGCTCCGCGAACCTTCTATTGTTACAAATGAAGAAACAGAGCAGGCGGATGTTCCTCAAAATGAGCATCCGCCTGTTTTGTGCGTCTGATGGTGTGTTTGTGCTTACCCTTCAGCAAATCCGGAAAGCGATTTTTCCTGCCGTTTCTTTGCCGGAAAATCCCGCAAAAAAGTAGAAAAACCGCTTGACACGGCAATTAAAAGCACTTATACTAGGAGAGCATGCATTGGGAGAGGATTTTATTTTGATGCGCGAAAATTGCTGTAAAACAGCGGCTTTATCCTGATAGAACCGCAGGTTGAGTGTGGCTTGTCCCTGGACATAGTTACGCATAGCTGCGCATGAAAGAAAACCTTTGCTATGTATGAATAAGACCGGAGAACCGGTCAAGAATAGAGCAAGAGAGAAAAATCGCAGGAGGTGAAACAGAATGCCAACATTTAACCAGTTAGTAAGAAAAGGACGTCAGACATCTGTAAAGAAGTCTACAGCACCGGCTCTGCAGAGAGGTTACAACTCCCTTCATAAGAAGGCAACCGATACCTCTTCCCCGCAGAAGAGAGGCGTGTGCACAGCTGTTAAGACAGCGACTCCTAAAAAGCCTAACTCCGCTCTTAGAAAGATCGCCAGAGTACGTCTTTCCAACGGAATCGAAGTAACCAGCTACATTCCCGGTGAAGGCCACAATCTGCAGGAGCACTCCGTTGTTCTGATCAGAGGCGGACGTGTTAAGGACTTACCTGGTACCAGATACCACATCATCAGAGGTACCCTGGATACCGCAGGCGTTGCAAACAGACGTCAGGCAAGATCCAAATACGGCGCTAAGAGACCTAAAGCCGCTAAGAAATAATCCGCGGTAGCTGGAAGTACCACAAACGGAAACTAATTTTAAGTGTTGGAATTCTTATGCAGAGAAATCTGCAGTTCGCTTACGCGATGAGATAGACCGCACGAACACATTAGATGACACATGTGAGTACCGATGAATTAATTGAGATGATTAAGGAGGGAAGAAACGTGCCACGTAAAGGACATATTCAGAAAAGAGATGTATTGGCAGATCCTTTGTACAATGACAAAGTAGTAACTAAGCTTATCAACAACATTATGCTTGACGGTAAGAAGGGCGTCGCTCAGAAGATTGTATACGGCGCATTTGCAAGAGTAGAAGAAAAAGCCGGCAAACCGGCTCTGGAAGTATTTGAAGAGGCAATGAACAACATCATGCCTGTTCTGGAAGTCAAAGCAAGACGTATCGGCGGCGCAACCTATCAGGTGCCGATCGAAGTCAGAGCTGACAGACGTCAGGCTCTTGGTCTTCGCTGGCTGACCATGTTCTCCCGCAAAAGAGGCGAGAAGACCATGGAAGAGAGACTGGCTAACGAGATCCTGGATGCATCGAACAATACCGGTGCTTCCGTGAAGAGAAAAGAAGACGTTCATAAGATGGCTGAAGCGAACAAGGCATTCTCTCATTACAGATTCTAATCGAATCTGTAATGCAGAAGAGCGTTGCAGTTGCTTCTGGCTGATTCAATTAGGAGGAAAAACCTTTGGCTGGAAGAGAATATCCCTTAGAGAGAACCAGAAATATCGGTATTATGGCTCACATCGATGCTGGTAAAACTACCACCACCGAGCGTATCCTGTATTATACCGGTGTTAACTATAAAATTGGTGATACTCATGAAGGTACTGCAACCATGGACTGGATGGCTCAGGAGCAGGAGAGAGGTATTACAATTACTTCTGCTGCTACCACCTGTCACTGGACCTTGCAGGAAAATTGCAAAGCAAAGCCCGGCGCAGAAGAGTGTCGTATCAATATCATTGATACCCCTGGACACGTTGACTTCACAGTAGCTGATACCTACAATGTACCACGTATGGCATTCATCAATAAGATGGATATCCTGGGTGCAAACTTTTATGGCGCAGTAGAGCAGATCAAAACTCGTCTGGGCAAGAACGCAATCTGTGTTCAGCTGCCCATCGGTAAAGAAGAAGACTTTAAAGGTCTGATCGATCTGTTCGAAATGAAAGCCTACATCTACAATGACGATAAGGGCGATGATATTTCTATCGTTGATATCCCGGAAGATATGAAGGATGAAGCTGAGCTGTATCGTTCTGAGATGGTAGAGAAGATCTGCGAGCTGGATGACGATCTGATGATGGCTTATCTGGAAGGTGAGGAGCCCTCTGTTGACGAGCTGAAAGCAGCTCTGAGAAAAGGCACCTGCGAATGTACCGCTGTTCCGGTATGCTGCGGAAGCGCATACAAGAACAAGGGTGTACAGAAGCTTCTGGATGCAATCGTAGAGTATATGCCTTCTCCTCTTGATATCCCTCCGATTAAAGGTGTGGATCTGGAAGGCAACGAGGTTGTCAGACATTCTTCTGATGATGAGCCGTTTTCTGCTCTGGCATTCAAGATCATGACAGACCCATTCGTAGGTAAGCTTGCTTACTTCCGTGTGTATTCCGGTACTATGAACGCTGGTTCTTATGTGCTGAATGCAACAAAAGATAAAAAGGAACGTGTTGGACGTATCCTGCAGATGCATGCAAACAAGAGAATGGAGCTGGAAAAGGTTTATTCCGGTGATATCGCTGCTGCAGTAGGCTTTAAGTTTACTACAACCGGTGATACCATCTGTGATGAGCAGCATCCGGTAATCCTGGAGTCCATGGAATTCCCTGAACCCGTTATTGAGCTGGCAATCGAGCCTAAGACCAAAGCAGGTCAGGATAAGATGGGCATTGCTCTTGCAAAGCTTGCAGAAGAAGATCCTACCTTCCGTCAGCATACCGATCAGGAGACAGGCCAGACCATCATCGCCGGCATGGGCGAGCTGCATCTGGAGATCATCGTAGACCGTCTGCTGCGTGAATTCAAGGTAGAGGCTAATGTAGGTGCTCCTCAGGTTGCTTACAAAGAGACCTTCACCAAGGCCGTTGATGTGGACAGCAAGTATGCGAAGCAGTCCGGTGGTCGTGGTCAGTATGGTCACTGTAAAGTTAAGTTCGAGCCTATGGATCCTAACGGCGAGGAAACCTTCAAGTTCGAGTCCACCGTTGTCGGCGGCGCGATCCCGAAGGAATATATCCCTGCTGTAGGCGAAGGTATCGAAGAGGCTACAAAGGCTGGTATTCTGGGCGGATTCCCGGTTCTGGGTGTACATGCAAATGTATACGACGGTTCCTACCATGAAGTCGACTCCTCTGAAATGGCATTCCACATCGCTGGTTCCCTTGCATTCAAGGAAGCTATGCAGAAGGGTAATCCGGTTCTGCTGGAGCCTATCATGAAGGTTGAAGTAACCATGCCTGAAGAATACATGGGTGATGTAATCGGAGATATCAACTCCCGCCGCGGACGTATCGAAGGTATGGACGATATCGGCGGCGGCAAGATGGTAAAAGCTTATGTACCGCTTGCTGAAATGTTCGGTTACTCCACAGACCTGCGTTCCAAGACTCAGGGTCGTGGTAACTACTCCATGTTCTTTGAAAAGTACGAACAGGTTCCGAAGAACGTGCAGGAGAAGGTACTGGCAGCAAAAGCAAAATAATCTGATTTGCTGTTGCAGTTCACTCGTATCTTCCCAGGTACAGGTTTCATGTCCGCATGAGAAACTGTGCAGAGGAAGAAGTTTACACCGCGAAATTGTACTTGAAAATCCAGCTATTATCGAATATAATCAATAATAGCTGGTTCAAATTAAAACTAACTCACTGAATTAAGGAGGATTACAAGAAATGGCTAAAGCTAAATTTGAAAGAACAAAGCCCCATTGTAACATTGGTACCATCGGCCACGTTGACCATGGTAAAACAACTCTGACTGCTGCTATTACTAAGGTTCTTCATGAGAGACTGGGCACTGGCGAAACAGTTGCTTTCGATAATATCGATAAGGCTCCCGAAGAAAGAGAACGTGGTATCACCATTTCTACCGCTCACGTTGAATACGAGACCGAGAAGAGACATTACGCACACGTTGACTGCCCTGGACATGCTGACTACGTTAAGAACATGATCACTGGTGCAGCTCAGATGGACGGCGCTATCCTGGTTGTAGCTGCAACTGATGGTGTTATGGCTCAGACCAAAGAGCACATCCTGCTGTCCCGTCAGGTAGGCGTTCCTTACATTGTTGTTTTCCTGAACAAGTGCGATATGGTAGACGACGAGGAACTGCTTGAGCTGGTTGAGATGGAAGTTACTGAGCAGCTGGAAGAGTACGATTTCCATGACTGCCCGATCATCAGAGGTTCTGCTCTGAAGGCTCTGGAAGATCCTAACAGCGAGTGGGGCGACAAGATCCTTGAGCTGATGCACACTGTTGATGAGTACATTCCGGATCCTAAGCGTGACACCGACAAGCCTTTCCTGATGCCTGTCGAGGACGTATTCACCATCACAGGTCGTGGTACTGTTGCTACTGGCCGTGTTGAGAGAGGCGTTCTGCATCTGAATGATGAAGTAGAAATCGTTGGTATCAAAGAAGAGACCAAGAAGACTGTTGTAACCGGTATCGAAATGTTCCGTAAGATGCTGGATGAGGCACAGGCTGGTGATAACATCGGTGCTCTGCTTCGTGGTATCCAGAGAACTGAAATCGAAAGAGGACAGGTTCTGGCTAAGCCCGGTACTGTTACCTGCCACAGAAAGTTTACCGCTCAGGTTTACGTTCTGACCAAGGATGAAGGTGGACGTCATACTCCTTTCTTCAACAACTATCGTCCTCAGTTCTACTTCAGAACCACCGACGTTACCGGCGTTTGCGAACTGCCCGCTGGTGTTGAGATGTGCATGCCTGGTGATAACGTAGAAATGACCATCGAACTGATCCATCCTATCGCTATGGAGCAGGGTCTTACCTTCGCTATCCGTGAAGGTGGTAGAACCGTAGGTTCTGGCCGTGTAGCTACCATCATTGAGTAATTTCGAGTGATTGTTCACAAAACTAGTATTTAAAAGGCTTCCGAGGTTTTCCTCGGGAGCCTTTTTACGTCTGTGTAACAGTGAAAGTGTAGTCAGCGGTGCCAAAACGGTGCCAAAAACTACGCAAGTAAATTTTAAAGTAAATACTACAACTGTAATGGAATAGACCATATGTTCCGACTGTTCAAAAATGCAACGGAGATGTAAAATAACAATATCATATTTTACGGAGGTGTATTATGGGGTCTTCTGGTAATGGAATGTTTGGAACGTATCGTGGTGGTGGAGCAGGTTCAATTGTTAGAGGAGGAAATAATGGAGGCGATGAATGTCCATTAGCTATTGAAAATATTCTATTGGAGGATGTGGCTATATCAGAATATTTTCAGAATCATAAAGATGTGCCTTCCACTGGACAAGCAGTTGAATTATCAATGCAGTTAGTTAACAAGAGATTGGCTGTTGTTTTGTCCAGTACTCAAGAGGTTATTGGAAATCTGCCAGTATCTTATAACTATTTGAATTTGTGTATAAAAAAGGGAAAAAGATATTCAGGAGAAATTAAGTCGTCTGGATTATCACCTGTTCCTTTTATTGTGGTAAATTTGTATGCATAACAGAAAAATATTGATAATTGGAGAGGTATATGTAGACCAGCATCTTGATATTATAGAGAATGGATACAGTACATCAAGACTTGGCGGGATTTTTCATGCCGCAAGAAGTTGTGATGCGCTGAATATAGAATATGCATTGGCATATTATGCACCAGATTATCTTGTAAAGGATGTTGAAAAGTTTGGGATTGATGTGTTAAGAGCAAGTAGTATATTTCGTTTAGGTAAAGTGGATAAGGCACCCAACGTAATGTTAATTGGTCAGTCGGATGAGAGTGGTAATCAGCTATATGAGAACATATTAGGTAGGCAAGCAGAATATGTCAGCATGTTACCATTTATGCAGGTATTAGACGATTTCGATCCGACAGATATAATTATCTTTCCGGGAAGGTATGGGAATGCAGGAATTTTAAGTAACCTTTCAAATTATGAAGGAAAAATTCATATAGATATGAATTATGACTGTGATGATATTTTGGATTTAGATACAATAAAAATTCAGACTGTATTCTTATCGACATCATCCACCTCATTTGAAGAGTTTTTTAAAGAAATTAGTTATGATAATTTAATAAAATATTTTGACAAAAAGAATGTCAGTCAGTTATTAATAAAGGAAAATAGAGGTGGTTCATGGCTTTATGATTTCAAGGAAAAAACAAGTTATGAGGCACCTGCTCATATCGGAGAGATTATTCATTCTGTGGGAGTAGGAGATGTATATGATATAGCATTTATGTCTGAAATGGTTGGAACTAATATTGCAGGTAATATGGCATTTGCAGCGTGGATGTCAAGTTTATATGCACAAACAATTCAACAAGAAAAATTTAAAGAAAATGTAGAGCTCATTGTTCAGAATATTGAAGATTTTGTTGAAATGGAAGGAATAAGAGTTCCATGGAATGAAAGAGTAAACTATCCAATTTATATGGCAGCTCCAGATTTTGATTATGTAGATACAGAGAAATTGGATATTTTAGAGGATTCTCTTTTATATCATAATTTTAAACCTCGGAGACCAATCCAAGAAAATGGACAAGTGAATAAAGAGATGGACATGAATGAAGAACGTGCTATATTTGCTAAAGATATGGAATTGTTATCGGAATGCAAGATAATGATAGCAACATTACTCTACAACGACCAAGGAACGTTGGTAGAAATCGGGAATTATCAAGCAAATGGAAAACCAATAATACTTTATGATCCGTATCTCAAACTGGATAATATGTTTTTAAAGAATTCATGTACATATTATTGCAAGACGAAGAGTCAAGTAATTGATGCAGTATTTACTGTGGTTAGTAGGATGGTGAAAAATGGAGAATAATTTTGATTGTCTTTTGCTTGCTTCTGGTGGAATGGATTCTACCGTTTTGGCATATAAGCTTGCTAAAGAAAATAAAAATGTAGTAATTTTATTTATTGATTACGGTCAACACTGTAAGGATAAGGAATATCAAACACTTTTACAAGTACTTCCTGAAGAATATGTAGATAATGTGCGTGTTATAAAAATTGGTGATGTTTATAAGGAATCAAATTCGAGAATGATAATAGAAGCCAATTTGTGGGAAGATAATGTTGTGGCAGAGGATATGTATCTCCCGTATAGAAATATTTTGTTTATTTCATTGGCATCTGCATATGCGCAATCTATGGGAATAAAAGATGTGTATACCGCATTTATTAATAGCAACCATGCAAAAGAGATAGATTGTTCTATGGAATTTTTTACAAAATTGGAAAGTTTGTTATATGAATATGGCTCTATTAGGATTAATATGCCATTTCGTGAAATGACAAAAACAGAGGTGGCAAAGTTAGGATTAGAACTAAATGCTCCTATTGAGATAACGTATTCATGTCAGGTAAATTCAGATATGCCATGTGGAGCGTGTCCAAACTGTGTTGATCGCATTAATGCGATAAATAATATACTAGAGGAAAAGATTAATGGATAATATAGATAACTCAGTTCAAAAGGTTATAGACCTTTTGGAAAGAATTCCCCATAATTATGCTGAAATTACACAAAGAACACCATATTATAATATGGCAGCAACATTGACAGATTCAGTATTGCAAGCAGGAATGAATTACAAAAGTGTGGTGTATCCAAGAGTTTATAATATTCTGAGCAAATATTCGGATTATAGGACAACATGTGATTTTATAATACTATTTCAGACAATACCAATTGAGGAAATAATACAATGGAAAAATAAAAGAAAGCAAAACACAATCTGTAATTTGGCTTTGTATTTGTATAATTGTAATATAAATACAGAAGATGATTTGGCGGAGTGGATTTTGGATGATGGGAATGCGGAGAGCTTATTAGAAATTAATGGAGTAGGAAGAAAGACTATTGATTATATGAAATTACTATCTGGTCAGCAAGCGATTCCGATTGACAGGCATATGTTTCAATTTCTTGAAATAGCAGGTGTTTTGACAGCCGATTATAAGGAAGCAAGTAGAATATTGCGAAAGACTGCATCTGTATTAGAAGTGGGTGAAAGTGTGTTAGATAAAACTATATGGAATTATATGTCACAAAAAAAGTCAGATGGACAGATGTCGATTTTTGATATATTCGGAGATATTATGGTATAATATTTCGGAAAGCTTAAATTACCAAACAGAAAGCATGAGATTGACCTTGAAAATTATGAATAGACGTGATATAATGTGCATAGAATAAAGCTGTAATGCATTACAGTTTGGGCTGGTCGAAAGACCCGGGTCCATCAGCGGATGGGGAGGTTCCCCATTATTGGCGGGTATAT
>OHNK01001327.1_pt1 | contig 11014 bp, 9 predicted proteins | sample 1569551 | NCBI WGS metagenome assembly OHNK01 (sample SAMEA3879518, study PRJEB24766) | human gut metagenome | biome: human-associated habitat; feature: feces | place: USA | collected 1985/1987 | reverse complement strand
CATGCTCCGGGAGTTCGTGGATTTTGCCAATGTATTTAACTAACTTTCCAGTTACTTAAGTTCTTTTTATGCAAAAGGATTCTCGGTAGGATACAGCATTCCCTTCGGCTGATTGAAATTCAGATCCTCTACAGGTACGCCGATGTACTTGAATACTTCGTACAGAGCCTTGCCGAAGTGTCCGAAAGCAACAGCACCGTGGTGAGGGAAGTTCTTCTCGATCAGTACGTGACGATAGAAACGTCCCATTTCGGGGATAGCGAAAATACCGATACCACCGAAGGATCTGGTAGCTACGGGAAGTACTTCACCCTGTGCAATATATGCGCGCAGCTTGTTGTCTGCGGTAGACTGCAGACGATAGAAGGTGATGTCTCCGGGAACAATATCTCCTTCCAGAGTACCCTGGGTTACCTCTTCGGGAAGGGTTCTTGCCATGATCATCTGGTACTTCATGTTGCAGGAGGTCAGCTTCTTGGAGTTGGTGTTACCGCAATGGAATCCCATGAAGGTGTCATTGTGGGTATAGTTGAATTTACCCTTGATGGACTCTTCGTACATATCATCGGGAACAGTGTTGTTGATATCCAGCAGAGTTACGGTATCTGCGCTGACGCAGGTTCCGATGAACTCACTTAAGCAGCCGTAAATATCTACTTCACAGGATACGGGGATGCCCATACCGGTGAGACGGCTGTTCACATAGCAGGGTACGAAACCAAACTGGGTCTGGAATGCAGGCCAGCACTTTCCGGCAATGGCTACATACTTACGATATCCTCTGTGAGCCTCGATCCAGTCTAACAGTGTCAATTCATACTGAGCCAGCTTAGGCAGTACTTCGGGCTTATGGTTGCCTGTCCCCAGTTCTGCTTCCATCTCTTTTACCTTGGCGGGGATTCTCTCGTCTCCATCATGCTTCTTGAAGGCTTCGAACAGATCCAGTTCGGAGTTCTCCTCGATCTCTACCCCCAGATTGTACAACTGCTTGATGGGTGCATTACAAGCTAAGAAGTTCAAAGGTCTGGGGCCGAAGGAAATGATCTTCAGATCACTTAATCCCACAATAGCTCTTGCGATAGAAATGAACTCATGCAGCATATCTGCACATTCCGCTGCAGTTCCTACGGGATTCTCGGGGATATAAGCTTTTACATTACGAAGCTTTAAGTTGTAGCTTGCATTCAGCATACCGCAGTAAGCATCGCCTCTGCCGCCTAGCAGATCATTCTGGGTCTCTTCTGCTGCTGCAATGAACATTGCAGGACCGTCAAAATGCTTTGCCAGTAAGGTCTCGGAAATCTCGGGGCCAAAGTTGCCCAGATATACGCACAGTGCATTACAGCCTGCCTTCTTGATGTCTTCCAGAGCCTGTACCATATGGATCTCGCTCTCTACGATACATACCGGGCACTCATAGACACTGTCTGTTCCATACTTCTCGGTATAAGCCTTCATCAGAGCTTTTCTTCTGTTCACGGAAAGACTCTCGGGGAAACAGTCACGGCTGACAGCCACAACGCCAATTTTTACTTCGGGTAAATTACTCATTTTGTAATCCTCCTATTTTCGTTTTCTTTTTCTCTACACCATTTATTTTACCGCCGTCATACATCCATGCAGGGGATTCCGGCGTTCAAATCTTTTTATTCTGCCACCATTATTTGCTGACATCCAGATTCTCTCCAACAAGCCCGAGGAAGCTTCCCTCTGGAAGTCCACCCTCCGCATGGCCGATCAGCCATTTGTTCGTAGCGGCAAGCAGCGCATCCTCGCTGGGTGCCTTGCCCTGCTCCACCTTCTGATGTGCTCCTTCTAACGGATAGTTAGTGCCCTGAGGTAACACGATGGCTACCTGGAATCCCTGTCCGTCTACACCGGTTCCGGCCGGTACTAAAAATGCTTCCATCTTAGAAGTATCGTAGGTAAAATCTTCTGCCACATCCGCTAACAGCCCCAGGATCAGGATAGCATCCGTTGCTGCCACATTAATTTCGGAACTTCTGTGATATTCCACGGCATTCAGTTTGGAATTATGGCCATTGCAGTAACCGATCTGTACAGGCATTTCTCCGTATGTGATGGTCTCCAGTTCCTTTTTCACAGGTAATGCTTCCAAAGCATTGATCCCGGGCTCGTACACCACGCCGTCAGGAACCGGAGTCTTTTTCATTTCTTCCACCAGCTGTGTAAAATCCACATTGGTGATCACTCTGCCATACTTACGAAATGCAGGATCTTTTACAGATAAAATATGCATTCTACTCTACCAACCTTTCTCTATTATAGCTCAAACTTAAAATTACGAGGTTCATTTTGTTATGTTGTTGTTTGATTTTTCTACGCGTTATTTAATGATCTCAAACAGCGGTCTGCATGCCGGATAGATCTGGCGGAATTTCTGATAGCGGTCTTCATATTTTGCCACCAGTTCCGGATCCGGTTCTACCGTTCCGGTGACTTTGACGAACTTCTCCGCGATCTCCTCCACACTTGCATATTCCCCACAGGCTACTGCCGCCAGCATGGCACCGCCCATGGCCGGTCCTTCTTCGCTTTCTATCACATCCACCTTCAGATTCAGGATATTGGCGATCATCTTCTTCCACAACGGGCTCTTGGCTCCGCCACCGCAGATCTTGGTCCGCTCCAGATGGATTCCCAGAGATTTTGCCACCTCCAGTGAATCACGCAGTGCAAATGCCACGCCTTCCAGTACCGCCTGCGTCATATCGGCTCTGGTGGTATCCATGGTCATTCCGATAAAAGTTCCTCTGGCATTGGGATCATTATGGGGAGAACGCTCGCCCATGAGATACGGCAGGAAGTAGACATGATTTTCTCCCAGCTTCTCAATCTGCGCCTGTTCTGCGGCATAATCCTTCGTTCCGATGATCTCATCCATCCACCATTTATTACAGGAAGCGGCACTCAGCATGCAGCCCATGAGATGGTAATGTCCGTCTGCGTGGGCAAAGGAATGCAGGGCATTGTGCTGATCTACTCCGAAATGATTGGAGGAAATAAAGATTGTTCCACTGGTACCCAGGGAAATATTACACATATTGTCTCCTACAGTTCCGGTACCTACAGCGGCGGCCGCATTATCCCCGGCTCCCGCCGCTACCACAACATTTGCGGGAATCCCCAGTTCGTCTGCCACCTCCGGCAATACGCAGCCCACCTTTTCATAACTCTCATAACAAGTGGCCAACTGCTCTTCTCTCACTCCGCAGATCTCACACATTTCCTTCGACCAGCAACGGTTCTTCACATCAAACAATAACATCCCGGAAGCATCTGATACATCCGTACAATGTACGCCGGTCAGACGATAAGCTATGTAATCCTTCGGCAACATGATCTTTTTGATCCGTGCGAAGTTCTCTGGCTCATTCTTTTTCACCCAGAGGATCTTCGGCGCGGTAAATCCGGTGAAAGAAATATTCGCAGTGTACTCAGACAACTTCTCTTTGCCGATCACATTATTCAGATAATCGCATTCCTCTGTGGTTCTGCCATCGTTCCAGAGGATGGCAGGGCGGATCACCTGATCCTTCTCATCCAGAATGACCAGTCCATGCATCTGTCCTCCGAAGCTGATGCCTGCCACCTGGCTCTTGTCTGCATCTTTCAAAAGCTCCCGGATGCCCTCCATAGTCTGTTCATACCAGTCCTCCGGCTTCTGTTCCGACCAGCCGGGATGTGGGAAATACAAAGGGTATTCCCGGGATACAATATTCCGGATGTTCCCTTCACTGTCCATTAAAAGCAGTTTTACCGCCGAAGTGCCCAGATCGATTCCAATATATAGCATGAATCTTCCTCCTACGTTTGTGTTGTGATCCATTTTCGTTCCTTTTCGTGCCCGTGCACGTTATACTCTTATCATAACTGTTGTGAAAAAATTTTTCAAGTAGAAGTTTTTATGTTTTCAGTATTTTTTCACTAAAAAGTGAAGATGGAATTTCATCATTCATCATCCATTCAGCGTGCCCGGACAAATTCTGCACTTTCGTTGACGTTCCTCTGGAAATATGATACTTTTATAACCAGATACCTGGAACAGATATTACGGAAAGGCATGAGTATTCTATGGCAACCATCAAAGAAATCGCCGCATTGGCCGGAGTATCCCGCGGCACTGTGGATCGCGTCTTAAACGATCGCGGCGCAGTAAACCCGGAGACCGCCGAAAAGATCAGAAAAATTGCAAAAGAGCTGGACTATAAACCCAACCGCGCCGGTCTCGTTCTGGCAGCGCAGAAAAAGCGGCTGAAGCTGGGTGTCATTCTGTTTTCCACCGGGAATCCTTTTTTTCAGGATGTTCTGGCCGGAATCAATGAAAAGGCGGAAGAGCTGGCAGGTTACAACTGTACCGTGATCACCAAACAGATTTCTTTCGGTGTGGAGGCCCAGTTACAGGCAGTCAAAGAGCTTCTTGCAGAAGAAGTGAACGGCATTGCCATGACCCCTTACAACGACGAACGGATCCGCGACTGCATCAATACTTTATACGAGCAGGGGATTCCCGTGGTCACGCTGAATACAGACATTGAAAATTCCAGACGTATCGCTTATGTCGGCAGCAACTACACCCGCAGTGGTGCCACCGCCGCCGGTCTTCTGCAATTGATGACCTCCGGCACGGTAAACGTGGGTATTGTCACAGGTTCCTCCAACATTCTCTGTCACACAGAGCGCATTGCGGGATTTCTGAAGACATTAGAACCTTTCTCTGACCGGATCCGCGTCGTGGATACCGTGGAGATCCACGATGACGAAGTGGAAAGCTACGAAAAGACAACGACACTTCTGTCAAAGCACCCGGAGATCAATGCACTGTTCTTCGCCGCCGGCGGTGTCTACGGAGGTTGCCGCAGTGTAGAGGCTCTGGGTAAAAAAAAGACGATCCGGATCATCGCTTTTGATCTGGTCCCCACCACACGCCAAATGCTGGAAAATGGCACCATTGCCGCCACCATCTGCCAACAGCCGAAAATTCAGGGCAGCAACCCTCTTTCCCTGCTGTTTGCCTATCTGACGACCGGCGAAAATCCGGAAAAAGAATACAATTATGTAGCGGTAGATATCCGGATCAAAGAAAATATCTAAATAATTCTTAAGATTCTTCCGACACTCTTGTCATTCACAACATATAGTACTATAATATACATATTATCTACGAAATGTTGTTTTGAGGGGTACAAAAGCGGGGGAGTCTTTGATCCATGAATTTATCTGATCTGAAAAGAAATGCATATATGTTGCGGGGTTCCGATGCAAAACGTGGCTACATGCGCTGGTGGCATTCCTTCCAGGGCATTTGCCCCACGACGCAGGAAACCCGCACTTTTTTTGTAGAATACAGCATTTTAAATCCGGCTCTCGGTACTTCCCAGCCTATTTTAGGTCAGCATCCCTACTATAAACGTCATGGTCTGAAACCATCTTATCTCTGCATAAAAGCCGGTGTATTCCCTGAGCCGGGAGATAGCGGGCTCCAGCTTCGGGCATATTATCCCCTGACCTCTCTGCAGGTGGCCCAGGATCCCTTTTACATGCAGTTTGAGGATTGTGTCTACAGCGAAAACCGGATCAGTGGTTCGATTGATATCTCCGATGAGGTTGCAAGACATCGCTCTCTTATGACCGATGCGGGCAGTTTTATCTGGGATCTGGAAGTGCATAAGGCGGTTGCCTGTCATACCGGCTATATTGCCAATGCTTTTTTTACCGCGGTTCATGCCCTGGAAAGTTTCTGGCATGGGGAAGGTATCCGTACCTTTTTCCGTGGGACCGTCATTTTGAACGGTGTCACCTACGAGGTAACTCCCGAGACATCCTACGGCTATGCGGACAAACATTGGGGCCGCAGTTACAACCAGCCCTGGCTGCAATTTGCTTCCGGCCACCTGATCAGTGAGAAAACCGGGCGGGAATTGAAGCATTCGGCTCTGGCCATCGACGGCTGTTGTCCGAAATTTCTCTTTTTCCCCATGCGACGCAGGATTCTGATGCAGCTGACCTATACCGGGGAAGATTTCGAGTATCATTTTGGCAGACCTCTTACACTGTCCCGCTGCAAGTGGAAAGTGAAAGAGACCAACAAACGTTTTATCTGGCATTTCAAAGCCCAGAACCGCACTTCCGTTGTACGGATCTCCGGAAGCTGCAGCAAAGAGCAGATGATGCCGTTACTCTATGAAAGTCCTGACGGAAAAGTATCCGACATTCCTCTCTGGGAAGGCGGCAATGCAACAGGCACCATAGAACTATACCGGAGAATCGGCGGTTCCCTGGAATTGATCGATCGTCTGCAATTTGAAAACGGATTATGTGCTTATCAGCGTTCCTGATTTTCGTCCGGGGAATAAAAGATAACTGCAATTTAAAAAGCTGTTGCCACAGATCACTCTGTTGACAACAGCTTTTGTTGTTTATCCCTATGCAGCTTAGATTGCCTCTTCCGGCTCCTCCAATGCTTTTTCGTAACTCTCCAGGATCACCCTTTGCAAATTCTCTCTGGTGGAAGAATTGATGGGATGTGCGATATCCCTGTATTCTCCGTCCGTTGCCTTCTTGCTCGGCATTGCAATGAACAATCCCTTTTCACCTTCGATCACCTTGATATCATGTACGACGAATTCATCATCCAGTGTAATGGATACGATAGCTTTCATCTTGCCTTCCTTGGTGATCTTACGAACACGTACATCTGTAATCTGCATTTGCTAACCCCCTTGGTGTTATCGTGATCCCTACGCATTTCTCCGCCCTGCAGGCTCTCGAAACGCTACAGATATTCGTATTCCGGGCTATCGCCCTACTTACTCATATCTGTTAGATTCCCTAATGACCACATTGCCCTGCCTGCAAGCAGTCTCGCAATGTAGTCATTGAGAATCCGGATCACTTAGATCACGTATCGTTCATTCCTCTCAACTACGATCTTAACTTCGCCTTCTCCCACAAAGTACGAATTTGCACGGATCGTGTCACGGCTCTCTACAATACAGTTTTCAATATGCGTGTTATCTCCAATATACACATCATTGAGGATAATGGAATTCTTGATCACACAATTATTGCCGATATAGCTCTTCTTAAAGATCACGGAATTCTCTACCACACCGTTGACGATACATCCACTGGATACCAGGCTGTTACGCACCTGGGAACCGGGATTATATTTTGCGGGAGGCAGGTCATCCACCTTGGAATATACGTCCGGATACTGCTTGAAGAAATAGTTTCTCACATCTGCTTTCAAGAAGTCCATATTGGTGCTGTAGTAATCATCCACAGATGCGATATTTCTCCAGTAATCCTTGATCTTGTATCCATAGATTCTCTTCAGATCCTTGTAACGGATCAGGATATCTCTTACGAAATCGTAGCGGTCTTCCTCAGCACACTTCTCGATCATCTCGATCAGCAGTCTGCGTCGAACCACATAAATACCACAGGAAATGGTATTGGTCTTCGCCTGTAAGGGCTTCTCCTCGAACTCTTCGATACGACTTTCCTCGTTCATGCGAATCGTACCGAAACGCTCTACATTCGTACCGGCTTCCATATCGCGGCAGACTACAGTGATATCTGCTTTTTTCTCGATATGGTATTCCAGCACCTTATTATAATCCAGCTTGTATACACAGTCGCCGGATGCGATAACTACATAAGGCTCATGGCTGTCCTTCAAAAACTGCAGATTCTGGTAAATTGCATCTGCGGTTCCTCTGTACCAGTTGCTGTTCTCTGCTGTTACAGCGGGAGTGAATACATATAATCCACCCTGTTTACGTCCGAAATCCCACCATTTGGAAGAATTCAGATGCTCGTTCAGACTTCTTGCATTGTATTGGGTAAACACTGCCACCTTCTGAATATGAGAGTTGGTCATATTACTCAGTGTAAAGTCAATACTGCGGTAGCTGCCTGCAATCGGCATCGCACATATAGCTCTCTTCTGGGAAAGTTCCCGCATCCTGTGATTGTTACCGCCTGCTAAAATAATTCCAATCGCTCTCACTGCTATTCACCTGCCTTAATTAATGTTTTGCCGCTTGCGAGCTGGGAATCCTCATAATCTGCAGCAGCTGTCACTCCGGATATCACTGAGTTTTTGCCTACGCTGATACCGTCAGGAATCACGCTCTTCTCACCGATGGTTACAAGTCCGTGGTTGTAAATATGAGGTGCCGTATCGTTCTCTGCTTCTTCACCGACACCTAATTTTACCTGATTACCTACCACAACATTCTCTGCGATAATCGCCTTGTTGATCTCACATCCTTCACCGATCTGGGTCTGGTTCATGATAATGGAATCCCGGATCACGGTTCCCTTACCGATCGTAACACCACAACCGATGACGGAATTATATACTTCTCCATAGACCTCGGAGCCTTCACCGATGATACTGCGCTCTACCACACTGTCGGCAGCAATATAATCAGGGGGCTGGATCTCGCTCTTGGTATAGATCTTCCAGTATTCCTCATACAGGTTGAATTCCGGTACGATATCGATCAGTTCCATGTTGGCTTCCCAATAGGAACTCAAAGTACCTACATCCTTCCAATAACCGGTGAACTCATACGCATACAGCGGAGCCCCCTTTTCATGGCAGTAAGGAATGACATGCTTACCAAAATCCAGTGCCGGCTGATCTGCCATAGCGATCAGTGCTTCCTTCAATGTCTTCCAGTTAAATATGTAAATACCCATACTTGCAAGATTGCTTCTGGGATGTTCCGGCTTCTCTTCAAATTCGGTGATGCGATGGTTCTCATCTGCAATCATGATACCGAAACGGCTGGCCTCCTCCATGGGAACAGGCATTACCGCAATAGTAACTTCTGCATTGTTGGCCTTGTGGAAATCCAACATCACTTCATAATCCATCTTATAAATATGATCTCCGGAAAGGATCAGCACATACTCTGGATTATAGCTCTCCATATACTCCAGGTTCTGATAGATCGCATTCGCGGTCCCCGTGTACCATTCACTGTTTTCGCTCTTCTCATACGGTGGGAGCACGGTCACACCGCCGATATTCCTGTCCAAATCCCACGGAATACCAATCCCGATATGTGTATTTAAGCGAAGTGGCTGATATTGTGTCAGTACTCCGACTGTATCTACTCCTGAATTAATACAGTTACTAAGCGGGAAATCTATAATTCTATATTTTCCTCCAAACGAAACTGCCGGTTTTGCTACCTTTGCAGTCAGTACACCCAAACGGCTGCCCTGTCCACCTGCAAGCAACATGGCAATCATCTCTTTCTTAATCATGTAATCACCTCTTGTATATATTTATGATTCTTCTATTATACCACATCAAATCAAAATTGTGAACATTTTTAACAATTTTTTTTCGACTTTTCCATTGTTTTTGTGACATTTTACTTGTCTCTAACATTTCGATTAAGAAAGGGTTTTCATTCCCTTTTTTTTTATGTATAATGAACTATTGAAAGATGTAAAAGCTAAGTAAGTAAGATAGATTAAGATAGAATAGAAAGGAACTTGCTGCCTTATGTATGAAATAGATTTTAATAAACCATTACACATTCATTTTATCGGTATCGGTGGAATCAGCATGAGTGGTCTTGCCGAAATCCTTTTAAAAGAAGATTTTAAAATTTCCGGTTCGGACGCCAAACCTTCTGACCTTGTAACGCACTTAGAAAGTCTGGGAGCAAAAGTCTATATCGGACAGCGTGCTTCTAATATCACAGACGATATTGAACTCGTTATCTACACAGCTGCGATTCATCCGGATAATCCGGAATTTGCCTGTGCAAAAGAAAAACAGATTCCAATGCTCACAAGAGCAGAACTGCTTGGTCAGATTATGCGCAACTATGAAACTCCAATTGCCGTTTCCGGAACACATGGAAAGACAACTACAACTTCCATGATTTCCCATATTCTCTTAGAAGCAGACGCTGACCCTACCATTTCCGTTGGAGGAATCTTACCTGCAATCCATGGAAATATCCGTGTTGGCGAATCTGAAACCTTTGTTACAGAAGCCTGTGAATACACAAACAGCTTTTTAAGCTTTTTCCCGAAAATCAGCATTATCTTAAATATCGATGCAGACCATCTGGATTTCTTTAAAGATATTGATGATATTCGCCATTCTTTCCGATTATTTGCCGAAAGACTTCCAAAAGACGGAACTTTAATTATCAATCAGGATATTCCAAATGTTGCCGAAATCACAAAGGATTTACCATGCGGAATTATTTCCTATGCCCTGGAACAGGATGCAGATTACACTGCTGCAAATATTGAATTTGATGAAACTGCACACGCTTCCTTCGATTGTATGGAAAAAGGTACTTTACTTGGTCATTTTTCACTTTCCGTTCCTGGTATTCACAATGTCTCAAATGCATTGTCTGCCATTGCACTGGGAAGAAAACTTGGTCTTTCCCTGGAATCTATCCAGAAAGGTCTCCTGCATTTTGGAGGAACAAACCGTCGTTTCCAGTATAAAGGAAAAGTGGGAGGCGTTACCGTTATTGATGACTATGCACATCATCCGACAGAGATTGCCGCAACACTGCGCACTGCAAAAAACTATCCACATAAGACAATCTGGTGTGTATTCCAGCCTCATACCTATACCAGAACAAAAGCACTGATGGATGAGTTTGCCCAGGCATTAAGCCTTGCAGATAAAGTTGTGCTTGCAGATATCTATGCGGCACGAGAAACAGATACACTGGGAATTTCTTCCAAAGACCTTCAGGAAAAAATTTCCTTACTTGGAACAGATGCTCATTATTTCTCTACTTTTGACGAAATCGAAGATTTCCTTCTGGAAAACTGTATACCGCAGGACTTATTAATTACAATGGGCGCCGGCGATGTTTATAAAATCGGAGAACATCTGCTCGGGCTGTAAGAACTTATATACTCTGCAGGCATTCCTGATAGTAAAGCGGACATTCGCAATCCGCTTCGCTACTTGCTCATGAACGCAGTCGCT
>OHNK01001318.1_pt1 | contig 11081 bp, 9 predicted proteins | sample 1569551 | NCBI WGS metagenome assembly OHNK01 (sample SAMEA3879518, study PRJEB24766) | human gut metagenome | biome: human-associated habitat; feature: feces | place: USA | collected 1985/1987 | reverse complement strand
AATTAAAATAAGGCATAAAAAAAAGACCTTCTTCCATGTCGCTGATTTATTGTAGCACAGGAACTGCCTGTTGTCAACAAAATTCACCAAAGTACGCTGAGATTTTTTATCAGGATCGTATCGTTCACTGGTTTCCGACGAACTGTAACACCCTGTTTGTTCGAGGCGGTTCCGGACAGGAAATGGTTCTGCGCGCAATTTTTCCTGCGCGCAGAACCATTCTCTTATTCTTTCCCCCAAAAAAGCCTTACGCATCCGATCTGGAATACGCGTTTTTCATCTGGTTGCTGAGTTCAAAGAGTACCTTGTGCAGTGTTGCACCCGTCTCCTTTTTCAGCATTTCAGCGATTTTGTTGTTTGCTTCTTCTCTCAATTGTGTCTGTTTTGTTTCGTCTGTCTCCCCTGCAAGCAGCGCATCGTACTGATGGATCAGTGCATGGCCTTTTGCCATCACCTTTTCCTGATACCGCTCAATGTGGAAGATAGAAGACTTATAGGATGCATCTGCCATTGCTGCCACCATGCGGCTTGCCCAGTAGAAGTTATCTGTGGAAACCTCTCCCGTTGTGTTGGAAAGATACTCCGGTGTTGTCGTCACATCGGTGTAGAACGGAACCAGCACATTGAACGCATTTGACGCAAACGCAATCCACTGCAGAATGCCGTTGTCTCCTTTGTGATCCGGGCGCATCTGGATGACAGAAAGGAAATCGGTCCGGTTGACACCGATGGAGCGGTATGCTCCCTTCCATGATTTATCGCCGTATGCGGCATACGGGTCGTACGGTGTTCCCTGATAGTGGGAGGACAGTACATATTTCACATCCTCTACAGTAATCTTTTTTTCCGGAATCATGCACCATGGCAGATCATCAGAATATGGAGTAAATTCTGCATTTACGCCATCCCAGATTTTTGTCTTCGGATTCAGGTTTCTCAGCATATACCATGCACGAGGAGTATTATAAACATGGTCGGAATCGTCATGGCTTCCAAAGGCATCTCTGGCGGAAAAACCGCCGCCCTGTGACAGATCCAGGTGGTTCTTTTCAATAAATTCTTTCAGATCCGCGGAACACATATGCTCCTTTTGCTCCGTCAGCGCATCTTCCAGATCAAAGGCATCGATTCCGAACTGGTTCGGCATCACCACATAAGCGTCGTCCGGCACTCTCCGGGCGATCCAGTGATGGCCGCCGATGGTCTCCAGCCACCAGATCTCGTTTTTATCGGAAAAAGCAATACCGTTCATCTCGTAGGTACCGTATTTCTCCAACAGGCTTCCCAGACGTGTGACACCCTCTCTGGCATTGTGAATGTAAGGAAGCACCAGAGACACAATGTCCTCCTCGCCGATGCCGCCGGAGATCTCTTCCACACCATCCTTCGCCGGAACATATTCCACCAGTGGATCCGCTCCCAGAACTCTGGCATTGGAAGTGATGGTCTCTGTGGCCGTCATGCCCACACCTGCCGCATTGACACCGTGCGCTGCCCAGATACCCTCTCCGTCCAGTGCATTGGGGACTGCGGTATAACGCATGGGATCCTCCGGCAGATCGATCTCCACATGGGAAAGCACGGATTTGTATTTTTTCGGCTGTTCTTCCGGATGCACCACAACGAATTTCTTCGGTGTGAACTGCCCCGAAGGAGAATCGTCATTCCGGGCGATCATGGTGGAACCGTCATAAGATGCTTTTTTTCCTACTAATATGGTTGTACATGGCATAATCATTACCTCCTGATACTGTGTTTCAAAATTTTCTTCTCCGGCACCGGAAATCTGTGTTCCAGTCCTGGCACTTATGCCAGCTTCTGTCCGTTAATGACTACATTTTGAATTGTCTCCGGCCTGCCCTGTAAAGGCTCGATCTTTGTGAACTGTCTGCAGCCGGTGACTTCAATATTCTCCATCTGCAGATTTCTGAAATACGGGATGTCGTCCTCATTTTCCATGGCAATGGTCTCTTCCCGGTTCAGGGAATTGAGCACATAGGACATGGTCAGGATCACTGCCTCGCCCTTGATCTCGCTCATATGGATATTGCGGAGAGTGATATTTTCCACCACGCCGCCGCGGCCCAGCGCACTCTTCATACGGACACCCACATCGGTTCCCACGAAAGTACAGTTCTCCACCAAAATATCCTTTACTCCGCGGGACATCTCACTGCCGATGACGAAGCCGCCATGGCCTTCGTTCACCAGACAGTCATGGATGTAAACATTGCTGCAGGGCCCCTGAATCTTGCGGGCAATGGCATTTTTGCCGGACTTCATGCAGATGGCATCATCTCCGGTCTCAAAAACACTGTGATGAATATGCACATTAGTGCAGGACTCCACATCAATGCCGTCACCGTTCTGGGCATAATAAGGATTGCGGACTTGTATATGCTCCACCGTAAGGTTCTCGCAGAAATAGGGGTGGATATTCCATGCCGGAGAGTTCATGAACGTTACGCCTTGCAGAAGCACATTTTTGCAATGGCGCAGACTGATCATCACCGGACGGTAAAAATCATAATAAGGTGCCGCAGCAGCCAGTGCCTCTTCGGTGGTTCCCTGGATGTTGTGGTGATTTCCTTTTAAAATCGACTCTGTGGGCATCCAGATCGCTGTTTCTTTCGTCTCTAACACATAAGGGCTGATGGTAAACAGCGCATCCCACTGCTTTGCCGTCATCTTGAATTTCTTGACCGGGCGCCATTTATCACCGCTGCCGTCAATGATGCCTTCTCCGGTAATGGCGATGTTTTCTGCATTTTCCGCGGTAACGGGAGATACGGTGCGAATGCAGTCCTGACCTTCATAGCTGGTGATCCGCAGCGGATAGTCCTCTTTGGACTTGATGAATTTTAACATAGCCTGACTGTCCAGATGAAGATTGACACCGCTTAACAGCCGGAGCGGAGCCACCGCCCAGATGCCTGCGGGAACTCTTACCGTACCGCCCCCCTGCTCCGACACTTCGCAGATCGCGCGGTTAATGGCCTCCGCATTGTGTCTGCCGGTCTCGATCTGCAAATCGCCGCTCTTCGCGCCGTATTCTGCTATGGACACCTCCCGGTCCGGGAACTGGGGAATTTCTACTTTATAATTCTGATTATACATGGTTATTGTTTTCTCCTTTGAATATTTTCATGGATACTTTCACATTTTCTATGTTTCTGATTCTAGCGTGTTCCGTTTCGGACTTCCACCCGGTTTTTGCGTTTTTCCGAAGGGTTCTACTGCTTATTTGTGCCCTTCCGCGCAGATCCAGTCCTCGCCGTCTTTTAAGTGAATCCGTACCTCTTCAAATCCTGCATTTTCCAGCAGTTCCCGGAATTCTTCCGGTGTGGGATTAAACAGATGGAATCTTTGAATGTTTTCCCGTACCTGTTCCGGCAGATTCTCCTTCTGGTAAATGTCGGCCACCAGTAAAAAGGTTCCCTGCTCCTTCAATACCCGGTAGACTTCTTTCAGATTCTCCGCGGGATCCGGCCAGAAATAAAAGCTTTCCACCGTAATGATCTTGTCAAAAGCATTGTCCGCAAAGGGCAGTTTTTCCACTGAGGCTTCCACGAGATCCATTTTTCCCTGCTGCAGTGCTTCTGCATTGGTTTTCCCGGAAAGCTCCAGTGAAGTGGCGGAATAATCCACTCCGATCAGATGTCCGTCACGCACCTCTTCACTCATGCGTTTCAGAGTTGCTCCTCCACCGCAGCCGATGTCCAGAATCCGGTCATTCTCCCGGATCTTCCAGTGTTCCAGCGCCCAGCCGGTCACTGCGTAGTGGCTTTCGTTCATGCGGCACAGCATCTTCTCCCCATCCTCCCCGACCGGTTTCCCGGGGTTGCCGGAGATGGTGATCTCCTGCTGGGTGCGTTCGTTGGTGGTTAGGTTTATGGTATTATTTTCTGTTTTTTCAGTCATGATCTTTATTCCTTCTTCCAGCCGCTTTCTTTTTGGATCTTTGCGGTTTTCTTTGCAATTTTTACTATCTCTATTATAATAGTAACTGTTTATAATCATGTAAAGGGCAATCCCGTTATTGAGAATATCTCTGAATAAGGGATTTGGCAAAACACCCGATACAAAGTACAATCTGCGAAAGCATACGCCGGAATGCAACGGAACGCTTGCAGGTTACGGAAAGGCATACATTTTTTATGAAATATTATCTTGCCCCCATGGAGGGACTGACCACTTATAATTTCCGCACTAACTGGAACCGCTGTTACGGCGGCATGGACAAATATTTTACCCCTTTTATCTCCAATCGGCACATGAACAGCAGAGAACGCAACGATGTGCTTCCGGAACATAATGTGGGCATGTACACCGTACCGCAGATCCTGACCAATAAGGTGGAGGATTTTCTGTCGCTGGCAGAGCAGCTGGCCGGATATGGCTACCACGAGGTCAATCTGAATCTGGGCTGTCCTTCCGGGACGGTGGTGGCAAGAAACCGTGGTGCCGGCTTCTTAGGCACGCCCCGGGAACTGGAGGATTTTCTGGACGAGATCTTCGAAAAATGTCCACTGGAAATCTCCATCAAGACCCGCATCGGCATGGACTACATGGATGAATGGGCTCTACTGCTTAAAATATATCAAAAATTCCCCATGAAGGAACTAATCATTCACCCCAGACTGCAAAAGGAAGGTTACAAGGGGACACCCCATCTGGAAGCTTTCGCAGAGGCGGTGGAAGCCCTGCAATGTCCGCTGTGCTATAACGGGGATATTACCTCTCCGGAGTCGCTAACGCAGATTCTTACGAAGCTTCCCAGTATCGATACGGTCATGATCGGCCGGGGAATTTTGCAGAATCCGGGATTATTGCAGGAATTGAAGGCTGCCTCCACGGAGAGTGTTGCGCTGCCGTCTTGTGAAGAGCGGCTGGCTGTCCTGAAGGAATTCCACACTTCCCTCCTGACCGGTTATCAGGAGATCATGTCCGGCGATACCAATACGCTCTATAAGATGAAGGATCTCTGGACTTTCTTAAGCCACAGCTTCGAATCTCCGGACAAATACGTAAAAAAGATCCGCAAAGCCACAGATGCCAGCGACTATAAGCTGGCCGTCAATGCGTTATTCCGGGAGTGCGCATTGAAGTCGGAGAATTCTTGATCCTGACATCATCCCATACCTTTATTCCCCGGTGTCGAACTGTTCTCCTTCGTTGGCGTCTTCCATGACGACCTCCGGCTCCGGGATGCCTGCATTTTCCACATAGCTGAAATGAATGACCGCCTGTGGCCAGTTGAGACTGATCCGGGCGGTCTTCTGCCGCTCCTCGCCTGCCTTGCGGATTAGTTCCAACAGTTCCTGCAAGACTTCTCTGGTCAGATAGCCTCCCCGCCACTGGAACGTCATGGCCCGGCCTTTTTTCGCCATCTGCTGTGCTCTTTTATATACTTCTTCCGTTTTCGTAAAGGAAAGTTTTTTCTCCTTGTAATAAAAATGATCGTTGTCCGGACAGCCGGGTGCCGGGGCGATCAACGGTTCATGATCCCGGAACACTGCTTTATCTCCCAGATTGAAATAGTCGTAGCGGATCTCTCCGGGTGCTTCCGCATTGCCCTGATGTTTTCCCAATGTATTGTCAAATGTGGCATCCAGATGATAATACTGCCCGCCGATCCGCACAATATTCCAGGTGTGACGGTACTTGATCCCTTTCTCCGGATTGTTGCCGCAGATAGCGATTACACACCACACACCCAGCGCATCACAAAGCACCTTCACCGATTTGGCAATGCCCTCGCAGACACCCACGCCCTGTCCCAGCGGTCCGATAATCTCATGGGAATAGGGCTTTTTCAACTTATCGTAGGTGATATTTTCGCAGATAAAGTCGTGAATGTACTTCTCTTTTTCCCACTCTGTGAACTTTGCGGCAGGTCTTGCCAGCTTTTCCACCCGGGACTGCATGGCTTTCTGATGTTCTCTGATCTTATTTTTCTCAAACAGATACTCCGGCACGAAGATGATGTTGGGGGAGTCCTGATAATATCTATACCGATAACTCACCACCCAGAAGATCTCCGGATGATCCAGCCGCAGTCGGAAAAATACGTCATACAATTCTTCCGCCGGGATCCGCGGCAGCTGGATCTCGTCTGCCAGCGCCAGCACTCCCTGCTGCATAGCGTGATAGGCGGCCTGCTGGGGCTTGTTCATTTTCTGGTAGTAATATGCTTCCATAGTAGTTTCCTATTCTATTGTTTTCATCTGTCTTATTTTTACATTTTAACAGAAGGTTTTTCTTTTGGGTGGATGTTTTTGATATTTTTTTGATATTTTTTTGATATTTTTGAAACTTTTGCAGCAGATGCATAGTCTAACCATCAGAGACCTGTAAGATATGGTTTTATTTAAGAGAGGAGTTTTACTTATGAAAAACAAAATGATCTGTGCACTTTTAACTACTGTGATGGTATTGTCTTTTGCTGCCTGTGGCAGTCAGGGAAATGGAGCAGCTTCGGCGGAAAGTACGGTGACTTCCGAAAGCGGTGCGGAGGCTTCTACTGCTGAAAGTTCTGCTGCTGAAGCTAGTGCTGAGACAACTACAGAAGTTTCTGCTGATGCGGCCAATGGTACTTCATATGAAGACAACTTTGCAGTTTCCACAGAGGATGCTGCCGCTTTCGCTAAAAAGATCCAGGATGCCGTAGCCGCTGAAGACCTGAATGCTCTCGCTGATCTGGTCAATTATCCGGTCTATGTTGCTCTGGGCGATGGCAGTGTGATCGAAACCAGGGAAGACCTGATTGCCTTAGGTGCAGACAAAATCTTCACCCCTGAGCTGAAAGACTCTATGGCTAATGCTGATCTGTCCGAATTAAGCCCCAGTATGGCAGGCTTCACCCTTTACAGCACCGGTGACGGCCCCAACATCACCTTCAATGTCCAGAACGGAGTACTCGGCATCAGCGGTATCAATTACTAATCATTCTCGTACAAATCGGGGGAGCCTTTCATCAGGCTCCCCTTACTCGTGTCGAAACAACCGTTGTCAACGGTATCATAGTGATGTCTATGTTCCCGTCTGTCTTACGCGTGATCAGTGTGGCTCCACGCTGGATATATTGCTTCGCGATGCCGGAATATCCCAGATAATCAATGGACATTCCGTAGGTCATGCGGATGCCCTGATATATCAGGGATAATGTATTCAGGTGATCGTGTCCACAGAATATCCATTTCAGCCAGCCGTTATCCACCGCTTTTTCGAAAAAATGTGGCGGTTGATTCGATATTCCGAAGTACTCGTCCTTTTCTCCGATACTGCCGTGTTCATAAATCACGCTGTGATCGCCCAATTTCATTTTCTCATAAGCTTCCTTAAATTCTGCAGGCGGCATGTGGAAAAATGCCATGGCAGGCACTTTTCTCTCGTTCAGTTTTTCCATGCACCAGTCCGTCTGATCCTCATGGATCCGGTCGAAACCGCTGAAAAACCAGCCGTCACCATACATGTTGGAATCCAGCAGAATCAGCGGAAGTAACAGTTTTCCCTGATCATCTGTGAGGTCTACTACAAAATTCCCTACGCCGGTAATGGGATTCTGAGGACTGTGCTCATATCTTCCTTTGGTAAAAACGGCATATTTTCCCGTAGTGAAAATCTCCGCCAGCTGTTCCTTATTGCAGGTGGAGCCCATTTCACAGTCATGGTTACCAAAGACCAGAGTATAGGGAATCTGAAAACCATCCAGAAATGCCAGCAGTTTTTCTGCCTGCTTTCGGTTGTTCATGGTACCGCTTTTCGGGAAAAACGGGAAAACAGAATCTCCGGTCAGGACGATCAGATCCGGTCCCGTCCGGCGGATCAGCTCCGTCACCGCTGCCAGCGCCAGTCTGTCCTTTTTCCCGGAAAACATGCCGAAACCAAGGTGCAGATCCGTCAGCTGCAATATTTTATAATCTCTGTCCGTCGGGATGCAAAGAGAAAAAGTCTCTTCGTCCCGAATCTGAAAGTTTTTGGAAGTATACATAAGAATCTCTTTTCTTTTTGGGGATTAACTCAACGGGATCAATGCTCCTATTGCAGAAAGTACTGTTGAAATCACCATCAGCACCTGAAAAGGCACCGTGCCGATCACACCGCAGATAGGACTGCTGCCCGCATTTTTTCTGGATTTTCCGTACGTCAGCACCAGCATGATGCTCACCAGTACCACAACGCCACTCATGATCCGGGTCAGAACGATAAAGCTGTTCACGCCAAACACAGCAAACAGAATGCAGGGAACCGTAGCGATCAGCCAGCTGATGCGGTTGCCGCTGCCGATCTGCTCATGAACCACATCGCGGAGGGCGAGAGTATTGCTCCAGAACGTGGTAAGTAAAGCAAACAGGGAAAATACGCCTGCCAGGATCATTGCCCAGGTACCGATGCTCTCTCCCAACTGCATGTATGCCAGTTCTTTTTCCAGTGCTCCCTTGGTTCCCAGGAGAACCGTGCCCGTCACGATCAGAACAAACACTGAGGAAAGCCCAAAACCGATGAAGATGGAGCGGCGGATCTGTTTCGCGTTGCCATCCAGACCTTTCACCACCTGGATCACGGCCTGATTGGCAGATGTGGCGAATACCACCATGCTGTACAGCGCCAGCAGATTGTTCCAGTGGAACTGTGCCCGTTGCAAGGAATTCAGTGGATGCGTAAATGTGCCTACCGTCATCACTGCCACAATTCCCATGAGGACAATGACTGCGTACTTCTGTGCGATGCCTACTGCTTTCATGCCGATAAACACTACAACTCCGGCGATCACATAGTACAAAACCTGCGCCGCCACGAAAGGCATTCCGAACCAGTTCACAAAAATCTGTGCTCCGCCGTTGATATTGCCGCTGACACCGATCATAATTGCCAATCCATAGACAATAAATACACTCCAGCTGAAGATCTGCTTCATTTTCCCATGAAACAGCTCTCCTTCAAAGCTTTTCACCAGCTGGACACCACCGTTATTGTAAGACAGCTCGGCAATGATCAGGTGCAGGATCACGTTCACACAATAGGCGATCAATACCATCCACACGACATCCAGCATGCTGTTCTTCGTGGCAAGATACGGAACGGCGATGATGCCGGTACCGATGCTGTTGCCGACGATCATGCTGATGGCTTCAAAGGTCGTGAGATGGGCTTCGGATTGGATAGGTTGGGACATAGGGAGGCCTCCTTTGTAAAAATGACTATAATAATATCTATGAGTGGGATTTGTAACATCTCATAATTTGTTTATTTTCACTTTGTAATAAATACTTTTCACTTAGAAGTTTCTGCATAAAAAACTTTTCACTAATAACTACCGCATAAATGTATTGAATATTGCCAATTACTCTTTCTACTCAACTCATTTTTTAACCAATTTCTCAATATCATTAACAAAGAAGGCTAACATATCGCCTTTTTTCATCCGTTTCTTCAACCCAACATCTCTGCGCATTTCATACATAATGTCTTCTAATAACAGCAGGCTTTGCGGTCCTGCCATTTCTAGAGATGCCTTTCTATACTTCAACCATTTCTTAACGACTCTGTTTGATCCCCATAGTGTTAAACCCTTAGAAAATTCGGCTACCTTTTCCATCATTTCAGTCTCTGTCATACGCTGTTCTTCTGGTTTTTTAGTATCCGACATAATAGCATAGACCATGCTAATAAATTGCTCATAGGGAATTTCTCTTTTATCATATAAATATTTTTTGACATTATATCTATAGTCAATGATTTTTGCCACTACCGATGAAAAAAGGACACCTATTATTGATACTGTACCGGTAATCATAGCAACTACAATAACTTTGTCTGTATTGTTAACAAAATTTTTTAAATAGACAACACTTGCATCCATTCCACTTTTTATGCTCAGTGCCACAAACCTAACTAGTAACACTATTATTACTACCATTGCTATTATTAATGCCAATCCTAATAACAGATTCAATTTTGGATGTTTTTCTGCAAAGTTCCCTTGTTTTTTCACCTCTTTTGTTTTTTCCATAAATAATCTCCCTTCAATTATATCTTTTCTATCAGCAACGTTACAATACTTACGCACAAACTGGCTAATGCTAAAAAACTAGCTGTGAAAGCATAAATTTTATTACTATCTTCCTCTTTTTCAAAACTTCTCACTCCGATAATTAGCATACTACCAATAAAAATCAGTAAAATACCCATTGCAATAATTGCAATATCAAAAGGCAATTCTCCTTTTAAAATCAAATAAGGTATTCCGCATAATCCTCCCAACCACGCTGCTGTACCTACTAATTCCATAATAAAAGATGTTGCAAAAACAATTGAAAGATTATAGATTTCTTTTTTTAATTTTACTTTTCCAAAAATTTTGAAGGGAAAAAAGAAAAAGTTGATTATATACAATATCTGTTCTTTGCGCGTCAATTGTACTGATGACTCTGGATTCTTTATTTCTTTTTGGGCTTCTATTCTTTTTAATGCCCTATAATAAGCCTCAGCCTGCATGCATATCCATTTTTCCTCGTCTACTTCCTGTATTCTGATTTTAGTATTCTCATTAGTTTGTACCGCTTTCCTTTGTGCCTTTCGCTTTTTCCCTTTCACAAATATCTCTCCTTTTACACTTCATTACTCAGTGTCATTGTCTTCATAAGGTGCATTAGACTCAGCCACCATTTGTTTCGTTCCCCTGGGTTCGAAATTATATACAGCTGTTTTTGTTTCCTGATCCGTAAAAGATTTAGAGCCTCCAATACCAAAATACTTATCGAAAAATTCTTTAAACTTGTCAATGACACCTTGCTTTTTCTTGTCTCTACCGCCACCACCAAACCGGGAGATTGGAGGCATTAATTTATCGATATCTGTTCCGGCTGTCTTAATCTCTCCATCCCGGAATGCATTCTCCATAAATTTTCGCGTGTCTTCCGGTTTCAGCTTCTCTTCGGCAATAATAGTATCCAAATCATGGTCACGTTGTTCTACCACATACTCATGCCACTCGTTCATAACATCATCCACATCGTTAATTCCAGCAATAAAGTTTTCGATAAGCTGCTTCTTGCTACGCAATTCCGGACTGGCAT
>OHNK01001308.1_pt1 | contig 11109 bp, 5 predicted proteins | sample 1569551 | NCBI WGS metagenome assembly OHNK01 (sample SAMEA3879518, study PRJEB24766) | human gut metagenome | biome: human-associated habitat; feature: feces | place: USA | collected 1985/1987 | reverse complement strand
ACTGTGTACTTACAGCTGGAGGACGGGACATGTCTGACCGGAAAACATTTCGGCGCTCCTTTGAAAGAGGATGTCATCGCGGAAGTCGTTTTTACGACGGCTATGACCGGATATACAGAAACACTGACCGACCCCAGTTATTACGGACAGATGGTCGTTCAGACATTTCCCCTGATCGGCAACTACGGCGTCAATCCAAAAGACTTTGAAAGCAAAGGAATTCACATGAGCGCATACATCACCAGAGAATGGTGCCCATGTCCTTCCAATTTCAGATGTCAGATGGATCTTGACGCTTTTTTAAAGCAGCAAAATGTCCCTGGCATCTATGATCTGGATACCCGCTACTTGACCAAGCTCATCCGCGAGCGCGGCGTCATGAACGGACGGCTCACATCCCTCCGCCCGGATTCTGCAGCTGTTGAAGACTTAAAGGGCTGGGCAATCACGGACGCGGTAGCACACGTTACCTGCAGGGAGCCTTACCAGATTCCGTCCCCGCTTCCCCGCCATCACGTCGTTTTGTGGGACTTCGGTGCAAAACAGAATATCATCCGAAAGCTGCACGCATTAAACTGCGACTTGACCATCGTTCCCGCTTCCACGACAGCAGCACGCATCCTCTCCTATTCGCCGGACGGTATCATGTTGAGCAACGGTCCCGGCAACCCGAAGGATAACCCGGCTATCATTTCCGAGCTGTCTCACCTCTGCAAATCCGGCATTCCGATTTTCGGCATCTGCCTGGGGCATCAGCTTCTCGCCCTTGCAAATGGTGCGGATACCGAAAAATTGAAATACGGACACCGCGGTGCAAACCAGCCGGTGAAAGATCTGCTCACCGGCAGGGATTATATCACCAGTCAGAATCACGGCTATGCCGTCAAAAACGATTCCCTCCCGGATAATGCAGTACTTCGTTTTATCAACCTAAACGACGGAACCTGTGAGGGCGTTTCTTATCAGGATTTTCCCGGCTTCTCAGTGCAGTTCCATCCGGAAGCCTGCGGCGGTCCTCATGACTCCGAGTTTTTGTTCCGCGAATTTGTCGCACTGATGGAAAGGAGGGCATAAAGCATGCCGTTAAATCCCAATCTGAAAAAAGTAATGGTAATCGGCTCCGGCCCCATCGTCATCGGTCAGGCTGCCGAATTTGACTATGCAGGTACCCAGGCGTGCCGCGCTTTAAAAGAGGAAGGTCTGGAGGTTGTGTTAGTTAATTCTAACCCCGCAACAATCATGACAGATGCCGCCATGGCAGATCATGTCTACGTAGAGCCTCTGACTCTGGATTTTCTAAAAAAAATCATCAAAAAAGAACACCCCGACAGCATTCTTTCCACCCTCGGCGGTCAGACCGGCCTGACGCTTTCGATGCAGCTGGCAAAGGAAGGTTTTCTCTGCAGGCTATCCGGTTATCGTGCGCCCCGCCTTTACCCTCGGCGGCACCGGCGGCGGCATCGCTGTTGACGAAGCACAGTTGCGCCAAATTGCTTCCGCAGGGCTCCGTCTTTCCCCGATCACGCAGATTCTGGTGGAAAAATGTATCTCCGGCTGGAAAGAGATCGAATTTGAGGTCATGCGCGACGGCGATGGAAACGTCATCACGATCTGCTCTATGGAAAATCTTGATCCGGTGGGTGTCCACACCGGCGACTCCATCGTTATCGCCCCTGCGGTCACCCTTGCGGATAAAGAATACCAGATGCTTCGAAGTGCTGCACTCCACATCATCGAAGCTATGGGCATTGAGGGCGGCTGCAACGTACAGTTTGCTCTAAATCCCGAGAGCTTCGAGTACGCTGTTATTGAGGTAAACCCCAGGGTTTCCCGTTCCTCCGCCCTCGCCAGCAAAGCGACCGGCTATCCGATCGCCAGAGTCGCTGCCAAAATCGCCATCGGCTACCGGATGGACGAAATCAAAAACGAAATCACCGGCAAAACGAAAGCATGCTTCGAACCGGCATTGGACTATGTTGTCGTCAAATTTCCGAAATGGCCCTTTGACAAATTCGTGTATGCGACAAGAAAGCTCGGAACCCAGATGAAAGCCACCGGTGAAGTCATGGCCATTGGCAGAAACTTCGAGCAGGCGCTGATGAAAGCCGTTCGCGGAGCAGAAATCTCCCATGACTGCCTGACAGACGTGCATATGCGCGCACTCGACGACGAAGCCCTAACCGCCAAAATCCTGGCGCAGGACGACGAACGCATCTTCGCTGTTTACGAAGCGCTCTTCCGCGGTTTTTCCATCGAAAAAATCCATCAGCTGACTTTGATCGATGAATGGTTTTTAGCAAAGCTTTTGCATCTGTGCGACCTCGAAAAACGGCTGAAGACAGAGCCGCTCACGCATGATTTTCTGCGGGAATTAAAGAGAAACGGTTTTCCGGATAAAACGATTGCACGCCTGTCCGGCAACTCTACTTTCCCCCACCTTCCGTATTCCTATAAGATGGTCGATACCTGCGGCGCGGAGTTTGCGGCAGAAACCCCATACTTCTACTCCACCACTGACGAGGAGGACGAGGCTTCCGCTTTTATCGCGGAACACAGCTCCAAAAAGCCCGTCGTCATCGTCTTTGGCTCCGGTCCGATCCGAATCGGTCAGGGAATCGAATTCGACTATGCCTCCGTTCACTGTGTCTGGGCATTAAAGGATGCCGGATATGAAGTTGTTATCGTCAATAACAACCCGGAAACCGTTTCCACCGATTTCAACACAGCAGATCGCCTGTACTTTGAACCCCTGACTCCGGAAGATGTCGGAGACATCATCCGTGTGGAAAATCCGGTCGGTGCAGTTGTTGCCTTCGGCGGACAGACCGCAATCCGCTTGACCAAATGGCTTTCAGAAAACAACGTTCCGATTCTGGGCACACCTGCAGACAGTATTGACGCTGCCGAAGACCGGGGTCGGTTTGAAGCTCTCTTAAAACAGCTCCATATCAAGCAGCCCGTCGGAGATACCGTCCACACTGCAGAGGAAGCGATCGAAACAGCGAACCGCCTCGGCTATCCGGTTCTGCTGCGCCCCAGTTATGTCCTTGGCGGCCAGAACATGATTATCGCCTTTTCCGATGCGGACGTAAAAGAATATATGGATATTATTCTTTCCCATATGGAAGGGAACCTCGTTCTGATCGATAAATATATGATGGGCACGGAGCTTGAAGTCGACGCCATCTGCGATGGCGAGGATGTCCTGCTGCCCGGCATTATGGAGCACATCGACCGTGCAGGCATCCACTCCGGCGACTCCATCGCAGTTTACCCTGCCTGGAATTTAAGCCCCGCTAAAACTGCAAAGCTCGTGGACTACTCCACCCGCCTTGCCCTCGCCTTAAACACGAAGGGCTTGATCAACATCCAGTACGTCATCTGCCAGGATCAGGTTTATGTCATTGAGGTAAACCCTCGTTCCTCCAGAACCGTGCCTTATCTGAGCAAAGTCACCGGCATCCCGATGGTCGATATCGCCACCCGCGTCATGCTCGGGGAAAAATTAAAGGATATGCCTTACGGCACCGGTCTTGCCCCGATTTCCTCTTACACCGCGATCAAAGTGCCTGTCTTCTCCTTTGAAAAGCTGTCTGGACTGGACACGCAGCTCGGACCCGAAATGAAATCTACCGGTGAAGTGCTCGGCATCGCACCCACCATGCGGGAAGCGCTCTACAAAGGATTGGTCGGCGCAGGCTACCAGCTGACCGACAAGGGCGGCATCTTCATCACCGTGCGCGACACCGATAAGGATGAAATCCCTGATATTGCACAGCGTTTTGCAGATCTTGGCTTCCACCTGTATGCAACCGCAGGTACGGCAGCTGTACTGCGTGACCACGGCATGCAGGTTACCCTTGTCCATAAGATCAGCGAATCCGAACACAACACCATCGCACTTCTGGAAAGCGGAAAGGTCAATTACATCATTTCGACCTCCAAAAAGGGGCGTACCCCTGCCCGGGACAGCGTAAAGGTTCGCCGCAAATCTGTGGAGCTTGGCATTCCCTGCCTGACCAGCCTGGATACGGCAGTTGCCCTGGCAGATATCTTAAAGAGCGGCTTTACGCCGGATACGGCAGATCTGGTCGATATCTGCACGCTGCAAAAGTAAAGGGATCGTACGGAGCGTTTTTATCGTATAGAAACGAAGTTTCCTATACGATGAAAAAAGCTCGGAGCACAGCATCTATTCCTTTGCTGTGCTCCGGGCTTTTCTTTTCAACCTTTTCTACATCCGCGATGGCTCTCCGCCGTCACTCTTCCATCTGTTCCTTATGATATTGCAGCGTATACAGCTGGTAATATCGTCCATGCTTTGCAAGCAGCTCCTGATGCGTTCCGTGTTCGATAATCCGGCCGTTATCCATAACCAGGATCTGATCAGCGTCTTTAATGGAAGAAATACGGTAGGCGATGACGAAGATCGTGCACTGGCCGTTTAACTTGCCGAGCTGCTGCTGGATATAGCTTTCTGTTTCCATATCAACGGCGGAAGTAGTATCGTCCAGAATCAGGATGGACGGTTTCTTTAACAGGGCGCGCGCAAGGGAAATACGCTGCTTCTGACCGCCGGAGAGTCCGACACCGCGCTCGCCGACGATGGTATCATAGCCTTCGGGCATAGCCTTGATGAAATGGTTGGCATCTGCCATGACAGCAGCTTCGTGAATTTCCTCAAATGTACAGTTCGGACGACCGTATGCAATATTCCCTTCAATTGTATCAGAAAAAAGAAAGATATCCTGCATTGCCATGCCGATGTTGTCACGCAGATCGTAAAGGTTCCAGTCCTTGACGTTTACGCCATCTACCAGAACCTCGCCGGAGGTCGCGTCGACAAAACGGCACAGCAGGTTCATGATGGTGGATTTGCCGGCACCGGTGGAACCGAGAATGCCGACTGTCTGTCCTTTTTTCACAGAAAAGCTGATATCCTTTACGATATCCTCATCATCTGCCGTATAGGAAACATCTTTAAATTCAACATTTCCTTCCATATGTTTGCGGGAAACCGACACAGGAGGCATTTTTACAAGAGGCTCTTCCACATAGGTTGTATAAATTTTTTCTACGGAGGTGATAAAACGGTGGGTATCATTGACCCACCAGCCTGCCATACGCAGCGGAGCGTTTAACATCCACAGATAGCCGTTGACGGTTACGAGGTTACCGATTGTCATTTCTCCGGTAATTACCATCCAGCCGCCGTAGAGCATCAGGACAACGTTTAAGACATATGCCAGAACTTCGAAGATCGGAAGGTATTTCATCCAGACCTTTGAGGAGTTCAACTGTGCGTCCATGTAGGCATCGTTTTCCTTATTAAATTTTTCAATTTCAAAGTCTTCCTTGGCAAAGGCTTTTACGACACGGTTGCCGCTGACATTTTCCTGAACGAAGGCATTCAGGGAAGAAAAGCAGTCGCGGATGCGCTGGAATGTCGGTCGAACCTCTTTGGACTGTTTTGCTGTGGTGATGGCTGTAAAGGGCAGAACGATCAGCATGCAGAGCGCCAGCTTCACATTTACCGTAAAGATCATGAAGAGCGCAAAGCAGAACAGCAGGATATTTTCGTAAACCTGATAGATAATGTAAGCAACGAAGTGGCGGATTGCTTCCATGTCGCCGGTTTGACGGCTCATCAGATCGCCTGTTTTTTTCTTGCTGTAAAAGGCGAAGTCCTCTGTCAGAAGGCGGCGGTAAACAACGTCCCGCATGTCGTAGAGCACGCCCTGCGAGCATACTTCGAAAATAACCTGATAAAAGAAACGCAGGGCACCGCGGACCAGCGTAACTAAAAGCAGGATGAGAACAAGCTTCCAAAGCAGGTCATACTGACCGCCCTGAATGACATCATCTACGATCATACCGGAAACGTAAGGGTTTACGATGGCGAGAACGGAAATGAAAGTCGTCAGGATCAGGCCGCCCAGAAGCTTGAAGCGGTACTTTCTGAGAAATCCCCAGAACCATTTCATTGGTGTCATATTTCCTTTTTTCCTCCCTTAAAAAAGTATCCATGGGCTTTGATAGATCATGGATAAAAAAAGTGTATCGCAAAATATTTTATTTGGAATGTACAATCTTGCAGGTTTCATGTAAAATGTTGTTAAATGGTAACTGTGAGGATACTGAACAGTTACGTTAAATGTTTTTGTGGGATGTTGCAGGAAAATAAAAGATAAATTTCAGGCATCCGGGAAGGAAGCTGGTGGATATGGAACGGGAAAACACGGTATTTCAGGAGGAGTTAAATCCGACCTTCTTGTTTATGTGGAAGGGAACACGTGTTGAGGATGAGCCGAACTATCACTGCCATGAGCATCTGGAGCTGTGTTATATTCAATCCGGGACAGGAAAGCACAGAATCGGCGATACTATATATGAAGTAAAAGAGGGGGACCTGCTGGTCATCAATGAAGGAGTCTATCATCAAAGCCTGGCGGGAGAGCATAAAACGCCGGTTGCGGAATTTTACGTGGGGCTGACAGATTTAAATCTGGCGGGGCTTGGGCGCAACCACTTTCCACTACCGGGGAATTGCCCGGTATTTCGTACGGAGGGAGAGCTGCAGCGTAAGCTTTCCAAGCTCTGTATGGCAATGGAGGCAGAGCAGGAGCTTTGCCGAATCGGGCGCTATTATATGATGAAGACGTATGCCATGCAAATGCTTCTTTTGCTGCTGCGGGAAGAAGAAGAGAGCGGTAAGCCGCAGAAGGCAGGTGGATGCTCCTTTGAATCCGCGAACCGGAAATATCTCGTGGAGAAGATCACGGATTACTTTGAGGATCATTATGCAGAGAAAATCTCTCTTGACCGGATCGCCGGCAATATGTATCTGAGCACCTTTTATGTGTCCAGGATTTTCAAGGCGGAAACCGGAAACACACCGATTCATTATCTGATTGATATTCGTCTGACCAAGGCCTATAACCTGCTGACACAGAATCTGGAAATGAGCATTCAGGAAATCGCGGCGCAGGTCGGCTATGAGGATGCCTATCATTTCAGCAAGCTGTTCAAGAAAAAATATGGGGTGGCTCCGTCTGCAGTGCGGCGCAGGATACTATAAAGCAGCAGAATACGCCCATTCGGCTGAATACGGCCTGCCATAATTCATGACAATAGAATACTCGCAGAGCATGCATTCTATTGTTCATGACAATAGAATGCTCACAGAGCGTGCATTCTATTGTATTAACAAAAAAGAAACTGGGGACAGGAGAACATGGAAAATCCGATTATTTTTACGGCGGAGATCATCGGGACGATCGCTTTTGCATCGTCCGGGGCAATGCTGGGTATCCGCAAAAATCTGGATCTGTTCGGGGTACTGGTGCTGGGACTGTGTGTTGCAGTCGGAGGCGGCATTGTCCGGGATATTATCCTGGGGCGGACGCCGCCGGGAGCATTCCGGGATCCGGTTTATGCGCTGGTGGCGCTGGGAACCTCCGCTCTTTTATTTTTACTTGTCTATGGAAAGCAGGAGATCATGACGAGCCGCTATCTGACGATTTATGAGCAGGTTATGAATTACTGTGATGCGGTTGGACTTGGGATTTTTACAGTCCTCGGCGTATATACCGCGCACAGCGAGGGTTATCACGGAATCTTCTTTTTAGTGTTTTTGGGCATGATGACAGGTATCGGAGGAGGTCTGATCCGGGATATTTTAGCGGATACGATGCCGTTTATCCTGTATAAGCATATCTATGCGATGGCGGCTTTTGCGGGCGCACTGGTGTGTGTGCTTTTGATCCATATCCATCTGTATCTGGCGCTGGCAGCAGGAACTGCGGTGGTGATTGTGATCCGGGTGCTTGCGACACATTACTGTTGGGATCTGCCGCGGCCGCTGCATGAAAAAGATGCACACACGAAAACAAAAAATCTGTCCGAAAATAGTAATGCCGACGATACTTGAGCAGAATCGACACTTTTGCTACCATGAAAAGAAATTTTGTGATAGAATTGGTAAGACTGAGCTGGAAACGTAAAATGCCGCCTGTGCGGCAAAAGGAGGACAAATGGAAAACGTAAGACGGATCTATGTGGAAAAGAAGACCGGTTACGCGGTTAAGGCACAGGAACTGAAGGAGGATCTGATCGGTTATCTGAATATGTCAGGGATCGAAGATGTCCGGATGTTCATTCGTTATGATGTGGAAAATATCAGTGATGAGGTTTTTGAACAGGCATGCCGTACTGTTTTTTCCGAGCCGCCCGTGGATATTCTGTATCGCGAGACGATCGAAATCCCTGCAAACGGACGCGTATTCAGCGTTGAATATCTGCCGGGACAGTTTGACCAGCGTGCAGATTCTGCCGTACAGTGCGTTCAGTTTTTAAAAGCGGAGGAGCAGCCGATTATCCGTACCGCAGTTACTTATTTGATTACAGGAGATCTGACAGACGAAGAATTTGACAAGATCAAGGCTTACTGCATTAACCCGGTGGATTCCAGAGAGACCGGTATGGAAAAGCCAAAGACGCTCGTAACCGAGTTTGCAGAGCCCGCAGATGTCAGGATTTTAGACGGCTTTACTACGCTGGATGCAGACGGATTAAAGCAGCTGTACGATTCTCTTGGTCTTGCGATGACCCTGCAGGATTTCAAGCATATCCAGAAGTATTTTGCAGGCGAGGAAAAGAGAGACCCTTCCATGACGGAGATCCGTGTGCTGGATACCTACTGGTCCGACCACTGCCGTCATACGACGTTTTCCACCGAACTGAAAAATGTCGCATTCGGAGATGGTTTTTACCGGGAACCGATGGAAAAAACCTACCAGAGTTATCTGGATGCGCGTGCGGAGATCTTTAAAGACCGTCCGGATAAGTTTGTCTGCCTGATGGATCTTGCACTGATGGCAATGCGTAAGCTCAAAAAAGAAGGCAAACTGGAGGATATGGAGCAGTCCGATGAAATCAACGCCTGTTCCGTTATTGTTCCCGTTGAAATGGACTACGGCGATGGTCCTGTCACCGAGGAATGGCTCGTATTTTTCAAAAATGAAACCCACAACCACCCGACCGAAATCGAACCCTTCGGCGGTGCGGCAACCTGTCTGGGCGGCGCAATCCGCGACCCGCTTTCCGGCAGAGGTTATGTATATCAGGCAATGCGCGTGACCGGTGCAGCGGATCCCACCGTTCCGGTTGCGGACACCTTAAAGGGAAAGCTTTCCCAGAAAAAGCTGGTGCGCGGCGCAGCATCCGGTTACTCTTCCTACGGCAACCAGATCGGACTTGCGACCGGTTATGTAAAAGAAATTTATCATCCCGATTATGTTGCAAAGCGTATGGAGATCGGCGCGGTTATGGGTGCGGCTCCGAGACGCAACGTCATCCGTGAAAACTCCGATCCGGACGATATCATCATCCTGCTGGGCGGACGTACCGGACGCGATGGCTGCGGCGGCGCAACCGGTTCCTCCAAGGTGCATACGGAAAAGAGTATCGAAACATGCGGCGCAGAGGTACAGAAGGGTAATGCGCCTACAGAGAGAAAGATTCAGCGCCTGTTCCGAAGGGAAGAGGTATCCAGACTTATCAAAAAGTGTAATGACTTCGGAGCCGGCGGCGTTTCCGTTGCAATCGGTGAGCTGGCAGACGGTCTGGAAGTGGATTTGGATAAGGTTCCTAAGAAATATGCAGGTCTGGATGGTACGGAGCTGGCAATTTCTGAATCTCAGGAGCGTATGGCAGTCGTAGTCTCCCCGGCAGATGTGGACAAATTCCTTGGCTATGCGGAAGAAGAGAATCTGGAGGCGGTCGCAGTGGCGGTCGTGACAGAGGAACCCCGTCTTGTATTAAAGTGGCGCGGTAAGAAAATCGTGGATATTGCACGCGCTTTCCTGGATACGAACGGTGCACATCAGGAAACAGATGTTTTCGTGGACATTCCTTCCGAAGAAGACAATTATTTCCGTCAGTATGCAGTTCCTGCTGTAGAGGAGGCTGTAAAGGCGGGCGACTATAAAAAAGCATGGACTGCCCTGCTGGCAGATTTAAATGTCTGCTCCCAGAAAGGTCTTGTGGAGATGTTTGATTCCTCTATCGGTGCGGGCAGTGTGCTGATGCCTTACGGCGGTAAGTATCAGCTGACCGAAACGCAGGCGATGGTGGCCAAGCTTCCTGTCCTGAAAGGAAAGACTGACACTGTAACGATGATGGCTTACGGTTTCGACCCGTATCTCTCTTCCTGGAGTCCCTATCACGGCGCAGTTTACGCAGTAGTGGAATCCATGGCAAGGATACGCTTTACCTTCCAGGAGTACTTCCGTCGTATGACATCCGATCCGGAGCGCTGGAGCCAGCCCTTTGCGGCGCTGTTGGGCGCATATGACGCTCAGATGGGCTTTGGTCTTCCTTCTATCGGCGGTAAAGATTCCATGTCCGGGACGTTCAATGATATTGATGTTCCGCCGACACTGGTTTCCTTTGCGGTAGATGTGGCTAAGAAACAGGATATTATCACACCGGAACTGAAAAAGGCAGGAAGTAAACTGGTATGGATCCGTCTGCCGAAAGACAGCTATGATCTGCCGGATTATGCAGGAATCATGGATCAGTATGAAAAACTTCATAAAGATATGCAGGACGGCAAAGTTGTTTCTGCTTATGCACTTGACCGCCATGGTATTGCAGCAGCAGTTGCAAAGATGGCATTTGGTAATGGCATGGGCGTGAAGATCGAGCATAACCTTGATCCGAGAGATTTCTTTGCACCTGGATTTGGTGATATTATCCTGGAAGTTCCGGATGGTAAAGTTGGTGAGCTTTCCATTACTTATACAGTGATCGGTGAAGTAACTGCTGACGGTAACTTCTCCTATGGAAATACAGTGATCACTGTAGACGAAGCTGAAAATGCATGGAAAGGTACTCTGGAAAAAGTATTTAAGACAGTTTCTTCTGAGAATGACAAAGAGGCAGCTGACAGAGATGAGAAGCTTTATCGTGCAGACAGCATCTATGTATGCAAGAACAAAGTTGCAAAACCTCGTGTATTTATTCCTGTATTCCCTGGAACAAACTGCGAGTATGACAGCACACGTGCATTCGAGCGTGCAGGTGCAGAGGTGGATGTAAAAGTATTCA
>OHNK01001305.1_pt1 | contig 11137 bp, 7 predicted proteins | sample 1569551 | NCBI WGS metagenome assembly OHNK01 (sample SAMEA3879518, study PRJEB24766) | human gut metagenome | biome: human-associated habitat; feature: feces | place: USA | collected 1985/1987 | reverse complement strand
CGCCGAGGTTATAGCCTGCGATGCCGCCGGTGGAAGATTTGCCGGTGACGATGGCGCGGGCCGTGCTGTGGTCGATGGTGCCTTCGGACTCGTTGCGGCCCACGATGCCGCCCACCTCGCTGTCGCCGGTGACGACGCCGGTGAACTGGCAGCTGATGAGGGTGCCGTGGTTGATGCCTACGATGCCGCCGGTGGTGGTGTCGGCAGAGTCAGAGACAGACACGACGCCGCGGACGCTCAGGGACTCGATGGAACCCTGTTCCTCCACGATGCCGAAGAGGCCCGCCGGGGAATACTGGCCCGTAATGGTCAGGTCCGAGATGGTGTGGCCATTGCCCTTGAACTGTCCGCTGAAGGACGGGATGGGCTCCCACAGCATCCCCTCGAGGGAGAGGTCTTTCTGTAAAACAACCGTCTTGCCCACCGACCACTGGTCGTAGGCACAGTTCCTGGCCAGCGAGAGCAGGTCCGAGACGCTGTTGATGTAAATGGTATCGCCGTCGTCGGACGCGAACACCGGCAGTGCGATGCTCAGCGCCAGCACAGCGGCCAGAAGCGCAGCCGTCAGGCGGCGCAGCAGATGGTTACTGGTCTTCATTCTGCACCTCCTGTTTTTCGTTGTCGTCCAGTTCCTGAGAGACGTTGCCCGAGATGACGGTCAGCTGGACATCGCCGTCCACGATGGCGTTCATCGTACCGGCCACGGAGCCGTGGATCTCGCCCTGCACGATGCCGTTGACCCGCATACGGCCATTGCCGCTGCTGCGGGCCACCAGCTTCGGCACGGCAAAGGAGGTACGGTCCACGATGCGGGTGCCGATGAGCAGGATCTGGGGCAGAACGAAGAGGACGAGGAGGATGGAGATGATGGTGCCTCGGCCCAGGCACTGGCCGATGCCCACGATGCAGGCGTCGGAAGTCATCTGGCCGATGAGGAGGCCGGACACGGTCATGATGGTGCCGGAAGTCAGGATGGTCGGGAACGCGAAGTTGATGGTCTCTATCATGGCCTGCTTGTGCTCCATCTTATCCTTCAGCTCGTTGAAACGGGTAGCGATGACGATGGCGTAGTCGATGTTCGCGCCCATCTGGATGGAGCTGACGATGAGGTAGCCCATGAAGTAGAGGTTGGTCCCCATGAAATACGGGAACGAGAAGTTGATCCAGATAGCGCCCTGGATGACCACGATGAGCAGGATGGGCATACCGACGGACTGGAAGGTGAACAGCAGCACCAGCAGGACGATGAAGATGGACACGACGTTGACGACGACATTATCGATGGCGAAGGACTTCTGGAAATCGTACTCGTTGGTGGCGTCACCGGCCATGTAGAGCTCGCCGTCCGGGTAATACTTCCGGGCGATGGAGCGGATGGTGTCGGTGAACTCATAAGTAGTCTGGCCGGGTTCCAGAGAGGGGCTCAGGTAGATGAGGACGCGGTTGTAGTCGTCGCCCTGCAGCTGGGCCAGTGCGCTCTCCATCTGGTCGCGGGCGTCGTGGAGGTCGTCCAGGTCTTCCTGAGAGAGGGAGACGATGCCGGTATCGGCCTCGTCGCAGACGTAGAGGAACATATCCACCAGCGGCACTTTATAGGATGCGAAGTTGCCGATGACCTGACCGTACTCCTCGTTCTCGATGGCGTAGGCGGTGTAGATCATCTGGGCGGCCTCGTAGTCCAGGTCGGCCATCTCGGAGAACTGGCGGGCGGTGAGCTTGTCTTCCAGCATATAGCCGTCCTGGGCCTCGATGTTGGACAGACCCTTGGTGGAGTCTATTTCATCATAGCTTTCCAGCTCCTCCAGCATCTTTTTCTCGATGCTGTAATCGTCGTTCTTGGGGTAGACGAGTGCCACGAGGTTCGACTTGGTGAAGTTTTCTTCGATCATCTGGTCCGCGATGAGGGATTCGTTCATCTTCGGCACCTTGATGACATCGTAGCCGTAGGCGTAGGGACAAAGGTTCGAGAAATGGTAACCGATGAGGATGACCACCAGGAAGATGACAGGGATGACCTTGCGGGTGCGCCATGCAAAGCGGCCCACGAAGGGGATCTCCGGCACGAAGTTCCTGTGCCTGGTCTTATCCATGTAGGGTCCGAAGAGCATCAGCAGGCCGGGCATGACCACGAACACCGAGAGCATCGCAAAGAGGATGGACTTGATGAGGCAGACGGCCATATCGGAGCCGATGCGGAACTGCATGAACAGCATCGCCACAAGGCCGCCGACGGTGGTCAGGGAGCTGGAGCTGATCTCGGGGATGCTCTTGCTCAGGGACTCGATGACGGCCTCCTTCAGGGGCATGGTCTGGTATTCTTCCTTGAAGTGGTTGCAGAAGATGATGGCGTAGTCCAGCGACAGCGCCAGCTGCAGGATGTTCGTGACCGAGTTGGACACGAAGGAGATGGTGCCGAGCATGAAGTTTGTACCCATGTTCAGGATCATGCCCACCACGAAGGTGAGGATGAGGACGGGCACCTCGGCGTAGGTCTGGGACGTCAGGAGCAGGACGATGACGATGATGACGGCAACGTACACCATGATGACCCGCACCTCGGCATCAATGGTCTCCTGCTGGGTGTTGCCCAGCGAGGTGGAGACGTAGATGTCGTAGTCGGCAAGGTATTCCTTCACCCGGTCAAGGGCCTCGAGGCACTGGTCATCGTCCTCGGGGTAGTCGAAGGTGATGGAGTAAAGGGCCGACACCGCGTCCTTATTATAATGGTCGGTGGTGTCGTCGTAGTCCAGCATCTGGACGCCCTTGAGCTCGGCGAGCCGGTCGGAAAGCTCATCGGCCTCAGCGGGCGTGATGTTGGCCACCATGACGTCGGCAGAGCCGTAGGTCGTGAACTGCTCGTCCATGATGTCGAGGCCCATGCGGGTCTCCGAGGTCTTGGGCAGGTAGGTGGTCATGTCGGTCTCGACCTTGACCCACCGCACCGAGAACACCGTGAAGATGGCAGCCAGAATGACAAACAGGAACACAAGGTTGCGGCGTTCCACGATCTGGCGCGCAAGCTTGTGCATGAAGTCTATCTGTGGTTTTTCGTGTTCGTTCAAAGCGTCCGTCCTCCTTTGTCGTGATTTTTTTGCAGTTTCATCCCCGGGGATGGGCTGCGCAGTCGTCTCATAAACAACCTCCGTCCGATAAACTACATTTGGTGATTTTGTGAAAATTCGAAGAGAAATATTTGTACAAATGATATAATAGAGCGCTGCCCATCAAAAAGCAAGCGGCAAAACCACACGAATGATAAAATTTGCTTGTTCTTAGCCGTCCTCTCAGTCATCGCTGCGCGATGCCAGCTCCCCCTCTGGGGGAGCCTTTGGCAGGCCGGGCCACTTTCTACTGCCTGCCTGAAGCCCGATATGGCGCAAAAGGGCGGGCCTTGCTACAGAGGGCAGCGACTTCTGAACAACGCTCCTTGTCAAGCTGCCGTGAGCCTAGACAGCGGAGCACTACCGTTCCCGAGACATCGTGCTTTGCTCGTCCAGTGGTAACTTGACCGACATGCCAAGGGCTCCCCCTTTGGGGGAGCTGGCGCGAAGCGCCTGAGAGGGCTAGTGTTTCCGTTTCCTGCGCGGCCCCGCATTGACGTAGCCGAACACTGTGCCGCAGACGCCGCCGACGATGTGCATGAAGTTGGCCACGTTGTCCCGCACAAAGATGATGTCATAGATCTGCTGGCCCAGATAGAGCGCCGCCACCAGCAGCATGGTGACGGGGATGCCGCCCGAGAAGCCGGACAGGGATGCCAGCATGATGAGCATGAAGACGATGCCCGACGCGCCCAGCAGCGCCGTGCGGGGGAACAACGCACACTGCAGAATGCCCGAGATGAGGGCCGTGAGCAGGATGCCTTTGAGCAGGGGCAGGCTGCCGTATTTTTCTTCCATCGGCGGGCCGACGACGAGGAGAAGCAGCATATTGTTCAGGAAATGGTCCCAGCTGCCGTGGCCCAGCACATGGCCGAAGAGCCGGATGTAAAACAGCGGGTCTTTCAGCGAGGAACGGTAAACGCTGAACAGATGGGTGGTCGTCCAGCCGCCGGTATACTGGCCCAGGAACAGCACCCCCAGTGAGAGGAGGAAAAATGTCAGGATGACCGGCGAATTGTACTGCACAGACAGCGTGAATTTGGGTCGTTTCGTAGTTGTTTCCTTCTTTCCCGGCCCGTCCGGGGCCGCAGTATGCGTGATACGACCATCATATCATAATCTTCAAGGTTTTTCCACAACTTTCGTCGGTTCAACCCCGGGTCTGCTCCCAATAGGCCCCCATGCTCTGGCCAGGCTGGTCGGTGACTTCGTCGCTGAGGTAGTCCGCGAGGCCCACGGCGGCAGGCTGCCAGCTGCGGGCTGCCTCTACCGTGGGGTACTCCACCTCGGCGTACCAGAACTCCGTCGGCTGGCCCTCGTCCACATGATTCACTTCCAGCACCGCACCGTCCGGCAGCAGGTAGCTGCGGCGGAGCTTCGGGATGAGGGGCCTGCCGATGATCTTCGTCTCGAGGTCATTGAAAAGTTCGGGGTCGATGTCCCGCTCGATCTCTTCCCTCGCCAGCCCGCCGCCCGACTTGAAGCAGAGGACGTAGTGGGTCTTGCCGCCCGTCAGGGCCTCTTCCCGGATGCGGACGGTGGGCCGCACGCTGATGTAGCCCTGCCGCATGGCAAACTCCTCTTTCAGCGGCAGCCCCTCCGGCCAGCCGTTCACCATCCATTTGCGTTCGATCTCCATTGCAGATCCCCTCTTTCCGGTCTTTTTTTGGAAATTTCTTATTTATAATACCATGGATCTATGGTATTATAAAGGGGTGAATTTGAAAAGAGCAACCAAGGAGATCTCCATGAAAGAACGCGCTTATCCTGTATACACCGTCAACAAACACGCCGAGGGCCTGCTGGTGGGCGGCCACCCCTGGGTGTACGAAAACGACATCCTGGGTTCCCCGGAAGCAGAGCCTGAAAACGGCACGCTGGTCGATGTGGTCAGTACAAAGGGGGCCTATCTCGGCACCGGTTTTCTCTCACTGAAAAGCAAGATCCGGGTGCGGCTCATCTCCCGCAACGCCAACGACACCTTCGATGCCGCTTTCTGGAAGCGCCGGGTCGAATACGCCTGGGCCTACCGCAAGACCGTGCTGGAGCCCGCCGACCTGACCGCCTGCCGGGTGATCTTTGGCGAGGCCGACCAGTTCCCCGGCCTGACCGTGGACCGCTTCAACAACATCCTCGTCACCCAGACCCTCAGCGTCGGCATGGAAAAGCTGAAGCCTGTCCTCTTCCCCCTCCTCGCCGAAGTGCTGCGGGCCGACGGCCAGACCATCGACGGCATCTACGAGCGGAACGACGAGGCCCTGCGGGCCAAAGAGGGCCTCGAGCAGAGCAAGGGCTGGTTCGAGCTTCCGGGTGAAAACCACCCCGTCTCCACCCAGACCGAGATCTGCGAGAACGGCGTCTACTACCACGTCGATTTCGAGAACGGCCAGAAGACCGGCTTCTTCCTCGACCAGAAGTACAACCGCCGGGCGGTCGCCCGCCTCGCCGCCGGCCACACCGTGCTGGACTGCTTCACCCACACCGGCAGCTTTGCCCTCAACGCAGCCAGCGGCGGCGCAGCCCGGGTCACGGCAGCGGACATCAGCGCCGACGCCATCGCCATGGCCCAGCGGAACGCGGAGCGCAACGGCCTGACCAACATGGATTTCCTCTGCGAGGACACCTTCGAGCTGCTGCCCCGCCTCGAAAAAGAAGGCCACCCCTACGATTTCATCATCCTCGACCCGCCGGCTTTCACCAAAGCCCGCCGCACGGTGGAAAACGCCATGCGGGGCTACAAGGAGATCAACTACCGGGCCATGAAGCTGCTGCCCCGGGGCGGATATCTGGCCACGGCCAGCTGCTCCCACTTTGCCACCGAGGAGCTGTTCATCAAGATGCTGAAAGCAGCGGCGAAGGACGCCCACCGGCAGCTGCGGCAGATCGAGGTGAAGCAGCAGGCCCCGGACCACCCCATCCTGTGGGGCGTGCCGGAGACCAACTACCTGAAGTTCTTCCTCTTTCAGGTTATTTGACGACGATTTAAAAATTGCTCCGCTTCGCTCTGCAATTCATTAAGGTAATTTTATTTTATACTTTCGTGTTTGTCGCGTCCTGCGGGACGCTCCAAACACATTTTCACAAAAGGGGTCGTAGCGGGTAGTAGCATCTGCGGCTGTCACGCAACGGATAAGCCTAGGTTTTGCAAATGCAATTGTCCGTAACGACTCCTCCCGTGAAAAAACAGTTCCGGCGGGCCCGCAGGCCTGCCGGAACTGCAAATTTAAAAATATTATTTCCGCTGATATTGCCAGAGCACAAGCGGAGGCAATTCCAAATCGTTCTGTTCCGGTTTAAAGGTTCAAAAGTCATACCAAGCTCAGTTGTGCCAAAATTCGCAGAGAGCGTTTGTGCAGAATCGTCAGATTTGTCAATTGCCTTTTTGACCCGCCGGGGCTATAATCAAACCATAGACAGCAACGGCGCTGTGGGTCACCTCCTGACTCGCAGCGCCGTTTTTGTTAAGAAGTCTTTCGTGCTTTGGGGCCCGCTTTCCGGCAGCTCCGGGGCGGGAGCTGGGAAACATAAGATCAAGTAAGGAGTAGGATTTATGGCAGCAAATGTTATGGAGATCTACGGCAGCAAGGTCTTTAACGAGCATGTGATGAAGGAGCGCCTGCCGAGCGCTACTTATAAGAGCCTCAAGAACACCCTGCACAAGGGTGCTCCGCTGGACATCGAGGTGGCCAACGTCGTGGCCAGCGTCATGAAGCGCTGGGCCATGGAGCTGGGTGCCACCCACTACACCCACTGGTTCCAGCCGCTGACCGGCATTACCAGCGAGAAGCATGACGGCTTCGTCTCCCCCGTGGGCGACGGCACCGCCATCATGGAGTTCAACGGCAAGGAGCTGGTGCGCGGCGAGCCCGACGCCTCTTCCTTCCCCTCCGGCGGCCTGCGCGCCACCTGTGAGGCCCGCGGCTACACCGCATGGGACCCCACCAGCTTCGCTTTCGTGAAAGATGACGTCCTCTGCATCCCCACTGCATTCGTCAGCTACACCGGCGAGGCGCTGGACAAGAAGACTCCCCTGCTGCGCTCCATGAACGCGCTGTCCAATCAGGCCATCCGCGTCCTGAAGCTCTTCGGCAAGGACGTGGATTACGTCTCCACCACCGTCGGCCCCGAGCAGGAGTACTTCCTTATTAAGAAGGAAGACTACGAGGCCCGTCAGGACCTCATCCTCACCGGCCGCACCCTCTTCGGCGCACCGTCCGCCAAGGGTCAGGAGCTGGAAGAGCACTACTTCGGCGTCATCCGCCCCGAGGTCTCCGCTTTCATGAAGGAGCTGGACGAAGAGCTGTGGAAGCTGGGCATCCCCGCCAAGACCAAGCACAACGAAGTAGCTCCCTGCCAGCATGAGCTGGCCCCCATCTTCGACACCACCAATGTCGCCATCGACCACAACCTGCTGACCATGGAGATGATGAAGAAGATCGCTCCCAAGTACGGTCTGGTCTGCCTGCAGCACGAAAAGCCCTTTGAAGGCGTGAACGGCAGCGGCAAGCACAACAACTGGTCCATGTCCACCATCCACGAGAACCTGCTGGACCCGGGCGACACCCCCATGGAGAACCTGCAGTTCCTGGTCTTCCTGGCCGCCGTCATCAAGGCTGTCGATGAGTACGCCGACCTGCTCCGCACCTCCGTCGCCACCCCCGGCAACGACCACCGTCTGGGCGCCAACGAGGCACCTCCGGCCATCATCTCCATCTTTGTGGGCGAGGAGCTGGAGGCTGTCATCGACGCCATCGCGTCCGATTCTCCCTACGCAGGCCCCGTCAAGATGAAGATGGACCTGGGCGTGGACGTGCTGCCCAAGTTCAGCAAGGACACCACCGACCGCAACCGTACTTCTCCCTTTGCCTTCACCGGCAACAAGTTTGAGTTCCGTATGCCCGGCTCCGCCGAGAACCTGAGCGACTGCAACACCATCCTGAACACCGCCGTCGCCAAGGAGCTGAAGGGCTACGCTGACGAGCTGGAGAAGGCCGACGACTTTACCAGCGCCGCCATCGTCCTCGTCAAGCGCACCATTCGCGACCACCGCCGCGTCATCTTCAACGGCAACGGCTACTCTGCCGAGTGGGAAGAAGAAGCAGCCCGCCGCGGTCTGCCCAACAAGAAGAACACCCCTGCTGCCCTGCCGGCCCTCATCGACCCCAAGAACATCGCCCTGATGGAAGAGTTCGGGGTGCTGACCAAGGTGGAGATGGAGAGCCGCTACGAAGTCGAGATGGAGCACTACGCCAAGGTCATCAACATCGAGGCCCTGACCATGCTGGAGATGGCCCGCAAGCAGCTGCTGCCCGCCGTCAACGCCTACATGAGTGAGGTCGCCAACACCGCCGCCTCCAAGCTGGCCGTCAGCGAGGCCATCAGCGTGCGCAGCGAGACCAAGACCCTCACCCGCCTGTCCACCGATGCCGATGCCATGAGCGATGCCATCGATGCCCTGCAGACTGCTGTGGATACCGCTGAGGCCATGACCGATGAGAGTGCTAAGGCTGTCTCCTTCCACGATGACGTTCTGCCCAAGATGGATGCTCTGCGCGCCGCTGCTGACGATGCCGAGACCATCTGCGGTGAGGACTACTGGCCTCTGCCCAGCTACAGCAAGATGCTCTACTACGTCTGATCTTCACATACCAGCGTAGAATAAAGCACCACCGGCTGAGGCGCTTATCTGAGCCATTCTCCTTTTCCTATTTCTTACACCAGCCTGAAGACCTGCCTCTGTACAGAGGCAGGCCTTTAGGCGTTTTTTAAGAAGACATACTTTTCAGAGGACACACACCTATGAGTTATACGACACAGCAGGACATCCTCGATTTCGTCGAGGACAACAACGTAAAATTCGTCCGCTTCGCGTTCTGTGACATCTTCGGCTTCCAGAAGAACATCGCCGTGCTGGCAAGCGACCTTCCCAAGGCGCTGGAAGATGGCGTCTGCTTCGACGGCAGCGCCATCGCGGGCTTCATGCACGTGGAGGAGAGCGACCTGCTCCTCCGGCCCGACCTGTCCACCATGACCATCCTGCCCTGGCGCACGGCTGAGGGCCGGGTGATGCAGTTCTTCTGCGACGTGGAAAAGCCGGACAACACCCCCTTCGGCGGCAACTGCCGCGGCTTCCTGCGGGACATCAACCGCCGGTTCAAGCAGCTGGGCCTGCGCTGCAACGTCGGTACCGAGTGCGAGTTCTATCTCTTCGAGAACGACGACCGGGGCCGTCCCACCCGCATCCCCATCGACGCAGGCGGCTATTTCGACGTAGCGCCGCTGGACGCCGGCGAGAACATCCGCCGGGACATCTGCCTGACCATGGAGCAGATGGGCCTCGCCCCCCAGCACAGCCACCACGAGAACGGCCACGGCCAGAATGAGATCGACTTCCACTACGCCGGCCCCCTCAAGACCGCCGACAACATCTTCCTGTTCAAGCAGATCGTCCGGGCCGTGGCGGCCAGCAACGGCTTCCACTCCAGCTTCCTGCCAAAGCCCCTGCCCGACCAGGCCGGCAGCGGCCTCCACATCAACCTCTCGCTGACCATGGACGGCAAGAACCTCTTTGAGGGCGACATCGCCCCCGACAGCATCCCCGGCAGCTTCATGGCGGGCATCCTCCGCCACAGCCGGGAGCTGACGGCCTTCACGAATCCCCTGCCCAACAGCTACCTCCGCTTCGGCTGCGACGAGGCCCCCCGCTATGTGAGCTGGAGCCGCCAGAACCGCAGCCAGCTGGTCCGCATCCCGCAGGTGAAGGGCGACAACTGCCGCATGGAGCTGCGCAGCCCCGACCCCGCCTGCAACCCCTACCTCGCCATCGGCCTCGTGCTGGCAGCAGGCCTCGACGGCATCGAGCACCGGATGGAGCTGTCTGCCCCTGTCAACCGCAACCTCTTCATCCCGGACGAAGCCGCCGTTCTCGACCTCGAGACCCTGCCCGCCTCGCTGGAAGAGGCCGTCGAGGTGGCCAGGAACAGCGAGTTCCTTCACAAATTCCTGCCCGACGAGCTGAGCCGGCGCTACTATGCCGAGGCTCTGCGCCGCTGCGAGGCGCTCAAGAACGCCTCCGACCCCGCCGAATATGAGCGCGTCCACTACTTCAATGCCATCTGATGCAGAATGACATAGGAAAGGAGTGAGCCGAATGGGACGTGCCCTGATCGTAAGCGCGGGCGCAAGCTCCAACGAATATATCTCCGCACGCCTGACGGAGCTGGGCTATGCGCGGCCCCTCATCGTACCAAGTGCGGCGGAGGCGCGGCGGAGGATGCTGGAATCCGACTTTGAGCTCATCGTGGTCAACTCGCCGCTTCCGGATGAGTTCGGCCACGAGCTGTGCGCCGACGCCGTGGAGAAAACGGATGCCGGTGTGATATTTCTGGCCAAGGCCGCAGCCGCCGAGCAGCTTCTGACCCCGCTGAGCGAAGAAGGCGTTCTGCTGGTCACAAAGCCCTTCTCCAACGCCTTCTTTTTGCAGGCCATCCATATGGCCGCCGCCAGCAACCACCGCCTCCTGCTTTTGCGGCAGGAGAATCAGCGGATGCAGGAAAAGCTGGCGCAGGTGCGGCTGGTGAGCCGCGCCAAGTGCTGCCTCATCGAGCTGGGCCATATGACCGAGGCCGAGGCGCACCGCTATATCGAGAAAAAAGCGATGGACACCCGGCGCGACCGCGCCGATGTCGCGCAGGAGATACTGGACTCCTACGACCCCGCGCAATAATCCGTATTGCGCCCCCACTGAGGGAAAGTATCTGCTTATCGTGCTATTCACGGCAAAGAATATCTGTAAATTAGAGGAGAACCATTATGGCAAAGTTTATTTTCGTGACCGGCGGCGTCGTCTCCGGTCTGGGCAAAGGCATCACCGCCGCCTCTCTGGGCCGACTGCTGAAGTGCCGCGGCCTCAAGGTGGCCAGCCAGAAGCTGGACCCCTACGTGAACGTGGACCCGGGTACCATGAGCCCCCTGCAGCACGGCGAGGTCTTCGTCACCGACGACGGCACCGAGACCGACCTGGACCTGGGCCATTA
>OHNK01001296.1_pt1 | contig 11200 bp, 8 predicted proteins | sample 1569551 | NCBI WGS metagenome assembly OHNK01 (sample SAMEA3879518, study PRJEB24766) | human gut metagenome | biome: human-associated habitat; feature: feces | place: USA | collected 1985/1987 | reverse complement strand
GCTCCGGTATATTCTTTTTCCTGACTTGTTAAGGATTTATAATACTCTGCCGCTTTAGTCTTAATCATACTGCTTTCATCTGTTGACAGGGAAATATTTCTTTCCTTTGCCATTGAAGCTAATGTATACTTAACTGTTATGTCTTCTTTAACCTTTTGCATTACATATGACTGCAGTGTCTGATTGTCGCTTACTTTGGCATTCCAATCTACTTTGCCACCAAAGTCTGCCTTGTAAGTTCCTGCTGTATCCATAAGAACAAGCATATATTCCTGTTTTGAACATACTTCTTTGTCTATTTTAAACATTTCACTGCTGCCAAGCCCCACTATCTTACCGATAACAGGTGTTTTTGAATTAAAACTGCATCCAGTAAGACTGCTTACTGACAATGCCACAACCAAACCTAATGCTACTATTTTCTTTTTCATAAGTTCTCCTTACATTCGTATTATATCTTCCAAAATCGTATTAACATTCTCTGCTATGTGTTTAGCTGAACGTCTTACCTCACTGTCTGCCCACTGCATTGCATAACTAAAATATGCATGGCCAAACATTTCAATGTCATTGTATCCGCCGCCAAAAACGACTGTATCTTCTTCTGATGAATTAAACACATGCTGTAAAACCTGAATGGCATTACCTTTTGTTACATACTTTGCTGTAAGATATAGCTGTTCAGGGTTGGAAATTGCCACATTTGCATTCTTTGAGAATTTCTTATAGAAATACTCATATGAAGTCTGGTCAAAGCCTTTCTTTGCAAAAATAGTAATCTTGTTAATTTCACCCTTCATTGACTTTGTATCTTTTTCCTTTTCAGGTTCAATTCCCATTGTTCTCAAATAATTAATAAAATCAATATCTCTTGTTGTTACAACTGCATTTCTCTCACCTGAAAATAATAACTTATAATCCCTGTTCTTTTCCAGTTCATTTGCCACTTCAAGACACACAAGTCTGTCCAATGGAGTCTTACTTATAACTTTATCACGATATATAACTGATCCGCCATCATTACATATGTACACAATGTGGTCCTTTGCTTTTCCAAACATAGGATATACTGCGTCATAATTGCGTCCTGTTGCCACAGCAAAATAGACGCCTTTTTCCTTTAATTCCATTATTAATTCAATGGTTTCTTCCTGAACCATCTTTTCCCCGTTAGGAACTAATGCTGTTTCTAAATCACTAACTACAAAATTAATCATTACTTCACCATTTATTTTCTTATTTGTTTAACTGTTGAATATTTTCCATAAACATATATGCCTGACATATTCCTGTAGGCCATTACTTTATAATAATACGTCTTTCCTTTCAAAAGTCCAGTATTATTATAAGAAATTTTTGTCTGTTTTTTTATTTCTTTTATTTTTGTATATTTTCCTGTTTTACTTTCACTTCTGTAGATAACATATCCACTGGCACCAGCCACCTTTTTCCAATAAAGTTTTGCACCTTTTGCGGTTGACTTTATTGATGTTATTTTCACTTTGGCTGGCTTTGGATATGCCTTTGAAGCCTTAGACTTACTTCCCTTATAAGTTGTCTTTCCAACCTTCTTATACCCTTTTATTTTATAATAGTATTTCTTTCCCGTTACAAGATTTTTATCTTTATAAGACACTGTAGTTCCACTTACTTTGGCTATAGTCTTATATTTTGAACCGGAAGTTTTTCTATATATCCAATATCCTGTTACATCACCAAGTTTGTTCCATGTAAGTTTAATACTATTGTATCCATTGTTTGTTGCCTTTATTGTAGCTGTTCCCGGTACAACCTTAACCTTGCATGTAACTTTTTTGCCATTGGCAGTTGTAGCTGTTACTGTACATTCTCCAACTGACTTTGCGTAAACATTTCCTCTTGATGTAACCTTTGCTATTTTTTTGTTAGATGACTTCCATGTAACATTTCCATCTGTTGTATTATTTGGAGTTACTGTAGCCTTTAATTTTTCTTTTGTTCCATTTTTTAAATTTAATGTTGTCTTGTTAAGTTTTATACCTGTTGCATGTATACTTTTTGCCAAAACATTTATTGTTGACACACTACTTTTTCCTGCTGCAGTAAAACCGTGTATTGTTACAGTTCCTGCGCCTATGCCTTTAACATTTCCTGCATCATCTACTGTTGCTATTGCCGGGTTGTCTGACAAATAATAAACTCGTTCAGATGTCTTTAAAGTTGTAGGAAGCTTCAATCTTCCTGCTTTTGCAATAGTATATTCACCTTTTAAGTTTACATATGCTGCCGAAACATATCCTGTGTATTTTTTTCCATCTTTCACAAAACTAACTTTGTACCAATACGGATTACTTAGCCATCTTACTCCATATTCAATGTCTGTATTAGAAACTTCTGTAACTGTAACTGCCTGATTCTTTGGTAAAACACCAACTGCATCATACGAAGTTGCAGGACCTTTTCTAACATTTACGTCACTATTTGCCACACCTTTTTTGTTTCCACGTATTCCAAGTGTAATTGTATTACTTTCATTTGGCATATTATCAAATACAGGTATAACAAATGTTTTGGCATGAGCTGCTATTCCAAGGCTTTGGTAAGCATCTGCCGTTGACGCTGCTTCTGATGCGGCACCTGATATGTTAGTCATATATTGGTGTGTATAAATTGAATATGTACCATTGCTCTTCACATTAAATCTTTGAAGATACATAGTATTCTGTCCTGCGTTAATGTACTTTTCACCTAAATACTGTGCCCCACCTAAAATAGATTTCTGTGGTGTGTTCCAAGGTCTTTGATAAGTACTTCCTGACTTTGCCCATTTTAAACCGTTGGCAATTGGATTAGCACTTGATGTAGCTCCAATATTATAAAAATTATAAATTCCTGTATATGTCTTTGAATATGTACCTGTAACACTTCCGCTGGCACCCATTCCTGCGTATTTTGAATTAGCTTTAGAACCAATTTCCTGCAAAATTTTTGAGGCAATATGGTACGCACTTACCTTTGCATTCTTTGCAGCAGTCATAATCTGTTCTGAATACAAAGTATTAGTTGTCTGATACTTTCCAGCCGTATCAATGTATCCTATATTGTTTTTATACATAAACGAACCCTGAAGTATTGCTTCAACACCTGCCTGTGTCTGAGATGAACTGTCATATGCCAACTGTTCAAACATATATATGTGGTTTTCATCCAAAAAATTTCTTGGATCCATAAAATATGCCACACAATTCTTTGATGCACTGACCCATGAAGCTCCATCTTTTGCTATGTACTTACCTGTAGATGCATTATAATCTCCAGCCAGATTTGACTTTAAATACTTACTATACGCATTCTCTATAAGGCTTCTGTTATGACTTGCCTCATTTTCAACGGCTGTAAAAAAATCCACGCCTGTGTTATCCGGTACAAACTTCCAGTTAGGGTATTTATTATGAAGTTTTCTTAAATATGTTTTATAACTAGCTGGAAAACCATTAATGCTTGTCTCAAAAGCGTCTGCTGCCTTAACTGTTGTATCCACTATTCCTGCATAATTTTCCAAACCTGTAACCAATGCAATAATTAATATTACTGCAAGTATTTTCCGTATTAGTCCTTTCTTCAAATAAATCACCCTATCCTTTGTATAACAAGGTTTATGCCTTAGATGCACGAACCTTTACTCCTTTAGTTCCTCTTTTTCCGATTTTAAGCTTCCTTAAATCAACGGTTTTTCCGTTACATTTTACCACCTCATTATCCCCCGTATCAAGAAGGTAAACTTTAGAAACAAAATCTCCATCATTTAGTTTAATACCCTTAACTCCCACTGTAGCCTTCTTCATTTCAGGCACTTCCTTAAGTGGGAATCTTAAGAATATTCCTTCTTCTGTCTGTAGCACAAGAATCTCTCTTGTATACTGTAATTCCTGTTCCTGTCCTACATCCATTGATGCAGTTGTATCAAACAATTCCATCTGTTCAAAATCTAATGGTTCAAAATCATCTGAGCCACCTGTTAACATTACAGGCATTTCTTCAACCTGTTCTTCTGAAATCTGCTTATTTGATACTCTTGTTATTTTAACTGAAACAACCTCATCATCTTTTCCAAGTTTTGTGGCAAGCATTGTTTTTCTGTTTGTTTCAAACTCGCTTCCATCTACTAACTTAATCATACCATTTTTAGTTGTAAACAAAAGTTTCTTATCTTTTATCATATCAAAACTTACAAGTGTCACTATGCTTTCACCTTGGCTACTGTAATTTCCAAGATTATCAATAGGTATCCCTTTCTCCCTAACCTTCTTAGTCGGAATGGCTGATACCTTAATCTGATGAACATTTCCATTATCTGTAAAGATACAAATACTATCTGTGTTCATACATCTGAAATAATATTTATTCTCTTTCGTAACAGATTCAATGTTTCTGTCAAATGCTGCCGGATCAAGAAGTTTTGAATATCCAAACTTATCCTGAACAAAAACAACTTCCTGTTCAACAAAAGCATTCTCATCAAATACAGCTTCCTTGCCATCTTCAATAAGAGTCTTTCTAGGCAATGCATATTCTTTCTTAATGGCTTTAAGATCTTTTTTGATAGTCTTAGTCATTGTTTTTCTATTTTCAAGAATATCCTCATACTGACCGATTTTGTCCATTAGTTCTTCATATTCTTTCTGAAGAGCTAATATTTCAAGTCCTATTAACTTAGATAATCTAAGTTCCAAAATAGCCTGTGCCTGACGCTCTGTAAAAGAAAGATTTCCTGCAAGAATCTCAGACTCAGGATTTTTAAACTTAATATCATCAGTTTTTCCATGTACAAGACATGCCTTAACCTGTTTCTGACTCTGTGAACCTCTGATTATTTCAATAATCAAATCAATAATGTTTGTTGCCTTAATAAGACCTTCCTTAATCTCTTTTTGTTCTAATGCCTTATTAAGAAGTGTTGTATATTTACGCTGTGCCAGTTCATACTGGAAATCAACGTTATATTTTATAATACTCTTAAGTCCCATAACTTCCGGTCTTCCATCAGCTATTGCTAACATATTTACACCAAAAGTATCTTCTAACTTAGTTTTTTTATATAAAATATTTTTTAATTTTTCAACATCGGCACCTTTTTTAAGCTCTAAAACAATACGAATACCGTTTTCATCTGAGCCGTTTGAAATGTCAACAATGTCTGTTGTCTTTTTTGTTTCTACTAAATCAATTACATCTGAAATAAACTTTCCAATACCTGCACCAATCATAGTATAAGGTATTTCTGTTATAACAAGTTTATCCTTTTCTCTGCCTTTGCCTTTTTCAAATTCTAATTTTCCACGAAGCTTAAGCTTTCCTGTTCCGTTTTCGTAAATGTCCTTTAAGTCTGACTTATTGGCTACAATACCACCTGTTGGAAAATCAGGTCCCGGCATAATCTGTAATAATTCTTCAGTTGTAATATTATTGTTATCCATATATGCAATAACGGCATCTACAACTTCTCCAAGATTATGTGTTGGAATGTTAGTCGCCATACCTACAGCAATACCTTCAGCTCCGTTAACCAAAATATTTGGTACTCTTACAGGAAGAACTGATGGTTCTTTTTCTGTTTCATCAAAGTTTGGTACAAAATCAACTACATCCTTATCCAAATCTGCCAAATATACATCCTGTGTAAATTTCTTAAGTTTTGCCTCTGTGTAACGCATTGCCGCAGCACCGTCACCCTCAATTGAACCGAAGTTTCCGTGACCGTCAACTAATGCCATTCCCTTTTTAAAGTCCTGAGCCAAAACTACTAATGTTTCATATATTGAACTATCTCCATGAGGATGGTACTTACCCATTGTATCACCAACAATACGGGCTGACTTACGATGTGGTTTATCATAATTAAGACCTAACTGGTCCATTGCGTAAAGTACACGTCTTTGTACAGGCTTAAGTCCGTCTCTTGCATCCGGAAGTGCTCTTGCACAAATAACACTCATGGCATAATCTATATAGCTTTTCTGCATTACTTCAGAATACTCTGTTTTTATAATCTGCTCTGCCATTTATTTCTCCTAAATATCTAATTCTGCGTCTGTTGCGTGAGTATAAATAAAATTACGTCTTGGTGCAACTTCACTTCCCATTAACATACTTGTTACATCTGATGCCATTTTTGCATCTTCAATTTCTACCTGCTTCAAAATTCTTGTCTCCGGATTAAGTGTTTTGGATCCATTTCACCTAAACCTTTATATCTTTGAAGTGTAAATCCTGTATGATGTTTTCTATATTTTTCTAATGCCTTATCATCATATAAATACTCGCCTTCCCCCTTCTTAGGCACAACCTTGTAAAGAGGCGGTGTAGCAATATAAATATGTCCATGAGTTATAAGTTCAGGCATAAATCTATAGAAAAATGTTAATAACAATGTGTCAATATGAGCTCCGTCAACATCCGCATCAGTCATAAGAATAATTTTGTTGTATCTTAATTTTTCTATGTCAAAATCATTTCCATAACCTTCAGAAAAACCACAACCAAAAGCATTAATCATTGTTTTTATTTCTGCATTGGCCAATACCTTATCCATTGAAGCCTTTTCAACGTTAAGAATCTTTCCTCTTATTGGCATAATAGCCTGTGTCTTTCTGTTTCTTGCGCTTTTAGCTGAGCCTCCGGCAGAATCACCCTCCACTATGAATATTTCACATTCTTCCGGTTTTCTGCTTTCGCAGTTTGAAAGTTTACCATTACTGTCAATTGAAAACTTACTTTTTGAAAGAAGATTTGTTTTTGTTCTCTCTTCTGCTTTTCTGATTTTTGCTGACTTTTCAGCACAACTAATTACATTTTTTAATGTTTCTAAGTTTTTATCAAAAAATAATGTAAGCTGTTCTCCGGCAATTGATTTTGTTACCTTTTCGGCATCCGGGTTATCAAGCTTAGTCTTTGTCTGTCCTTCAAATCTTGGATCAGGATGCTTTACTGCAACTACAGCCACAAGACCGTTTCTTACATCAGCTCCCGTAAAGTTATTATCTTTCTCTTTTAATATACCAAGTTCTCTTGCATACTGATTAATTGTAGAAGTCAAAATTGACTTAAAGCCTGTAATATGTGTACCACCTTCCTGTGTATAAATATTATTACAGAAACCTGAAATATTTTCTGTAAAATCATTAATATACTGGAAAGCAATTTCTACTTCTATGCCGTCTTGCTCTTTCTTAAAATAAATAATGTCAGTAACTTTTTCCTTCTCTTTGTTCATATCGGAAATAAAAGCCTTAATTCCGTTTTCTTCGTGGAAAGTTACTTCTTCTTCCTCTCCTACTCTTTTGTTTATAAAAATAATTGTAAGATTAGGATTTAAATATGCTGTTTCATGCAATCTGCTCTTAATTGCATCAGCCTTAAAATATATTTTTTCAAAAATCTCTGCATCAGGGAAAAATGAAACTTTAGTTCCCGTATCATTCTTTCGGCACTTTCCTACTTCTTTTAAATCATAACAAACCTTTCCCTGTTCATATCTCTGGTTGTATATTTTTCCATCTCGTTTTACATTAACTTCAAGCCATAAAGATAATGCGTTAACAACTGATGAACCAACTCCGTGAAGACCTCCGGAAATCTTGTAGTTTCCATCTCCAAATTTACCACCTGCATGTAAAGTTGTAAAAACAACTTCGACTGCAGGTCTTCCAACCTGTTCATTAATGTCAACCGGAATTCCTCGTCCGTTATCTTCAACTGTAGCTGAACCATCTTTTTCAAGTGTTACTGTAATCTCTGAACAGTACCCTGCCAAATGTTCGTCAACTGAGTTGTCCACTATTTCATATATTAAATGGTTTAATCCTTTAGTTCCAACACTTCCAATATACATTCCCGGTCTTTTTCTAACCGGATCCAGTCCTTCCAGTACGGAAATGCTATTGCCATCATAATTATTTGCCATTATATTACTACCTTCTGCTATTATTGCTGTTATTTTTTTATTATTTTTCTACTATTCTTTAGTAGCTCTGCTTATGCCAAATTCTATTTCTGTCAAATTCTATTTTTTCTTAAAAAATCCACTTCCAAAATGTTTACGAAGTAGTCTGTCCTCATTTTCAAAATGATATGTTTTGCTTTTTTCATCATATAAAAGCTGTGAAATACTGCAGTTTTCAATCTGTCTTCCAACTGCAAGCCAGTTCTTATATGGAGCACCCATAATTCCTGTAACCAATGCTCTAAGCACACCACCATGAGTAACTATACAAATATTTTCATAACCTTTCTCAAGGCTGTCCTTTACTATGTCATCAAGTCCTGCCTTAGCTCTTTCATAAACCATCTGGCAGTTTTCTCCATCAGGATAAGTCATATCTGTTGTCATGGTTGAACGCTGTGCAAGATAGTCACCATATTTTTCATCAATGGCTTCATTAGTCATACCTGTCATTGCACCAAAGTTAGCTTCCTGAATTCTTTCTTCAATTACTCTTGGCTTATTAAGATACTTATTAATAATGTCTGCTGTTTCTTTAGCTCTTATTAACTGACTTGAATATACAACATCAATATGATATGTCTGTAATCTTTTTCCAACAAGGTCTGCCTGCTCTCTTCCTTCCGGTGAAAGCTCAACATCTACATTACATAATTTACTATTCTGTCTGCCATGTCTAATTAAATAAATATTCATTTTGCAATCCTTTCTCATCTATGCATATTGATACATGTTCTTTGGTATAACCTTTTTATGTCCTTAATATGCTATTCCTGTATCTTATCCTTATTATTACTGCTTATCAATATACTTAATCATTCCGGGTCCCAGCTTGTCTGTTGGTCTTGCTATAAAACCAAACTTCTTATAGAAATTCTCTCTCCCCACTGCACACATTAAATCAAGCATAATTCTTGTTCCAGGCAACTGAATCTCTTCAACATAATTAATCAGGCTTTCGATAATCATCTGACCTATGCCCTGTCCCTGATATTCGGGAATTACAATAAGGTCCTGTATATAACAGATTACAGCTCCGTCACCTACAATTCGCCCCATTCCAATAGGCTTGTCTCCATCGTAAGCAACCACAGTCAAAAGACTTCCCTTAATAGCTGCTGCCGCCTGCTCCTTTGTAAGACTACGCCAGCTTACAGCCGTTCTTAATTCTAAATATGTTTTTACATCTAATTCGTTATCTTTTAAGTACATTGTTTTTCCCTTTTTAGCCATTTTAACTAATATATTATACACTAGTTTTCCAAGGGGTTCAAGGGTGAAGAAGCTTTATCAGGTTCCGAAATAGGAGAAATGCATATAGTCTCGTCTGCTTCCCCACAGTCCCCTTTCAAAACCGTATTTTTCTAATATTTTTACCAATTTGCAGTTTAATGGTATGGAATATTTGTTTTTCTTTGGTTTCCAAAATGAACCTGCCAAAACTTTTTTCCCATCTATCATATAATTTTCATTTGAGTTGATGTCAAAGGCAAGTCCAAGGCAATGTTCTGATGTTGAACTGTTTCCACGCCAGTTGTAGCATCCCATTTCATGTATTGGAAATCTTTCTTTGCTTTTGTATATTTCTTTAAACATTTCTTTTACCGATGGTGCAATTCCTTTGTTTACTGTTAAATAGAATTTTCGTGTAAACTTTCTTCCTCCCTGCTTGTCCCATACTTTTACAGCTACTGTTGTCACATGCTTTCTTGCCTGTTTTGCATTTTTATATTTTTTATAGTATTTCTTTCCAAAAATACGTTTGCATCTGCTTTCATATGACTCGTTTTTGTATGTAAAATAATCGCAATATTTTTCAAATGGACTCATTTCTCCAAGAAGTTTTTTGCCCTTGTAGTTTTTGTATGCCTGTATTTTATAATAATAAGCAACTCCATTTGTTAATTTCTTGTGTGTATATGTTAATTTGTTTCTACTATTGTATGTTTTTAATTTTTTATAACTTCCATCAATTTTCTTAGAATAATAAATTATATATCCGTCAGCTTCACTATTCTTTTCCCATATTATTGTGTTTGTTCTTTTCTTTTTTGATGTTGCACTCTTTACCTTTGTTCCATTAATTGTAACCTGACAGCTTTTATAATTTGAAAAATCACCATAAAACGTTCCTTCAGAATATGTAACATATGGTCTGATTTTATAATAATATGTTTTTCCCAATTCAAGATTTTTTTCAGTAAATGTTGCCTGTGATTCATACTCTTGCCACCAAAATGTTTCCGCCTTATTTTCAACATTGGAAATCCACTTGTACTCACCATCAACAGATTCACTTCTGTATATTGCATAACCTAAACAATCCTCTGTTTTGTTCCACATAATTGTTACGCTATGATTATTTCCCGCTTTTGCTTCAGTTATTGTAGGAATTTCTAATGGATTTACTATTCCTCCTGTATATACCGGATTACTTTCTATTTCTCTCTCTGTTTCATAATCTGTATACACCGTTGTTATTTTATAATAATATGCCATTCCTTTATTAGGATAATATTCAGTGTAACTATAATCAGGTGTCGTTGTAACATATTCATATGTTCCGTCTTTTGATGTTGCACAATAAATTTTATACTCCTGTCCTTTTAATTCCTCGGATGTTCTCCATCTTATTACAAAATTTTCATTTTCCATCTGACTACTTGTTATAATTGGTGCTACTAATTTAATATCTTGCGCATATACATTTCCTTTTATTCCCAAAATGCACATAACAGCCCAAAATAATATCATTGCTTTTTTTATGTTCTTAGTCATTTGTTTTTTCACTTTCTCCTTCTTTTGATTATTCTTTACAAATTATACCATATTTTCTTTATTCTCTCCCAAAAGTTATCAATAAAAATCATCATTAAATTTATTCCAAAAAATATTACTACCAACATAAAAATATAAATCATACACTTCTCTGTTCCTATTTTTTCATAATTTAAGAAAAAATATGGATATTTGGGTACATTGATAAACTCTGCCTGACTGTTACATTTGCATCTTATAAAAAAACTGATTATATATACTAGTGGAAAAAGAAGCCATGTAACAGCATATTTCCACCTAAACAATCCTTTAGGCTGAAACAAAATCCAATCTAAAATAAACATAAAAGGAACCACATAATGAGCCAAAATGCTTTCTATTGGAAGTCCAAAAATCCATATGCTATTGTTTGTCATCACTATTTTGTATTCAGAAAAGTGA
>OHNK01001294.1_pt1 | contig 11203 bp, 8 predicted proteins | sample 1569551 | NCBI WGS metagenome assembly OHNK01 (sample SAMEA3879518, study PRJEB24766) | human gut metagenome | biome: human-associated habitat; feature: feces | place: USA | collected 1985/1987 | reverse complement strand
TCTGCTTGCGGAAGATGCCCCGGGGCTTGCACTCCACGATGCCTTCCGACGTCTTGACGTAATAAAATCCGCCGATGCCTTTTGTGATATAACCTGTCATACCTTCTCCTTCAGCCCAGCCAGGACGTCCACCAGTCGCTGAGACCGCCGCCGGTGGACGAAGACGAGCTGGCGCCGGTGCTCTCGCTGGAAGAGCTGCTGCCCCCGAAGAGGCCGCCCAGCCAGCCGCCGGAGCCGTCGCTGCTTCCGGTGCTCTCGCTGGGTGCTTCGGGCTCCGGTGCAGGCTCAGGGCCTGCGCTGACCACGACGCTGACCCGGGTGTTCAGCTTGGCCGATGCGCCCTCGCCGGGGTTCTGGCTGATGATGCTGCCCACGGGCTGGTCGCTGTACTGCTCGGTCTGGCTGCCCAGACCCAGCTTCCGCTGCACCAGCAGGGTGCGGGCGTCGTCCACGCTCATGCCGATGAGGCTGGGGACCTTGGTGGTGGTGGCCACCTGCGGGCGGCTGACGTAGATCACCACCGTGGTGCCTGCGGCCACCTGACTGCCTGCGGCGGGGTCGGTGCGGATGATGGAGCCCGCGGCCACCGACTCATCCACGGCCTGAGTGACCAGCACCGACACGCCCAGGTCCTTCAGCTGCTGTTCGCCGTCGGCCTGCACGTAGTTGGTCAGGTCGGGGACGGTGACGTAGTGGATGCCGAGGCTGACGGTGAGGGTCACGCTCTGGCCCTCGCGGACGGTGCGGCCCGCCACCGGCGACTGCTTGTAGACATAGCCTGCGGCGTAGTCGTTGTTGTACTCCTCTTCCCAGTTGACGACCACCTGACCGGAGGCCACCTGCTCAGAGGCCTTCACCTCGTCCTGGGTCATGCCGCTGAAATCGCCCAGCACGATGTCGGCGCGGTCGGTCATGATGTTGCTGGAATCGTTCAGGATGGTCCAGCACAGGGCCGCACAGGCCAGCGCAAAGGCCGTCGTGATGCCCAGCAGCACCGGCATAAAGCCGCTGCGCTTCTTCTTTTTCGTCTTGGGGCGGGCGGGATTCGCCGCCGGTTTCTCCGGGGGTCTGCGGATGCTGCGTTTCTGCGGCATGGGTTCATTCACCACCTTTTCAGGTTCTTCCTTTACATATTGATACTGGAACGTGACGGAGGGGTCCTGCACGTAGGCGTCCAGCGCTTCCAGCATCTCTGCGGCGCCGGAATACCGGTTGACCGGCAGCTTGGCCATGGCACGCTCCGTGATCTGGACGAGGCCCGTCGGCACCTCCGGGGCAAGCTCTGCCAGCGGCTTCGGGGTGTCCCGTATCTGCTTGCGGGCCACCTCCACCATGTCGTCGGCGTCGAAGGGCAGCCTGCCCGAGAGCATCTCGTACATCATGACGCCCACGGAGTAGATGTCGCTCTTGGGGTCGGTCTCCTCCCCCTTCGCCTGTTCGGGGCTGATGTAGTGGACGCTGCCCATGGTCTTTTTGCCGTTCTGTATCTGGTTCTCGGCCCGGGAGATGCGGGCGATGCCAAAGTCCATCATCCGCAGCTGGCCGTTGTCCAGCAGCATGATGTTCTGGGGCTTGATGTCCCGGTGGACGACGCCGTTGCGGTGGGCGTGGTCGAGGGCGCGGAGGATCTGGGCGATGAAGTGGACGGTCTCCCGGCTGGTGATCCTGCCGCCCCGCTCGTTGAGGTACTCCCGGAGGGTCATCCCCTCCACGCACTCCATCACGATATACTGTAGGTTTTCGCTGACGGAGACGTCGTAGACCTTGACGATGTTGGGGTGGTTGAGCAGGGAGATGGCCTTGGACTCGTTCTTGAAGCGGCGGACGAGGTCGGCGTCATGCATCAGCTCCTGACGCAGCACCTTGACGGCCACCACCGTGCCTTCCGGCACAGGCCCGCCGGGGGCAGAGACCACGGCCTTGTAGACGTTGGCCATGCCGCCTGCGCCGATGAGCTCCTGAATGGTGTAGAGCCCGTCCAGCGTCTTGCCGATGAGATTATCCATGCTTCACCTCCAGCGGCTCCACGCCCAGCAGCAGCGCGGTGATGTTGTCGGGGCCGCCGCCCGCGTTGGCGGCGTCCACCAGCCGGTCGGGGATGTCGTAGAACCCGCCCTTGGTGAAGATCTCCTCGATTTTTTCCTTGGGCAGGACGTTGGTGAGGCCGTCGGTGCAGAGCAGGAGCATATCGCCCTTCTGCACCGGCAGGCTGGTGAACTCGGGGTCGAGGCGGTAGTCCACGCCCAGCGCCCGGGTGATGATGTTCTTCTGGGGGTGATGCTCGGCTTCCTCGGCGGTGATGGTGCCGCAGTCCACCAGCTCCTGCACGTAGGAGTGGTCGTGGGTGAGCTGCGCGAGGCTGCCGTCCCGGAACAGATAGGCACGGGAGTCGCCTGCGTGGCACAGATAGGCTTTGCCGGAGCGCACCAGTGCGCACACCGCCGTGGTGCCCATACCGGCCAGAGACTCTTCCCGGATGGACTTCTGGAACACAAAGCGGTTGGCGCTGACCAGCGTCCGTTTGAGAAAGAGCTCTTCCTCTCCGGGCAGACATTTGTTGTAGTGCTCCTGAAAACAGCGCTCGATCACATCGCATGCGCTCTGGGATGCTTCCCTGCCGCCGCGTGCGCCGCCCATGCCGTCGCACACCAGGGCCCAAGCCGCATCCCCGGGCAGCTGCCCAGCACGGTAATCGTCCTGATTGTCCTGCCGGACAAGCCCGACGTCCGTTTTTCCTGCAAGTTTCATAGGCTTCTCCCTCTGTTATGCCTTCCCGTTCATTTCATCGCGGCGCAGCTGGCCGCAGGCGGCGCTGATCTCGCTGCCCAGACGGCGGCGGACCGTAGCGTTGACGCCCAGACTTTCCAGTTTCTGCTGGAAACGGCGCACATTGGCCGCATCGGTCGCGGAGTAGGGGCTGCCGTCCACGGGGTTGATGGGGATCAGGTTGACGTGAGCACCCATGCCGCGGATCAGGTCCGCCAGCTGCTTTGCACAGGCGTCGGAGTCGTTGACGCCCCGCACCATGGAGTACTCGAAGCTCACTCTCCGGCCCGTCGTCTCCTGATACCGGCGCACGGCCTGCATCAGCACCTCCACGGGGTAGGCGTCGTTCACGGGCATCATGCCGCTGCGGATGTCGTTGTTGGGGGCGTGGAGGGAGACGGAGAGGGTGAGCTGGAGCTTCTTCCCGGCCAGCATATCGATCTTCGGCACGAGGCCGCAGGTGGAGAGGCTGATGCTCCGCATCCCGATGTTCACCCCCTCAGGGGACGAGATGTTCTCGAGAAAGCGCATCACTTCGTCGAAATTATCCAGCGGCTCCCCGATGCCCATCAGCACGATGTGGGAGATGCGCTCCCCGATGTCCTTCTGGGCGGTGTAAATCTCGGAGCATATCTCCCCCGCCTCGAGGTTGCGCACCCGGCCCGCCTGGGTCGAGGCGCAGAAGCGGCAGCCCATCCGGCAGCCAACCTGAGAGGAAATACAAACTGAATTGCCATGCTTATACTGCATCCACACACTCTCCACCAGATTTCCGTCCGGCAGCGCGAATAAAAATTTCTTTGTCCCGTCAATCGCAGAGGTCTGCTCACGCACTACCCTGAGGGTTGTCAACGGATATTCTTCCTTTAACCGGTTTCGAAACGTCGCCGAAAGATTCGTCATTTCGTCATAATCTCCCGCCAGCTTGACATGCATCCAGTCGTACAGCTGTTTTGCCCGAAACGGTTTTTCGGAAAGCTCTGTCATTTTTTCTTTCAGTAAATCAAGCGGCAGGGACTTTAAATCTCTGCTTTTTCTGTTTTCCATCGTCTATTTCTTCCTTCTCAGTCTTGCCATAAAAAATCCGTCGGTGTCCCACTCGCCCAAAAACAGCTGCAAAAATCCTGCTTTTGTCTGTTGGCTGTGGAGACATTCCGGCAAAAATGGGTCGATGCTCTCTGCTTCAAACGGATACTTTTCGGTCACGTACCGCACCATCTCTTCGTTTTCTGACACATCCAGGGTACATGTCGAATACAGCAAAATACCGCCCGGCTTTACATACTGCCAGCATGCGTCCACGATCTTTTTCTGCAAAGTGACAAGTGCTGCCAGATCTTCTTTCGTTACCCGATAACGGATTTCTTTTTTTCTGCCGATTACGCCAAGCCCGGAGCACGGAACATCCAGAAGCACCACGTCCGCGCTTTCTTTATACTGCTCCATAAAAACTGACGCATCCCAGACATTGACCGAAACGTTGCTGCACTTCATCCGGTCAGTATTTTCCAGAATCAGCGCAGCCTTTCTTTCGGAAACATCTCCGCAGATCACCTTCCCGCTGCCCGCCTTTCTTGCTGCAAGCGTTGTTTTTCCGCCCGGCGCGCTGCAAAGATCCATGACCGTCATTCCACCTGAAATTCCTGCTGCCTCCACCGAGAGCATGCTGCTGACGTCCTGCGCATAAAACAGCCCTTCTGCAAAGCCCGGCAGATGACCGATGCCCTCACAGCCTTCCAGATTCCACGCATCTGCATACAACTGGTGCTTCTGCACCGTCACGCCTGCTACTTCGATCGCTGCGATTTCCTGTGCCTTCTCTTCTTCCGTCAGACGGCTGTCCAGACGGATCGTCAACGGACGCCCTTTTTTCAGTCTCTCCAGCATAGGCTCCGTCTTCTCTTCTCCATACTGCGCTTCCCAGAGAGAAATCATCCACTCCGGCACGCTATAGCGCACCGAAAGTGCCTGCACAGGGTTCTTTTGAAGTTCCTGCCAAAACGCACTCTCCGAATTCAAAATTTCTTCTTTGTTCCGTGCAATTGTGCGCAGTACACCGTTTACAAAACCGGACAGCCGCTCAAAGCCCTTTTTCTTTGCCAGACGCACGGCTTCGTTGCATGCCGCAGAATCCGGTACGGTGTCCATATACAAAATTTGATAGACCGACAGGCGCAGCAGACTGCGGATCAGCGGTTTCATTTTGTTCGTCGGCGTTTTGGAATACGCGTTGATGACATAGTCCAGCGTCAGGAGACTTTCCAGCGTTCCTTCCGTCAGACGTTTTAAAAACGCTTTTTCCCGCGGATCTTCGTAGTCGTATTTATTTAAGGTATCCCGGATCAGGCTGCTGCCGAAGTTTTTGGTCTTCTCCATCTCCACAAACAGGAGCAGCGCTGTTTCTCTTGTATCCATTTTCTGTTCTCCATGTTCAGGGCGCGGTGCCCCGCTGTTTCAGGCTACGCGGTCAGTCCCTGCGGTCGTCCCGCCTGGACAGCATCACCAGCCGCAGCAGGTTCAACAGCGCCGCCGCTGCTGCCGCAACATAAGTCATTGCAGCCGCCCGAAGCACTCTGTAGCTTCCCTCTGCTTCGTTTTCCGATAAAATTCCGTATTCTGTTAAAAATCCCATCGCCCTGTGACTTGCATCGAATTCAACCGGAAGCGTCACGATCTGGAACAGCACTGCTGCCAAAAAGACCCAGATACCAATCTGCATCAGCAGCTCGTTGGAGCCCAAGAACAGCCCCAGGACGAAAATCGGCAAACCGAATTTCGAGCCGAAATTTGCAGCCGGAACGAGGGCCGAACGGAATTTTAACGGTGCATAGCCCCTGGCGTCCTGTACCGCGTGGCCGCACTCGTGCGCTGCAACTCCCACCGCTGCAACACTCGTCGCATTGTAGGTCGCATCTGACAGACGCAGTATCTTGGAGGACGGATCATAATGATCTGTTAAGTTGCCGCTGATATGCTCAATCCGCACATTCGTCAGACCGTTCCGGTATAAAATCCGCTCCGCAGCCTCTGCTCCGGTCATGCCGCAGCTGCTTCTGACGCGGCTGTAACGTTTAAACGTGCTGTTGACCTGGGCGCTCGCGATCATCGAAAGCACCGCGCCCAAAATTACAAGAAGATACGTCACATCATAGTAATAATATCCCATGTATGCCAAAACGCTCATCCAAGCACCTCTCCTTCCTCTACCTTACAGCCCAGCAAAAAGTCGTGCACCTTCATACGTTTCTTGCCTTCCAGCTGGACTTCCTGCAGGCACAGTACGCCATCGCCGGTCTGGACAAAGATTTCCTTCTTCGTCACCTTGGCAATACTGCCTGGCATAGAGTAAGCGGCAATGCCTTCTTCCTCCGCAGGCTTTGCCTGCCAGATTTTCAGCATTTTCCCTTTACAGGAAGTGTATGCACCCGGCCAGGAATACAGTCCACGCACCTGTCTGTCAATGGAAAGCGCGCTCTGGTTCCAGTCAATCTGTCCCATCGCCTTGGTCAGAAGCTTTGCGTAGCAGCTTTTGGAATCATCCTGCTTTGTCGCAGTCAGCGTACCCGCTTCCAGCTTTTGAAGCGTTTTCACAATCAGCTCTGCGCCTACTTTGGACAGCTTTTCTTCCAGCGAAAGGTCGGTATCAGTGTCCTCAATTACAACTTCCGACTGTGTCAGGATATCACCGGTATCGATTCCTGCATCCATCTGCATGATCGTCACGCCGCTCTTTTTCTGTCCATCCATAATTACACGATTGATCGGTGATGCCCCGCGATAGGCGGGAAGCAGAGAAGCATGAATGCACAGGCTTCCATAATGGGGCAGATCCAGGATCTCCTGTGATAAAATCTGTCCGAATGCTGCTACCACATAAACATCCGCTTCATACTGCCTGAGACGCTCGATTTCCTCTGCTCTCTTAATCTTAATCGGCTGCAGCACCGGAATATCATGCTGCAGCGCGCATTCCTTAACCGGGGACATCTGCAGTTTTCCACTGCGCCCCTTCGGCTTGTCCGGCTGTGTCACAACCGCCGTTACCGTATGTCCTGCCGCAAGCAGTGCTTCCAGCGGAGCGACTGCAAAATCCGGCGTTCCCATATATACTATCTTCATCTTGTCCTCCATTCTGCAGGCGCCTGGCACCGTGGAAATTACAATTCAAACCTGCTGATCGGCTTCTGCATTGCATTCCAGGCTGCGCTGTACTGCCCTTATTCTTCGTCGAGTACCTCTGTCCCGTCCATTTCTTCGTAATATTCTTCGGTATCCATCAGCTGTCCTTCTACCTTGGACACATACAGCTCACCATCCAGGTGATCTGTTTCATGGCAGATTGCACGCGCCAAAAGCTCGGTTGCTTCGATTTCATACGCTTCCATGTTTTCGTTAAACGCAATCGCCTTGACGTAATTGGGTCTTGTCACTGTGCCTGTCTTGCCGGGAACAGAAAGACAGCCCTCACCGCCGGTCTGCTCGCCGGATGTTTCGATAATTCTGGGATTGATCATGACAATCGGATCTTCTCCGGTCGTATCAATTACGACGATTCTCTTTAAAATGCCGACCTGGGGCGCTGCAAGTCCGACGCCGTTTGCCTCGTACATCGTATCAAACATGTCATCGATCAGCTCCTGAATGCGGGGCGTCATCTCCTTGACCTCTTTGCATTTTTTATTCAGGACGGGATCTCCGATCGTTCTGATATTGCGAATTGCCATTCTTTTGTTCCTCTCTTTCTGATGTTCTGCCTTACTCTCTGTTATCGGTTTGCTGTCCTTTCTTGCTATGCAGGCAGCATCTGTCTCCTGATGATTTTCTAGAAGCTGTGCACCGGATCGAAATCAAACTGACACAGCGCCTTCTGCCGCTGCGGCAGGCTGCGCATCTGCTCGATTCCGTCCTTTAATTCTACCAGCTTTTCGTAGTCATGGTTTTTTAAATAAATACCATAGCGGTAAACGTCGTTGATTTTGCCAATCAGTGCCGGCGCGGGACCGATCACAATCGTATCGGGCAGGGCAGCGCTGGCGGCGTTGTGTGCCGCGGCGGGTGTTGGTATTTGCACAGTGCCTGACATTTGCTGTGTAAACTGCCGCGACTGAGTTACCTGTCGCGACTGCGTTCGCTGTCGTACGTAACTCGCTGCCTCCTGTGCGCCTGCAAGCGCCTCTTCCTGCTTTTTGGAATAAAACTGCACCGCAAGGATGTGAGACGCAGGCGGATAGGAAAGCAGCTGCCGATACGTCAGCTCTTCTTTATAAAATCCCTCATAATCCTGCCGTGCAGCATACTGAATGCTATAATGATCCGGCTGGTAAGTCTGGATCACAACCTCACCTGGACGGCTTCCGCGTCCGGCACGCCCCGCCGCCTGCGTCAGCAGCTGAAACGTCCGTTCTCCGGCACGGTAGTCGCTCATGGACAGCGACAGATCCGCCGCCAGCACGCCGACCAGCGTCACCGCCGGGAAATCATGCCCTTTGACGATCATCTGCGTACCGACCAGGATATCCGCATCCCCTCTGGCAAACGCAGCCAGAATCTTTTCATAGCTTTCCCGTGTGCGGGTCGTATCCGCATCCATACGCAGCACTCGTGCCTGCGGAAACATTTTATGAAGCTGTTCTTCCATCGCTTCCGTTCCCGCCCGAAAGCCCAGTATATATTTCGAACCACAGGACGGACAAAGCTTCACGGCAGGCTGCTCATACCCGCAATAATGGCAGACCAGCCTTCCGCCCCTGTGCTCCGAAAGGGAAACGTCGCAGTGCGGACATTTGCATACATAGCCGCAGGCACGGCACGAGACAAATCCTGCATAGCCGCGCCGGTTCAAAAACAGCATCGACTGCTCTTTCCTCGCCAGACGATCCCTTAATTTTTCCTGCAGGCTCACCGAAAAAATCGACCGGTTGCCATTTCGCAGCTCTTCGCGAAGGTCTGCGATTTCCACTCTGGGAAGGCTTCCGCCGGTCAGCCGCTTCGTCAGTTTATAAAAATGATAGTCCCCCCTCTGAGCACGGCTGTAAGCTTCCAGCGAAGGCGTTGCGGAACCCAGCACCAGCGTTGCATCGGAAAGCTCAGCGAGCTTCTGAGCCGTCTCCCGCGCATGATATTTCGGGCTCGTTTCGCTTTTATAGCTCAGCTCATGTTCCTCGTCCATCAGGATCATCCCGAGGTTTGGAAACGGCACAAACAGCGCCGACCTTGGACCGATGATAACATCCAGCTCCCCTCGCTCTGCCCGCCTGCACTGATCCTGTTTTTCCCCGACGCTGAGCGTCGAGTTCATCACGGAAACCCGGTCGCCGAAGCGCGCTGTAAACCGCTGCACCGTCTGATAGGTCAGCGCAATTTCCGGAATCAGCACGATGGACTGTCGTCCTCTTTTTATCATGCCCTCAATGAGCGCCAGATAAACCTCTGTTTTTCCGCTGCCCGTGATACCGTGGATCAGGCTCGGCCTGCGGTCATTTTGGTCAAAAGCGTTTAAAATTCCATTTACCGCCCCTTGCTGTTCCTCCGAAAGCGTCTTTTTTTCCGTTTCTTCGCCCATTCTCCGGATCGGGTTACGGTACGCTACAGAAGCATGTACCTTTAACACGCCGTCGGACTCCAGCTTGCTGATTACAGACGACGGAACTTTTAACCTTTTGGTCGCTGCCTCCCACGAAATCGTCCGGTTCGTCATAAGCTCCTGTAACAGTCGGAGCCTCGCTGTCTGATGCTTTCTTTCCATCTGTGCAGCCAGCTCCTGCGTTTGTGCATCCTGTAACAGCAGCTCAATGCTTTTTCGCTCTTTTTCCCCGACGGTCGCCCTCGCAGGCAAAACGGTTTTCAGAGCCTGTATCATCGTAGAACCGTACTGCTGCTTCATCCACGCCGCCAGCACGATCAGACGCTGTGACGGCTCCTTTGTTCCCGGAAGCACAGAATCGATCTCTTTCATCCGTTCCCGCGGGAACTCCGAATGATCCGTCACCTCAATCACATAGCCGGTGCGCAGCGCATTTCCTGCACCAAACGGAATTTTTACCCGCACGCCGGGTGTCACGCTGTCTGCCAGGTGCTCCGGAATCCGGTAGCCGAAGGGCCGATCCACTTTTTCATGGGAGATATCCACGATCACGTTCGCAAATTCTTTTTTCAAAAAGAAATTCCTCTTTCTTTTAAGATATCCGCAATCAAATCTCTTTCATCCATCGGATATTTCACACCCTTAATTTCCTGATAATCCTCGTGTCCCTTACCGGCGAGCACAATGATGTCGCCGGGCTGTCCGTGGTCGATCGCATAGGCAATGGCTTCTTTGCGGTCCGGGATGGAAATATAGACACCATCTGTCTTTTTCATGCCTGTAATAATGTCTTCGATAATCGCCTCCGGCTCTTCAAAACGCGGGTTGTCGGACGTGATGATCGTAAAGTCCGCAAGATTTCCGGACACCTCTCCCATCTCAAACCGGCGCTCCCGGGAACGGTTGCCCCCACAGCCGAACACGCAGACCAGCCTTCCGTGCTCATACTCCTTTAACGTCGTCAGCAGGCTCTTCAACGCCATCGCATTGTGGGCATAATCAATCATCAGGGTAAACGCATTCGAAACCTTGACCATTTCGATACGTCCCTTAACCTTTGCTGCCAGAAGCGCCTTACAGATATCCGCTTCCGACACCTTAAAATGTCTGCAGATCGCAATCGCAGTCAGCGCGTTGTATACCGAAAATCTTCCCGGCATCGCGATTTCTGCATGGAAATTCATCAATCCGGTCACATCAAAGGCGATGCCGAGATGTCCCTGTCTGTTTGTAAACTGCAGGTTCTGTGCGCGCAGGTCGGCTTTTTTAGACATGCCGTAGGTTTCCAGACTGCAGGTGTGCTCCTTTGTAATAAGCTGCCAGTGCACATCGTCACAATTTGCAATCCCGATGCGACACTGTTTAAACAGCAGACTCTTACAATGCGCATATTCTTCAAAGCTTCCATGCTCGTTCGGTCCGATATGATCCGGCTCCAGATTTGTAAAAATACCGAAATCGAATACAAAACCCTGGGTCCGGTGGAGCATCAGCGCCTGAGAGGAAACCTCCATTACAACGGTATCACAGCCAGATTCCACCATTTTGGCAAAATATTCCTGCAAAAGATACGATTCCGGCGTCGTATTGACCGCGTGAATATGCGTGTCTCCGATAATAATTTCAATGGTTCCGACCAGTCCTACCTTCCGTCCCGCATTTTCCAGAATGGATTTTACCATGTAGGTCGTTGTGGTTTTTCCTTTTGTTCCGGTGATTCCGATCACACGCAGCTTATCTCCCGGATAATCATAGTAGGCTGCTGCCACAAGTGCCATCGCATACCGGCTGTCCTTTACCTGGATCACTGTCACATCCTCCGGCACTTCTACCGGTTCTTCCACGATAATTGCC
>OHNK01001293.1_pt1 | contig 11224 bp, 10 predicted proteins | sample 1569551 | NCBI WGS metagenome assembly OHNK01 (sample SAMEA3879518, study PRJEB24766) | human gut metagenome | biome: human-associated habitat; feature: feces | place: USA | collected 1985/1987 | reverse complement strand
TTGTGTCCGCGATAATAGCGCACAAGCCCCGCCGCGGGATAGACCGCGAGCGATGTGCCCGCGATGATGAGCACGTCGGCCTCCTGAATATACTCCACCGCGCGATAGAGTGTCTTTTCGTCCAGGCCCTCTTCGTAGAGCACCACGTCGGGCTTGATGCGCCCGCCGCAGGTGCAGCACGGCACGCCGGTCGAGTTCTTGATATCACTCGCGGCGTAAAACTTCCCGCATTTCTCGCAGTAGTTGCGAAGCGTGCTGCCGTGCAGCTCGAGGACATTTTTGCTGCCCGCCGCCTGATGCAGCCCGTCGATGTTCTGCGTGATAATAGCCTTTAACTTACCCTCGCGCTCCCACTCGGCAAGCTTCAAGTGCGCAGCGTTCGGCTTTGCGCCCTCGCAGAGGAGTTTTGCGCGGTAGAAGGCGAAGAACTTCTCGGGATAGCGCTCGTAATACGTGTGGCTTAAAATCGTTTCAGGCGGATCGTCCCACTGCTGGTGGTACAGCCCGTCCACGCTGCGAAAATCCGGGATACCGCTCTCAGTCGACACCCCCGCCCCGCCGAAAAAGACGATATTGTCCGTTCCGTCAATGAGTTCCTTCAGCTTTTTGATTTCTTCCGTCATCGGTTCTCCTTTTGCGCGCGTGCGCTTATCTCACATAGCTCTTGTCAATCTGCACCACAGCGAAATAGCTCGGATCCAGCTCGTGTACCGCCTTTTTGATCTTCTCCTCCGCTTCCCTGTCGCTCATTTTGCAGCCGTAGGGAACAACGGCGTCGAAGATCACATTCGTGTGCGTCGGCCCCGTGACCATGCGGAAATCGTGGATCGAGATGTTCGCGTCGATGCCCCGTACCAGTGCTGCGATCCTCTGGTGCGCGGCATTTACCGCTTCATCGTTCGTCACAACGGGATCCATGTGAATGACCGCCTCGCAGCCAAGCTTATCGTGCAGCTGCTTTTCCACATTGTCGATCTCGTCGTGCAGAGTGAGAATATCGCCGTGTGCGGGGACCTCAGCATGCAGCGAGATCATCACGCGGCCGGGGCCGTAATCGTGCACCACAAGGTCGTGGATGCCGCACACGGCCTTATTCGCCATCACAATATCGCGGATCTCCTGCACGAATTCCTCTGTCGGCGGCTGGCCAAGCAACGGAGAGAGCGTGTCCTTTGCCGCCTGGAAGCCCGCCCACAGAATGAGCAGCGACACAACAAGGCCGCACCAGCCGTCGATCTGCCAGTGCAGGAAATGCCCCGCAAGCGTCGAGAGCAGCACCGCCGCGGTGGCTGCGCAGTCGGACAGGCTGTCCGCCGCGGTCGCCTGCATGGCGGCGGCGTTGAGCTTCTTCCCCACGCCGCGGTTGTAACAGTACATATAAAACTTGGCGCAGATGGAAACGAGCAGGATCGTGACCGTCAGCGCGCTGCACTCCACCGCCTCGGGTTGGAGGATCGCGCCCACCGCGTCGCGCAGCAGCTCAAAGCCCATCAGAAGAATGACGAGCGAAACGATCAGTCCCGAAATATACTCGATGCGGCCATGTCCGAAGGGATGCTCGGTATCCGGCTTCTGCCCGGCAAGGCGAAAGCCCAGCAGCGTCACGATGGACGCGCCCGCATCGGAGAGGTTGTTGAACGCATCCGCCGTAATAGCGACCGAGCCTGCAAGCGTTCCTGCCAGCAGCTTGAGCGCAAAGAGCAGCAGGTTGATGGCAATGCCCACCGCGCCGCAAAGCACGCCGTAAGCGCGGCGCACCGCAGCGTCGGCGGTATTCTGGTAGTTCTGAATGAACCGGCGTGCAAGAAAACCGATCATATACTCCCCTCACTCACTCTTGATCTGCAGCTTCATGCGGCAGCAGAGACGGTCGAGATCCTCGTCTGTCGCTGCCGGGATCCGCAGCCTTGCCCCGCAGCTCCTGCACACAAGATCCACATAGGTGCTGTGGATCTCCATGCCATAATTCTTGCTGCCACAGGAGCAGGTAATGCCGTTTTCGCGCGCGGCGATCTCCTTGAGCTCGGATAAGATCTCATACATGATAACACTGTCGGCAAAGGCGGTGGGATCGCTGCCCTGCTCGCGCTCCTTAGCCGCCGCGAGGGAAAGCTGCTCCATCTCATGCTCCACGGCGTACTCCTCGCCGATGAAGCAGCAGAGCATCTTTGTCTCCGGGCAGGCAAGGCCGATGCCGCGCCCGTGCAGCAGCTTCTCCGCGCTGCACTCCGCAGTGTGCTCGCCGCCGCACACGCCGCACGGCACACACAGGCGGAACTTATTCTCCTCCGCGTCGATGGTCAGGCTCGACTCGCCGCACTCGCAGCTCACGACCGCGCCCGAAGCGGACAGGGCAAAAACGCTTCTGCTCTGAATGACGCGCTTGCGGCACGCAGGACAGAGATAACCGATGGTACGCATCGCTTCTTTCATCTCATTTCCTCCCGGAAAGCAAATTTATGATAGATAATCAAAATATTATACTGCATTCGCATCAAAAAAGGAAGGGAGAAACTGTGTTTCTCCCTTTCTTTTCGTTTCGGTCTGCTTACGGCTTGACCGCGATGGCCTCGATCTCGACCAGCGCACCCTTGGGCAGCGCGCCGACCTGCATCGCGCAGCGCGCGGGGCACTCGCCGTTAAAATACTTGGCGTAGACTTCGTTGACAACGGAAAACTCGCCGATGTCGATCATAAAGACGGTCGCCTTGACAACGTCCTCCGCCTTGCAGCCTGCTGCCGCGAGTACGGCCAGCAGATTCTTGATGCACTGCTCTGCCTGCTCGTCGGTATTGTCGGAAACAAAGGCGCCGGTCGCCGGATCCAGCGGGAGCTGACCGGAAACGAACACAAAGCCGTTTGCCTCGACAGCCTGAGAATAAGGGCCGACAGCGCCGGGAGCAGCGGTCGTAGAGATCACTCGTTTCACAGGAAAAATCCTCCTTGTTTGTTGTATATTTATCATAGCATTTCTGTCAAAGTGCGTCAAGTGCTCATATTCTTGGAAAAGCGGCAGAGACTATACATACTTTTGAGCGATTCCCCTAAATCCTTTTGAAAGGAAAAATGCCATGAGCCGAAAAACCGTTGGCGCGCAGACGCGCCGTCTTGACACCTGCCCCGCTATTCTCTCATTCGCCGCCGTCGGCGGACGGCTTGAGGGCGCGGGACCGCTGCGCGACTATTTTGATGAATTGAGCGAGGATCATTTCTTCGGTGAAACCACCTGGGAAAAGGGCGAGAGCACCATGCAGCGTCATGCACTCTCCCGCGCGCTGGAAAAAGCGGGGCTGCGGGAAAGTGAGCTTGATCTCATTTTCGCCGGTGACCTTTTGAACCAGTGCGTCGGCTCATCGTTCGCCCTGCGCGAGAGCCGTATTCCCTTTTACGGGCTTTACGGCGCGTGCTCCACAATGGGTGAGAGCCTCTCCCTTGCCGCGCTGATGATTGACGGCGGCTATGCCTTGCGCGCGGCTGCGCTTACGTCCTCACACTTCTGCACCGCCGAGCGGCAATACCGCATGCCGGTGCCCTACGGCTCGCAGCGCACGCCTACAGCGCAGTGGACAGCCACAGGCAGCGGCTGCTGTATCGTTGCAGAAAGTGCCGAAGGTCCCTTTATCACCCATGTCACGACCGGCAGGATCATCGACAAGGGCATCACCGATGCGAACAACATGGGCGCAGCGATGGCGGCAGCGGCATACGATACGCTCTGCGCGCTCTTCCGCGACACGCAAACGAAACCCGAGGACTATGATCTCATCGTCACGGGAGATCTCGGAAAGCTGGGGCATCGGATCGTTTCCGATTTCTTTGCGCGCGACGGGCTGCCGCTCGGCGCGCGCTACACCGACTGCGGGCTGCTGCTTTACGACATTGAGGCGCAGGACATGCACTGCGGCGGCAGCGGCTGCGGCTGCTCGGCGAGCGTCCTGTGCGGCTATCTTCTGCGCGGAATGCGCGAGGGTAGGTGGCAGCGCATGATCTTTGCGCCGACGGGCGCGCTGCTCTCCCCCACGACGACGCTGCAAGGCGAGAGCATCCCCGGTATCTGCCACGCGCTCATACTCTCGAATCAGAAGGAGGTTTAAGCAATGGACTATCTGCGCGCCTTTCTCTGCGGCGGCATTCTCTGCGCCGTCGGTCAGATTTTGATCGACAAAACATCTCTCACCCCTGCGCGTATTCTGACGGGTTATGTCGTCTGCGGCGTTTTTCTGACGGCCGTCGGCATATACGAGCCCATCGTCCGATGGGGCGGCGCAGGCGCGACTGTGCCGCTGTTAGGCTTTGGCTATTCGCTCGCCAAGGGTGTAGAAAAGGCTGTCGGCGAGCATGGGTGGCTCGGCGTGATGACCGGAGGGCTCAGCGCCACCGCGGGCGGCATCGCCGCGGCAGTCGTTTTCGCCGTGTTGATGGCGCTCCTCTTCAAACCCGGCGACAAGCGATAACGATAAAGAGAGAGGGGCAAAGCCCCTCTCTCAAATTATTTTGTCACGATGCGCGCAATCCGCGCTCTTCGATCTGCTTGAGCGTCATCACTCTCGTGTGACAGATCGGCTTCCACTCGACCTTCGTAAAGAGCGAAGCGATGCAGATGGGCACATAAGTGAGCATGAAGAGCGGGAATGTAAAGGCATAGAGCACCTTTTTCCACGCCGCGCAGCGAATGTTCTTCCACTCCGTCACAGTCGTGATCGCGCCGAGCACGAAAAGCGTTGCATACAGGCTCGCCAGCGTTTGCAGCACAGAGACAACGAGCATTTCCATCGATCCGCCGGACGCAGCGTTCGAGAGCGCCGCGCCGATGTTCACGATCACGCTCACCCCCGTCAGCACTGCCGCAGGCATGATATTCATCGTCATGTCATAGCAGGAAAAGCTGCCGTGCGCAATGCCGGAGAAAAGCTGCACGGCGTACTTGCGAAAGACCTGCAAATACCCTTTCGACCAGCGCATGCGCTGCCGCCAGGACTGGGCAAAGCTCGTGGGCTGCTCATCATAGAGCACCGCACCTCCTGCGTAGCCGACCTTTTCCCCGCGGGCAACATTGTCAATGGTAAATTCGATGTCCTCCGTGAGCAGGAAGAAGTTCCACCCACCGCACCGCTGAAGCACACCGTCAGAGAACAGAAATCCTGTGCCGGACACCGCGCAGCTGCTGCCAAGGCGCATGCGCGCATTGTTCAAGTATTGTGCCTCGCGCAGGAACCACAGCGCATAGCCCGCAGAGATCCAGTTGTCGCCATAGTTTTTGGAATTGCGATAGCAGGTCACGATCTCGTAGCCCGCGGAGTAGACCTTTTCGATCTCGGAAAGGAAGTTCGGGTCAAGGATATTGTCTGCATCCAACACAAGATAGGCGTCGTAGTGCCTGCGGCCGGGACGGCGAATGCGTCTGAGCATGTCGTTGAGCACATAGCCCTTGCCGACATGCAGCGTGTCGTGCCGCTCAAAAACGATCGCGCCATGCTCGCGCGCCACGCGGGCGGTATCGTCCGTGCAGTTATCCGCACCGACGTAAACATCTACATGATCCATCGGATAAGTCTGCGCACAAATGCTGTCGAGCAGATAACCGATGACATTCTCCTCATTGCGCGCAGCGATGAGAATGGCAATGCGGTGGTTTTCATTGCGGCCGATAAATTTCTTCCGCTTCAGCAGCGCCACCGCCACATAAAAGAACTGATAGGAATAGCATACGAAAAAGAGGGCCATGATGACCGCGTTGATCGTGATGACTGTCTGCATAATCGTCTCCTCCACTGCCGGAAATCCCGGCATCTCTTGTTTTCCTGTCTGTGGAAGAGTTATATCATGCAAACCTTGCGATTCCACTGTGAAATTTCTTAACTAATTTCAAACATCAGCGGTAGAAATTATTAAGCATCGGCGCACAAATGCAGCAAAGACACCCGGCAGATCTCCTGCCGATCGAATAATCCAAGAAAAAGCTTGTAATTTTGGTTGACAAACAGCACATATCTATGGTAGTATTAGTCTTGCGTTTGGGAGTTAGACGCGAACTCATTATCCGGAGAGATGGCCGAGCGGTTGAAGGCACCGGTCTTGAAAACCGGCGATGTAAAAGCATCCGTGGGTTCGAATCCCACTCTCTCCGCCAATTGAAAAAACACCATCGACCTGCGGAAGTACCCAAGAGGCCGAAGGGGCTCCCCTGCTAAGGGAGTAGGACGTGTAAAAAGCGTCGCGGAGGTTCAAATCCTCTCTTCCGCGCCAAGAAAAGCAAGAGAAAACATTACGTTTTCCCTTGCTTTTTTGTTTTTTAAAGCAGCCCTCATTGAGATATCCGGCGCAAACCTTCATCTTCCGTTCTTTTCTTTTCGTGCTTCCCGTGGTATGATGGATTGGATTTGATAGAAAAGCAAAATGAGGAAAAACGAGTTTTCAGAAAGAGATGGATCGAAGGGTGCAGACTTACACATATGTTGCAAAAGGAAAATTTGAATTAACGGAAAAGCCAAAGCCGGTACTGCTGCACGAGCGGGACGCCATTGTGAAGGTGACGCTCGCCAGCATTTGCTCCAGCGACCTGCACATCAGGCACGGGAGCGTTCCCCGCGCCGTTCCGGGCATCACGGTGGGACATGAGATGGTCGGCATTGTGGAAGCAGTCGGCAGCGCGGTGAAGAACGTGAAGCCGGGCGACCGCGTAACGGTCAATGTAGAGACTTTCTGCGGCGAGTGCTTTTTCTGCAAAAAGGGCTATGTCAACAACTGCACCGATCAAAACGGCGGTTGGGCGCTTGGCTGCCGCATCGACGGCGGGCAGGCGGAATATGTGCGCGTGCCCTTTGCCGATCAGGGGCTTAATAAAATTCCCGACGGTGTGACCGATCGGCAGGCTTTGCTGGTGGGCGACGTGCTCGCCACCGGCTTCTGGGCAGCACATATTTCCGAGATCACAAAAGACGATACCGTGCTGATCCTCGGCGCGGGACCGACGGGCATTTGCACGTTGCTCTGCGTAATGCTGAAAAAGCCCAAGCGCATCATCGTCTGTGAAAAAGATGAGAACCGCATCCGCTTTATCCGCACACATTACCCCGAGGTGATGACCGTATCGCCGGAGGACTGCGCTGACGTTGTGCGCGCGGTGAGCGACCATGGCGGCGCAGACGTGGTGCTTGAAGTCGCAGGTGCAGAGGGAACGTTCCGCCTTGCGTGGGAGTGCGCCAGGCCGAACGCGATCGTAACGGTGGTCGCGCTCTATGACAAAGCGCAGACGCTGCCGCTGCCCGATATGTATGGCAAGAACTTGATCTTCAAAACAGGTGGGGTAGATGGTTGCGATTGTGCTGAGATTCTCAGTCTGATTGAGCAGGGCAAACTCGATACAGTACCTCTTATCACCCACACTTATCCCCTCAGCCGGATCGAAGAGGCTTATGAACTCTTTGAAAAGAAGCAGGACGGCGTCATCAAGGTCGCCGTGGAGTGCTGATCTTACCTTAATAAAGCAAGGAGGACTTCCCATGGTTCGTGAAATCTGCAAAGACGAATTCTTTCTGTCGCAGAAGGCTGATCTCGCCACGCCAGATGATCTCGGCACAGCACAGGATCTGCTGGACACACTGACCGCCCATAAAGACGGCTGCGTTGGCATGGCAGCCAACATGATCGGCGTCTGCAAGCGCATCATCGCGTTTGATAATGAGGGCGAATACCTGGTCATGTTTAACCCCGTCATCGTGAAGAAGTCCACCGCGTATGAAGCGGAAGAAGGCTGCCTCTCCCTCAGCGGTACACGGAAAACCAAGCGCTTTCAGACCATCAAGGTGCAATGGCAGAATGAGAAATTTCAAACGCGCATCAAAACCTTTACCGGTTGGACGGCGCAGATCATTCAGCATGAGATCGACCACTGCGAGGGGGTTTTGATATGATTCTTTATTTTTCCGGCACCGGTAACAGCAAATATGTAGCGCAGCGCATCGCAGATGCACTGGGCGATACGCTTTTCAATATGAATGACCGCATCAAAGCCCAAGATTCTTCGCCAATTGAGACCGGCGAACGAATTGTATTCGTTACGCCCACCTATGCCTGGCGCATTCCCCGCATCGTGCAGGACTGGCTGCTGAAAACTGACCTCATCGGCGCGAAGCGGGCGTGGTTCGTCATGACCTGCGGCAGCGAGATTGGCAATGCGAATAAATACAACCAAGCCCTCTGTGAAACAAAGCACCTTGCCTATATGGGCACGGCAGAGATTGTCATGCCGGAAAACTATATTGCCATGTTCAATGCCCCGCAGCCGGACGAAGCGCGAAAAATCGTAGTCAATGCCGAGCCGGGCATCGAGCGCGCCATCGCCGCCATTCAGGCTGATCGACACTTTGCCTCTCCGCGCAGCAACCTCTACGATCGCTTCATGAGCAGTACTGTCAATCCGCTCTTCTACCTGCTTTTTGTTAAGGCGAATGCCTTCACTGTAAGCAGCGCCTGCATCGGCTGCGGTCAATGTGTCCGGCGCTGTCCCGCCAACAATATCACCCTGCATGACGGCAAACCTGTCTGGGGCAAGGACTGCACCCACTGCATGGCCTGCATCTGCTACTGCCCTGCAGAAGCCATCGAATACGGCAAAAAGAGTCTCGGCAAACCGCGGTATCATTTTGAAGCACTGTAAAGAGACCAAACGACAAATGAAGGCCCGCGCTTCAAGCGCAGGCCTTCATTTCGATGCAATAAACAAAAAAAGCCACTCACATGAGTGGCTTCTTTCGTGTTGGCGCTACCTATCTTCCCGGGCCGTCTCCAGCCAAGTATTGTCGGCAGAAGCGAGCTTAACTTCCGTGTTCGGGATGGGAACGGGTGGACCCTCGCCCTAATCAGCACCAACTGCTGTATTGCAACTGCTTTCATACAGTAACAAACTTTTATCCAATTGTCAAGTCGTGCCGAGTGGCACGTCCAAGCGTTTTGCGTAGCAAAACCTTGCCGCAGGGCGAATTCATTTCGCCCGAGGATTTTTTGTCCTCAAGGGCTCCCGAAAAAGCATCGCTTTTTTGGGATGGTGACCCGTACCGGATTCGAACCGATGTTAACGGCGTGAGAGGCCGCTGTCTTAACCACTTGACCAACGGGCCATGTCCTCGTCGTGGGGTTCCATCTGGGCGGTCTACCCACCCAGATGGGTTGGTACACCTTCAGGGACTCGAACCCTGGACACCCTGATTAAGAGTCAGGTGCTCTACCAGCTGAGCTAAAGGTGCATGTCTTCAAATCGAACCTTCAAAACCGAACAATGTAACTTCAAAGCTCCTCTCAAGGCCTTGCCTGCTTCTTTCGTAGGTCAAGCCCTCGGACTATTAGTACCGATCAGCTGCACGCATTACTGCGCTTCCACCTTCGGCCTATCAACCAGATCGTCTTTCTGGGTCCTTACTCCTTAAAGGATGAGAGATCTCATCTTAGGGGGAGTTTCACGCTTAGATGCTTTCAGCGTTTATCTCGTCCGTACATAGCTACCCAGCTGTGCCCTTGGCAGAACAACTGGTGCACCAGAGGTACGTCCATCCCGGTCCTCTCGTACTAAGGACAGCTCCCTTCAAATCTCTTACGCCCGCAACAGATAGGGACCGAACTGTCTCACGACGTTCTGAACCCAGCTCGCGTGCCGCTTTAATTGGCGAACAGCCAAACCCTTGGGACCGAATACAGCCCCAGGATGCGACGAGCCGACATCGAGGTGCCAAACCTCCCCGTCGCTGTGGACGCTTGGGGGAGATCAGCCTGTTATCCCCAGGGTAGCTTTTATCCGTTGAGCGATGGCCCTTCCATGCGGAACCACCGGATCACTAAGTCCGACTTTCGTCCTTGCTCGACCTGTATGTCTTGCAATCAAGCTCTCTTTTGCCTTTACACTCTTCGTACGATTTCCGACCGTACTGAGAGAACCTTTGAGCGCCTCCGTTACTTTTTGGGAGGCGACCGCCCCAGTCAAACTGTCCACCTGACAGTGTCCCAAGACCAGATTCATGGCCTCTGGTTAGAATCCCAGTACTACAAGGGTGGTATCCCAAGGATGACTCCACACAGACTGACGTCCATGCTTCATAGTCTCCCACCTATCCTGTACATGTAGCACCGAGACTCAATGTCAAGCTACAGTAAAGCTCCATGGGGTCTTTCCGTCCTGTCGCAGGTAACCGGCATCTTCACCGGTATTACAATTTCACCGAGTCTGTTGTTGAGACAGTGCCCAAATCGTTACGCCTTTCGTGCGGGTCGGAACTTACCCGACAAGGAATTTCGCTACCTTAGGACCGTTATAGTTACGGCCGCCGTTTACTGGGGCTTAAGTTCACTGCTTCGATTGCTCTAACAGATCCCCTTAACCTTCCAGCACCGGGCAGGCGTCAGCTCCTATACATCGTCTTGCGACTTAGCAGAAACCTATGTTTTTGGTAAACAGTCGCTTGGGCCTATTCTCTGCGGCCTTCTTTCGAAGGCACCCCTTCTCCCGAAGTTACGGGGTCATTTTGCCGAGTTCCTTAACAACAGTTCTCTCGCTGGCCTTAGGATACTCTCCTCACCCACCTGTGTCGGTTTGCGGTACAGGCACCTTTAACCTCGATAGAGACTTTTCTCGACAGTGTGAAATCAGCTACTTCGCTACTAAATTTCGCTCCGCATCGTACCCCAGCATTATTCCGACGGATTTGCCTATCGGAACTGCCTCAATACTTGCCCGCACATAACCAACAGTGCGGTTAGCTTATCCTACTGTGTCATCCCATTTCTCAAACGGTTATTGGTGGTACAGGAATATCAACCTGTTGTCCATCACCTACGCCTTTCGGCCTCGGCTTAGGTCCTGACTAACCCAGGGCGGACGAACCTTCCCCTGGAAACCTTGGGTTTACGGCCTGTGGGATTCTCACCCACATCTCGCTACTCATGCCAACATTCTCACTTCTATGCAGTCCACATGTCCTTACGGTCATGCTTCAAGCCACATAGAAAGCTCCCCTACCCATCATAATGATGCCGTAGCTTCGGTAGTAAGTTTTAGCCCCGGAAATTTTCGGCGCAGAATCACTCGACCAGTGAGCTATTACGCACTCTTTAAATGAGTGGCTGCTTCTAAGCCAACATCCTGGTTGTCTGTGCAATCCCACATCCTTTACCACTTAACGTACATTTAGGGACCTTAGCTGACGATCTGGGCTGTTGCCCTTTTGACTATGAA
>OHNK01001292.1_pt1 | contig 11227 bp, 10 predicted proteins | sample 1569551 | NCBI WGS metagenome assembly OHNK01 (sample SAMEA3879518, study PRJEB24766) | human gut metagenome | biome: human-associated habitat; feature: feces | place: USA | collected 1985/1987 | reverse complement strand
CGGTCCGATTATCTTACAGAAGGCGGTTGAAGTGCAGCAGGGCGATACACCTAAGAGTCTGCAGCAGCGGGTCATGGAGGAAGCGGAATGGAAAATTTTGCCCCAGGCCATCGACCTGATTGCCCAGGGCAGAGTAACCGTTGTGGATGGAAAGACGATTATCGCATCGTGATGCAAAATTGCATCGCATAACAGCGAAAGCGCCTGAAAATATGGAGGTTCATATGAAAATTCTGATTGTGGGAAGCGGCGGCAGAGAGCATGCGATCGCTGCAAGCGTGGCAAAGAGCCCGAAAGCAGAGAAGATTTACTGTGCGCCCGGCAACGCCGGAATTGCGCAGCTGGCAGAGTGCGTTCCGATCGGCGCGATGGAATTTGACCGTCTGACCGAGTTCGCAAAGGAAAAAGAGATCGACCTCGTTATCGTCGGCATGGATGATCCGCTTGTCGGGGGCCTGGTAGACCAGCTGGAGGCAGCCGGGATCCGTGCATTCGGTCCTCGCAAAAATGCGGCGATTCTGGAGGGCAGCAAGGCATTTTCCAAGGAACTGATGAAAAAATACAATATTCCGACGGCTGCCTATGAAGTGTTCGACAAGGCAGAGGATGCGTTGGAATATCTGCATACCAAAGCGAAATTCCCGATCGTTTTAAAGGCGGATGGCCTTGCACTTGGAAAAGGCGTTTTAATCTGCAGCACGTTGGAAGAAGCGGAAGACGGCGTATGCACGATTATGACAGATAAGAAATTCGGCACAGCCGGCAACAAGATGGTCATCGAAGAGTTCATGACCGGACGCGAGGTTTCCGTGCTGTCCTTTACAGATGGCAAGACCATCCAGATCATGTCCTCCGCCCAGGATCACAAGCGCGCAAAGGACGGCGATCAGGGCTTGAACACTGGCGGCATGGGCAATTTTTCTCCGTCTCCGTTCTATACAAAAGAGGTTGATGCGTTCTGTAAAAAATATATCTATCAGGCTACCGTCGATGCAATGTCTGCGGAAGGACGCACCTTTCAGGGTGTAATTTTCTTCGGCCTGATGCTGACACCTGACGGCCCGAAAGTGCTGGAATATAATGTCCGCTTCGGTGATCCGGAAGCGCAGGTTGTGCTGCCGCGTATGAAAAACGACATTCTGGACGTTTGCGAGGCATGTATCGACGGTACGCTCGATCAGCTCAAGTTGGAGTTTGAAGACAATGCGACAGTTTGTGTTGTGCTGGCATCGGACGGTTATCCGTTAAAATACGACAAGGGACTCCCGATTTCCGGCCTGGAAGCCTTTGACGGAAAAGACGATGTGTTCTGTTTCCATGCAGGAACCAGGTTTGCAGAAGACGGAAAGACGATCCTGACCAACGGTGGACGTGTGCTGGGTATCACGGCGAAAGCGCCTACCTTAAAGGAAGCGCGCGCAAAAGCGTATGCAGCGACCGAATGGGTCAATTTTGCCAACAAATATATGAGACACGATATCGGTAAAGCGATCGACGAAGCATAATATACCGATAGAGCACTGGCGACAGGCGAAATCGGAAGCCTGGCTGAGGAGTTTGGAAAAAAGAAAAGGACCGCAGAGACCTTTGCGGATCGGAATCAGAAAGGTACGTAAATTAGAATGATGAAATGGACGACCAAGTTCAGCACTGTGCTGGGATGTGCACTTGCTGCGGTATTTTTATTTACATCCACAATGGAAGTCGGCGCTGTGCCGCTGACCTCTTCCCCGAGCGGAACGACAACGACCACAACAACCGACACCAATGCTGCAGAGGACGGAAACGCTGATGCAGCCGCAGAGGATAACGCCGCAGAGGATAACGCAGCAGGGACAGCTGCTGCAGGAACCGTTACCAGCGCAACCGTAACCTCTTCCAGCGTTAATATCAGAAGCGAAGCTTCCACCAGCGCAAGCGTTGCAGGTAAGGCAACCAGCGGACAGGAGCTGACCGTTACCGGCGAGACACAGGGCAGCGACGGCAAGACCTGGTATGCAGTAACATTTGATAATGTAAGCGGATATATCCGTTCCGATCTGGTAGAGGCACATGTGTCGGAGGCGACAGCAGAGCCGGCTGTTGACGAAACTCAGGAGACGGAGGAACCGGAGGAGGAGCCGATCGTAGACAACTCCGCAGATTATTCCGTCGCCTTTGAGGATGACGGAAGCGGCAGCAGTGCATGGTATCTGCATGATAATACTATGGGAACCAGATATCAGGTCAGTGACCTGCTGAATGCAGAGGAGACCAACAAGAACAACCAGGCGACCATCGACCAGACCGCAAAGAGCATGCGCTTTGTCGTTATTCTGATGGCGTTTGTAATCGTAGTTCTGATTATCGTTGTAACAATCCTGATCATCAAAGTCAGAAGCACGTATGAAGACTATGACGATTATGATGATGACGACGAGGACGACGAGGACGACGAAGATGACGAAGATGACGATGAGGATGAGGACGACGAAGAGGAAGAAGAACGTCCGCGCCGCTTCGGCCGCAAAAAGCCTGCCCGTTATGTAGAAGAGGATGACGATGACGAGGACGAGGACGAGGACGAGGAAGAAGAGCGTCCGCGCCGCCGTCCGGCAAAGAAGGCTCCGGTAAAGAAGCCTGTCCGTCGCCCCAGAGTCGACGAATATGAAGACGAGGATGACGAGGATGAGGACGAGGAAGAGGAAGAAGAACGTCCGCGCCGCAAAAAGGGCAAATCCAAAGATTGGCAGTCCAAGAATTTCCTGGATGATGACGATCTTGAATTTGAATTCCTTGACCTGAAATAAATCTTCCAAAAAGCAAGCATTCAGAAAACAATAGAAGCACGTTCTGCGAACATGCTATTGTCGTGAATCCATGAAAAACATCCGGCTTTTGCTGCAAACTGCCCGCTGTCTGGCGGGAGCACAGGAAACAGCAGTGCCGGGTGTTTTGTTTTATTCATGACAATAGCATGCTCGCAGCGCGTGCATGCTATTGTTGACTATTTTCAGGATTCTTGTTATAGTGTTTCTAGAACACTTTAAAGAGAAAATGGATGGGAGATCAGCATGATTCTGGAAGTCGATTTTAACAGCGAAGAAGCGTTATATATACAGCTGCGCAATCAGATCATTGTCGGGATTGCGACAAACAGGCTCAAGGAGGGAGAGTCCCTCCCGAGCGTGCGGCAGCTTGCAGAATCCATTGGGATTAACATGCATACAGTGAATAAGGCATATACCGTGCTCAAGCAAGAGGGCTTCGTCAAGGTGGACAGACGCCGCGGCGCAGTGATTGCGATTGATGCGGATCGAATCAGTGATCTGGAGCAGATGCGGGAGTCGCTGCGGGTCATTCTGGCACGGGCAAGTTGTCGGAATATTTCCCGCGAGGAAGTACATGCTTTGATAGATGAGATTTATGAAGAGTATGGAGGACTATAACAGATGCAGTCACAGTTTACGGATAAGGCAAAAACTGCCCTGCTTTTGGCAGGGCGGGCGGCAAAAAGCCTGCATCAGAATTATGTTGGGACAGAGCATATCCTGCTGGGTCTGATCAAAGAAGGAACCGGTGTGGCATCAAGGGTTCTGACGGAAAACGGGGCAAAAGAAGAGGCGATCCGGGAAATGATTCAGGATCTGCTGGCTCCGGAGACGCCCAATCCGGTCATAGAGCGGGACGGTTATTCCCCCCGGGCAGAGGAAGTTCTGGAGGAAAGCCACAGACAGGCGGAAAAGGCAGGCAGTGTGCTGACCGGAACGGAGCACATTTTGTTAGCGCTTTTAGGAGACGGGGATAACGTTGCAGTGCGGGTGCTGCAGACGCTGTCGCTGCCGCTGCAGAAAATCATGCGGGATACGCTCCTGGCAGCAGGACTGGACCCTACGGCGTACCGCGAAGAGCTGGGACGCAGGCAAAAAAAGAGCCAGACCGGGACGCTGGAGCTTTACAGCCGGGATCTGACGAAGCTGGCTGCACAGGGAAAGCTCGATCCAGTTGTCGGGCGCGATCAGGAGATTGGGCGCGTGATTCAGATTTTAAGCCGCAGGACGAAGAACAATCCGTGCTTGGTAGGAGAACCCGGTGTCGGCAAAACGGCGATCGTCGAGGGACTTGCGCTTCGGATTACGGAGGGCAGCGTGCCGGATACGGTAAAGGATAAACGGGTTCTGATGCTGGATCTGTCCGGGATGATCGCGGGAAGCAAATACCGCGGCGAATTTGAGGAGCGAATTCGTAAGGTCATCCGTGAGGTGACAGACGACGGAAATATTTTACTGTTTTTGGATGAGCTGCATACACTGATCGGTGCAGGCGGCGCAGAGGGGGCGATTGACGCTTCCAACATTTTAAAGCCGTCCCTTGCGCGCGGCGAGATTCAGCTGATCGGCGCGACAACGCTGGAAGAATACCGCAAATATATCGAAAAAGATGCTGCCCTGGAACGCCGTTTTCAGCCGGTTACGGTCGAAGAGCCAACGGAAAAAGAGGCGATCGGCATTTTACAGGGAATCGTTTCCAGATATGAAGAGCATCATAAAGTAAAGATTCTGCCGGAAGCCCTCGAGGCCGCAGTACATCTTTCCAATCGCTATATCAATGACCGGAAGCTCCCGGACAAGGCGATCGACGTGATGGACGAGGCGGCTGCTGCGGTGCGCCTGCAGCGGATGCAGACGACTGACGAGGCAACAGACCAGGTAAAGGAAATCAAAACGCTGGACGAAAAGCTGGAGCAGGCAATCCGCGATCAGGATTTGGAGGAGGCCTCAAGACTAAAGCAAAAGCTAAAGGAGGCGCTCACCCGTTACGAAAAGCACCAGAAACGACAGGAAAAGAGCCGCAAAAAGGGGCAGCCGGAGGTGACAGCAGAGGATATCGCAAAGGTCATTTCCACTTGGACAAAGGTTCCGGTGAGCCGTCTGACCGAAAAAGAGAGCGAACGGCTGTTAAAGCTGGAATCTATTCTGCACAAGCGCGTGATCGGACAGGAAGAAGCCGTATCGAGCGTTGCGCGGGCGATGCGCCGCGGCAGAGTCGGACTGCAGGATCCGAGACGACCGATCGGTTCGTTTTTGTTCCTCGGTCCCACAGGTGTCGGAAAGACGGAACTTTCCAAGGCGCTGGCAGAAGCGATGTTTGGTTCAGAAAACGCGCTGATCCGCGTGGACATGTCGGAATATATGGAAGGGCACTCTGTTTCGAAAATGATCGGCTCACCTCCGGGCTATGTCGGCTTTGACGAGGGCGGACAGCTTTCTGAAAAGGTTCGCAGAAATCCGTATTCGGTGGTTTTATTCGACGAAATCGAGAAAGCGCACCCGGATGTTTTCAATATTTTGCTGCAGGTGCTGGACGATGGGCATATCACGGATTCCAGAGGCAGGAAGGTCAGCTTCAAAAATACCGTCATCATCATGACGTCCAACGCCGGTGCACAGCGGATTGTGGAGCCAAAAAATCTCGGCTTTGCGGCAAAAGAAGATGCGCAAAAGACTTACGAAAAGATGAAAGCCGGCGTGATGGAAGAGGTAAAACGCCTGTTCAAACCGGAATTTTTAAACCGGATTGATGAAACGATCGTATTCCATCAGCTGACAAAAGACGATATGAAGCGAATTATCAATCTGCTGGCGCAGAGCCTGATTACGCGCTGCCGGACGCAGTTGGATATCAGCCTGACACTGACACCATCTCTGAAAGAGCATATCGTAGAAAAATATAGCAACCTGAAAATGGGTGCAAGACCGTTAAAGAGAGCAATTCAGACGCTGATCGAGGACGCACTTGCGGAAGAAATTCTGTCGGGACGGGTAAAATCCGGCGATCATGTGAGTGCAGGCTTCCGCGAGGATAAGGTTGTTTTCAGCGTCAAAAACAAATAAACAGCAAACCGCCGCAAAGGCGGACAGGAGGACAAAAGAATGGCAGCAGTAGCAGAACTCATCAGAACAGAAGCAGACGGAAAGATCAGCTTCGGCAATCATCTTCTGCAGGAAAAGAGCAAGAAGGAAGGCTTTGAGGCCGGCGGCGATGAGTACAAGGTAAAGACTTTTAAAGAGATTACCAAGCTGGAAAGAAACGGCATGTTTGTCTATGAATCCGTGCCCGGCACGAGCGTAGAGCATTTTGCGGAGAGCGAAAATGGCGTCAGCTTCACGGTAGAGGGCACAGAGGACGCGCAGATCACACTCGGTCTGGAGGAAGATACGGAATATGATGTGAAAATCAACGGTGAGGATGCGGGCAGAATGCGCACGAACCTTGGCGGAAAGCTGAATGTGAGCGTGGAGCTTGCTGGAATCGGAGAAGTAAAGGTAGAAATTTCAAAATAAATGGCAACCAAAATAAAAACCAGATTTTTCTGTCAGGAATGCGGCTATGAAACGGCAAAATGGCTGGGGCAGTGTCCGGGCTGTAAGGCGTGGAACTCCCTCGTAGAGGAACCGGTTTCCGTGACCGCAGGCGGAAAAGAGAAAAAGCAGGTGCTGTCCGGGGTGCAGAGCGCTCCGGCGGTGCTGAATGAAATTTCGATGGAAGAGGAAAGACGCACGGAAACCGGGATGGGAGAGCTCGACCGGGTACTGGGCGGCGGAATCGTTACCGGCTCGCTGACGCTGGTCGGCGGCGACCCGGGTATCGGCAAATCGACGCTTCTTTTGCAGATGTGCAGGAACCTTTCGTTAAAAAAGCAGCACATTTTGTATGTATCAGGCGAGGAATCCTTACGCCAGATCAAAATGCGCGCGATGCGGATCGGCGATTTTTCGGACACGCTGGAGCTGTTCTGTGAGACGAACCTGAATCGGATTGAGGAGATAATCCAGCAGAAAAAGCCTCAGATCGTCATCATTGACTCCATCCAGACGATGTACAATGAAGCGGTCAGCGCAGCGCCTGGCAGCGTGTCGCAGGTGCGCGAATCGACTGGTGTTTTGCTGCGGCTGGCAAAAGGGCTCGGTATTTCGATTTTTATCGTCGGCCATGTGACCAAAGAGGGAACTGTTGCAGGTCCCAGAGTGCTCGAGCATATGGTGGATACGGTGTTGTATTTTGAGGGCGACCGACATGCATCTTATCGAATCCTCCGGGGCGTCAAGAATCGTTTTGGCTCAACCGATGAGATCGGTGTGTTTGAGATGCGCCAAGAGGGGCTGACAGAGGTGTTAAACCCGTCGGAATTCATGTTAAATGGCAGACCTGCCGGCGCGAGCGGCTCGGTCGTCTCCTGCTCAATGGAGGGGACTCGTCCGATGCTCACGGAGATTCAGGCGCTCGTCTGCCACAGCAATTTTGGCATTCCACGCCGTCAGACGACCGGAACGGATTTTAACCGCGTCAATTTGCTGATGGCGGTATTGGAAAAACGGCTTGGCATGCAGATCGGGGGGTGTGATGCTTACGTCAATCTGGCAGGCGGCATTCGGATTACAGAGCCTGCCATCGATCTTGGAATCGTGATGGCAATTATGTCGAGCTTCAAAAACAGCCCCGTCCCGGAGGGCGTTGTCGCCTTCGGGGAAGTGGGCCTGAGCGGGGAAGTACGCGCCGTTTCGATGGCGGAGCAGAGAGTGAGGGAGGCGCAGAAGCTCGGTTTCACAACCTGTATCCTCCCCCAGGTCTGTCTCGAAAAAATGCCGAAAATTTCCGGCATCCGATTAGTCGGTGTCCGCAGTGTTGCCGATGCCGCGCGGGAGCTGTAAGAACGCCCTACAGCGGCTGGTTGGGATAACCCGGAAAATAAAACGGAAGGGTCGCACCCGGAACAGGATATACTGCGATCTTGTCGTCGAACAGATTTTTTTCAGACGGCACTTCGTCATTTTTGGAAACCGGATTGACGCCGTCGGGAGAGAGGATGCAGTCATCCGCAAGGTCAGAAGGACGGTCTGATTCTGGAATTACAGGATACATGACAAAAACCTCCTTTTCATTGTTGGATTCAAAAAGCGATAGGAAAGCTTTTGGGATCAGTATGTATCTTTTTTGGGGAAAATATTCTATTGTTACTATTCTATTGTTACAGTTCACCCGTACCGTTTGGGGGCAGATTTCATGCTCGCATGAAAATCTGCTTACAAAAAGGTACGAATGGCGCGTGTGAACTGCAACATTTTGAAAAAGTAGTTGACAAAAGATACAGTGGTGCGATACAATATGATCAAGTTGAGAAGTTATCAACCCACAAAATCAGGCAGGATGTTTTCCGCAAGGAGGATGTCCTGCCATCCCCCCACAAAGATTCGATACCTGCTGATTTCGTGTCAGCAGGTTTTTTATTTGTTCATGACAATAGAATGCTCGCAGAGCGTGCATTCTATTGTTGCATAAGAAAGTTCGTTTCTATACAATGTTATACAATAAAAAACGCTCCGCGAGGATGCACACTCGGCGCAAGGGTAGATGGTTGCCGAAGCAACCGCGCCTCGGCGCAAAAATATACTAAGGCACATTCTTTTTATATTTTATATGGAGAATACGAATGAAAAAAACGGTTTTAAAGGAAAATAATTCCTGCAGAATGCAGTGTATCGCAGAAGAAAATCTGGAACAGGAAATGGACAGCCAGGTAGAGCCGTTTCTGAAACAGGTTCAGATTTGCGGGTGGATGGAGGTCGCGCCCGAAGGCGGTGAATCGCAGGAGCGTGATGTGGCATCGGCAGACAGCACATCGCAAAAGTCTGAGAACGCACCAGAAGACGGCGTGGCTCAGAGAAAAACAGCTAAGACGGGCGGTCTGTATTATGAACTGTATCCGCAGGAGACACAAAAAGGGACGATCGTGATCAGCTATGGCTTTACAGAGTCCTGCCTGAAATATCATGAATTGATTTACTATTTTTATCTGCAGGGATATCAGGTGGCGATTATGGATCACAGAGGGCATGGAAAATCCATGCGTGAAGTGGAAGATCACACAATTGTACACATTGGATTGTTTTCCCGATATGTAAAAGATCTGCACCGGTTCGTCAAAACAGTGGTGAAGCCGATGGCAAAAGATCTGCCGCTGTATCTGTACGCACATTCCATGGGCGGCTGTATCGGCGCATTTTATCTGGAGCAGTACCCTGAGGATTTTGCCAAAGCGGTTCTGAATGCACCGATGTTGGGAGTGAATCTGGGCGGCGTGCCGTCCTGGGCGGCGCGGGTGCTGTGTGATTTTAAAGTGTTCGGAGGCAATGGGAAGGATCGTCTGCTCACACAGGGCACTTTTGATCCGGAAGAGTCTTTTTCGGACGCGTCCTGCAGCTCCGAAGCGCGCCATGATTATTATATGAAAAAACGGCGGGAGGATGAAAGCTGCCAGACCTCTTCAGGAAGCTATGAATGGGGCAGGGAAGCGATCAATGCCGGGAAATTTGTCATCAGCAAAAAGCAGGCGAAAAAGGTGAAGACGCCGGTGCTTTTATTTCAGGCGGGAAAAGATACGCTCGTAACGCCCGGAGCACAAAAAGAGTTTATCAAGAGGATCCCAGATGGACAGCTGGTGGTTGTGCCCGATATCCGGCATGAAATTTACCGCGCGCCAAACAGCGTCCTGCAACCGTATCTGGAAATGATTTTTGAATTTTATGACAGTGGGGAAAAAGTCCTGTAAAAAAGGAGGATCGGCAGAAGTTTTGCTTTCCTGCCGACGATATGAAAGCAAGACTTGTTGCGTATTGACCGCCGGGGTGGTATGATAGAAGAAATGCAGACGGGCATAGTTTGCACAGTTTTGAGCGAAATGGAGATTAGAATGGAACAGTTAGCAATTTTTGGCGGGGAGCCGGTTCGGAAGACACCGATTTCCTATGGGCACCAGTATATTGATGATGCGGACATAGAAGCGGTTGCAAATGTGCTGCGCAGCGATGCGCTTACCTGTGGACCGAAGGTGACAGAGCTGGAGAAGCGTTTGTGCGAAGTAACCGGGGCAAACTATGTCGTTATGGTCAGCAACGGAACGGCGGCACTGCATCTGGCTGCGATGGCGGCGGGCATTACGAAAGGGGATGAGGTAATCGTAACCCCCCTGACGTTTGCTGCTTCCGCCAACTGCATTTTGTATTGCGGCGGCACGCCGGTATTTGCTGATGTAAAGCGTGACACCTACAATATCGATCCGGAGAGTATCCGCAGCCATATCACGGAGAAGACCAAAGCTGTCGTTGCGGTGGATTTTACCGGTCAGGCAGTGGAGCTGGATGAGATCCGTCAGATCTGCAAGGAGCATAATCTGATGCTGATCGAGGATGCGGCGCATGCGATCGGCACACAGTATAAAAATAAAAAAGTAGGCAGCATCGCAGATTTTACAACCTTCAGTTTTCATCCGGTCAAAACCGTAACAGCCGGAGAAGGCGGCGCGATTGCGACCAACGATGAGAAGCTGTATCACAGACTGCTTCGCCTGCGCTCTCACGGAATTACGAGAAATCCGGATGAGATGGTACATCCGACCGATGCGAAGTGGTACAATGAACAGGTTGAGCTCGGCTATAACTATCGGATGACAGATTTTCAGGCAGCGCTTTTACTCAGCCAGTTAGACAAGCTGGACCGTTTTATCGAAAGAAGAACTCAGATTGTAAAACGCTACAACGAAGCATTTGCAGAGTGCCCGGAGCTTGTGCTGCAGCGGGAGATCCCGGAGTCAAAGACGGCACGCCATTTGTATGTTATTCAGTTAAACCCTGAGCTGCTGACCTGCACCAGAAGAGAGTTTTTCGATGCGTTGTATGCGGAAAATGTGCATGTACAGGTGCACTATCTGCCAGTTTACTGGCATTCCTATTATGAAAAGCTGGGCTATCCCAAGGGACTGTGCCCGAATGCGGAGTACCTGTATGAGCATGTGATGAGCATCCCGCTCTTTTACAGCATGACAGACGAGGATGTGGAAAGCGTCATCACTGCGATTAAAAAAGTGCTCGCTTATTACAGGAGATAGATTGGAGAACGAACATGAAGAAATTTTTGGAGCTCATTTCCGAAGAGATGGGAAAAGGCTTTGAAGCTGCAGGTTATGAGGCACAGTTGGGACGCGTAACCGTGTCCAACCGTCCCGATCTGTGCGAATATCAGTGTAACGGCGCGATGGCGGGCGCAAAAAAGTACCATAAAGCCCCGATCATGATCGCCAACGACGTAGCGGAAAAGCTGACGGACAGCGCAGTATTTTCTGAAGTATCTGCGGTTGCGCCCGGATTTTTGAACCTGAAAGTAAAGGACAGTTTTGTCTGCGAATATTTAA
>OHNK01001291.1_pt1 | contig 11279 bp, 8 predicted proteins | sample 1569551 | NCBI WGS metagenome assembly OHNK01 (sample SAMEA3879518, study PRJEB24766) | human gut metagenome | biome: human-associated habitat; feature: feces | place: USA | collected 1985/1987 | reverse complement strand
AGTTCGGCTCTGCGATCCCAGCTACTTTGTGACGCCTGCGGCACAAATAGCAGTGCGAAAAATAAGCGATCACGCTTATTTTTTCACACTACTCCTCAATTTAAGCCAAACATCCTCTAAAACCGATAATACAAAAAGCTGCTCACACCGCTTAATGACACCACACACCAGATCATCAAAAATGCCGTCACGAACATCGTTTTCCCATTCGGTTCAAAGCTCTTTTCCCGCTCACCTGCGTTGCGTGCAAAAAAGACGAGCCAAAGCGCCACTGCCAAAAAAACAAAGCATAAGTACAGCTCGCTTCCCGGCAGACGATCCAGATGTAAAATCTTGATCACATACCAAAACTCTTCCAAATTGAACGCCTCTGTGATCTGAACCGCCGGAGCTGCAAAGCCACCGTCGATTAACCGTCCGACAAACTCACCTGCCTGTGACAGATTTGCAGAACGGAACAGCATCCATGTAAAGTTCAAAAACAGGAAGGTCAGAGCGACGCAAAGCACATGTTGGACTGCAGAAAGTACGTCGGATTTTTTCGTTCCACTTTGAGCATGCACATCCGCCGCACACTGCTGCCGTGGCTGCTTTCGCTGCCATGCCCGAGTAACCAGATACAGCGCACCATGCAGCGCTCCCCACAGGACAAAGTTCCAGCCTGCGCCGTGCCAGATTCCACTGACCAGAAATACAATAAATAAGTTCAAATACATCCGCGTTGTACCTTTCCGGTTGCCGCCCAGCGGAATGTATACATATTTTCTCAGGAAACGGTTCAACGTAATATGCCAGCGTTTCCAAAATTCAATGATGTTGGACGCCTTGTAGGGAGAATCGAAATTCACCGGCAGCTCCATGCCAAGCATATGAGCAATGCCCCGCCCCATATCGCAATAGCCGCTGAAATCGAAGTACAGCTGCAGCGTATAAAACAGCATCACCAGCCAGGCATCCGTGCCGGACAGCCCTGCCACATTTCCATAGCCTGCATCCACCGCCTTGCCGAAGGTATCCGCAAGCAGCACCTTTTTTGACAGCCCCAGCGCAAACAGATACAGTCCGCCGGAAAACTTTGCCCAATCCAGACGCTGCCGACCGATTTGCCGATACTGCGGCAGCATTTCCTGCGCATTAACAATCGGTCCGGACGACACATATGGGAAAAAGGAAACGAACAGGACATATTCCCTCAGGCTGCACGCCCCAACCTCTCCTTTATAAGCATCTGCCAGAAATCCAATCTGCTGAAAGGTAAAAAAACTGATGCCAAGGGGCAATGCAAGCTGCAGAATCGGATCCTCCAGCCCTTTCATCTGACTCCAGCCAGCCGATATTGCATTAAAATATTTAAAAAAGCAAAGTAATGCAAGATTTCCTGCAATTCCAATTCCTAACAAGAGTCTTTTCCGGGAGCTGTCACGTTCCATCCCATACTCTGCGCGCTCCATAGCACTCCCGGAAACACGCTCTGTAACACGCCCAATGCCACTCTCTATGGCGCGAAAAAAAGCATAATTCCATGCAATACTGCCCAGCAGCAGCAACAGATAATACGGACTCGCTGCTCCGTAAAACCACAGGGAAAAGGCAATCAGCCAGAGCTGCAAAAGCTTCTGGCGCTTTAGCCCCCAGAAGCCCAGCAGACACAGCGGAAAGAACAGCAGGATAAAAATATATGACTGAAATAACATACTCAGCTCTCCACTTCGATCACATGGTTTCGTTTTTCATAGCCTGCTGTGTTCAGCTTCCAGACACTGTTTCCAGCCTCATCCTCCGAACACTTCTCAAAGCCCAGCTCTCCGTAGAATTTCCGTACCATGTTGTTTTTCGCCGTCGGATAATAGTATCCGTAAATTTCTTCGATTCCTGCTTCCTGACACCGTTCAACAAGTTCATCCAGCATTGCAAGCTCCATATCCCGTTTCAGGACGCGGCAGCTCATCAGCCACAGGCGGATATGCGCTGCTTTCTCTTCCTTTTGGGCGATCACAACAGAAACAACGCCGTTATCCCCGAACTTATCCTCCAGCTTTCCATATAAGGTAATATAAGAATCATCCGCCGCCATTTGTTCAATCTGTGCCTGTGTCATACGCTGAGTCGTTAAATTGAACTGATTGCTCTTATTGGTCAGCTGTGCAATTCTTGCCATATAAACCGGTTCAAAGCTTCGGATCGTGGCTTTCATATCCAGGGATCTCAAATACTCTGTATAATCTGCAAAGGATGCCTGCGCCTTTTCACGCTTCAAATTCGCCTGATACATTTCATTTCGTTTTCGGTCATCCTCCGAAAGCGATGTCACTTCAAAATAACCACCGCGATCCAGCACGCGGATATAATCCTCCGGTTTTCCGATCTCGGGCGCAGTCACGCCGGGTGCCTGCTGCCGCACAATCTCCCGCTCTGCCGGATTATCATCTGCAAACACAAGGCTGTCCGGCAAAATGTTCAACTGATGTGCAATTTCCAGAATATTCCGGCTCTTCGGCTCCCAGTTTGCCGCAATGATCAGGAAATCCTCCGGCTTCAACACCCCTGCCGGATGATTCAAGCCTGCAAGTGCATTTTCCTCTTCATTCTTGGACGCGACGTTCAACATCACGCCATAGTCTTTCAGTGACTTCACATAGGACTGAAATTCCGCATAAACCTGTCCCAGATTCGTTTCCTGTCCAATTTCCAGATTTTCCGGACCGTCATCCCCGACAATGCCTCCCCAAAGCGTATTGTCCAGATCCAGCACCAGCGATTTTTTATTTTTTCCGTAAAGCGACTTCATAATATTCGCAACGTTGTGTGCCATCCATGGAATCGCCTTCAGGCACAAACTATACTTGTACATGTGCCAGAAAAACGGCGCAGACCATTCATCCAGACCATATGCCGCAGACTGATAGCAGATATCATTGATCAGGAAATTTTGATGCTCTGCCGCATAATCTGCAAACATCTGGTTCATCCGGTTCACATACCAGGTTCTGCCATGAAAATCCGCACCATCCTGATTTCCCATCAAACGGTAATAGGGAAGTTCAAAGTTGTCCTGAATGATCGGACAATGCCAGGTATCCGCCAGCTTCTCCCACATCACCTGAAAATGTTCAAATTCCGATCTGAGCTTGTCTTCCACCTGTTCCCGGGAATCCTTTACCTCCGGCAGACTGCGCAGGTTCCGAAAGCTCGTATGAATATAAACCAGATCCGGTCCAAACGCGTTCAATTCTTCATTGCCGAACATCGCATCTTCCCAGTACATTCCATACTCCGATTCATAAAAGGTCGGTTCAATTCCCTGATTCAGCAAAAACAGCTCCAGAATCCGGATAATATCATGGGTCGTAGAGCCTCCCAGCACCGCGATCTTCTTCGGAATCCGCTGGGTGTTCTCTTCCAGCAGACGACGCTTCAAGCTTTTTGATTTTTTTAAAATATATTCACTGTCAAATGGATATTCCAGTTCGTGCAGCATAAGTGTGTTCCTTTCTGTGGTTCTGATATTCTTTATCATACTACAAATCCCTGCTTTTTAACAAGCAGGGATTGGTAACCGTCTAATTTTCAGGAATTTAACATGGTACTATTTATAAAATGTGGACTTGCCGTGCCATCTCTTAAGGTTTATTTTTTAGGCTATATTTACGGTTTGTGCGACTTACTTACGACTTGCTTACGACTTTATTATAAAGTCTTATGCATTCCTCGCCAAATCAATTACCAATATTATCTGTGAACTTCCTGAAAAATTAACTCTCGACGACTTTCAGGTTTAGTCCTGAGAGTCATCAATGCTACGAACGCAATAAAGTTCTTCGCGTCAGTCTTGCTCCCTTTGCATGGATTTTCGTTACATCCTCCCATGCTTCCGCAAAAAGAACTGTACCAATCTGCTAAATAAATTTTCTTACTATTTTACTTTTTCGAATAAGCCATGTACATACAAAGCTAAACAGCAAAATACAGCAGATATAAACAGAGCATGCAAATATTCCGAATGTCCGCTCTGCCAGCTGCAAATACAGCTTCAGGAACAGCTTCTGACCGATATGCTCCAGTAAGTATACGCCAAATGCACAGCTGCCCAGACATGCTATGATCCCGGCTCCTCTGATATTCGTATGCATTACAAAAAATCTGCGGACGCCAAGATAAACTGCACAAGCCATCAGCGGGATCATAAGATTCAATACGGATTCATGATATTCCCCACTCAGCTTTCTGTCAGCAATCACCATAACTGCAGCTACTATCACACTCATTGCCAGACCAGCCGATAGCTTCCATCCGGACAGCTGTCGGCATTTTTCTGTACTAACTGCTCTTTCCAGAAAATATCCCAGCAAAACATAAAAAACATTATTCTGCAGTACAAAAAAACTCATCGGCATAGAATATCCCGTAAACTGTCCGATCATAGACACTCCAACTTTAACGATCAAACCCAATCCCAGAAAGTATTTCATGCAATCCAAACCCACATTTCTCGCAATTGCCCCAAGAAATGGAAGCATCATCAAAATTCCTATATATTCATACAGGTACCAGTAAGAAGTCTGAATCTCATTTTTCAGCAGCTTCTCCACAAATATAGGTATATTATAGATCCGAATGATTCAGAACGACCATCACTACCGCTATGATCCGCAGCATTTCGATATGAAGCTTTTTATTCACACTGTTCTCCTTTATTTTTATGCTGGATTCATCCTATCTGTAATTGTTATCTGATATTCATTCCGTTGTCGTAACCATGTCTTTTCCATAAAAGTTTCCGACAACTCTATTGGTAAATGCTTCCGGATTTTTGATGACCGGCATATGCATCAATGGCCCCTGCTCCGGATTTGTCGGACACAGATATGCTTCTTTAATGGAATCATCCCGCAATATTCTTTCCTGGGATTCCATTTGTTCCTTAAAATCTGCTGCCTGACCGCTTGCAATATAACTGCAGGAGCTGTAAAATAACGAATCCTTCAGATTTCCCCTAAATACCAGGCACAGAACCAGGCAAACAAATACCGCCGGAACTGTGATACATTTATGATAAATTTCTCTTTTTTTCATGGTATGACGCAGTTCCAGTTTCCGCAAGATCCAGCCCTCTACATAGATAACGGAAGAAACTGACGTTAAAATAAACGTCAAATATTCCATCGTTCCAGGTCCTCCGGACACCTCCGTTGCTGCATAGAGCTCCGGTGCGTACATTGCCGCATACACGCCAAACATATAACCCACCCATAATACCGGATATTTAAACTGAAAGTTCAATTTTGCTTCTGAAAGACATTCCCATGCTACGACTGCCACAAAGAATAACAGCACAAATAAAAGTGGAGTCTCTCTCCCATAATTTACTACATTTACAGCCCCCTGCCACAACGCTTCTACAATCGTGAAAGCTGCTTTTCCTACGCTGAAGCCCATCTGCTCTCCACCTACTCTGGCTGCATTTCCGGGCGCTGTAACCTGAAAGTACAAAGCGATCATTCCGGCAAATGTCGGGAATGCAAATACCCCTGCACGCTTTTTATTTTTCACGATCACAAACATCAATACATAACTAAATAAAACCAGAAATGCCGAATAATAGCTGCTCCCTCCGATTGCGATCATTCCCAAAACAGAAAAGATAATATATCTGAATTTGTCCGTTCTTAAATATTTCAGTAAAAATCCAATCAAAAGCATTGCCAAAACATGGGGCATCATATAATGGATTACTCCAACATACCAGTACATACCGATTCCGGAGCTTGGAATCCATTGATAAAACATCAGCAGGATCAATAATGTGACTACTCCGCCTTCATACCATTTTAAGTCAAAATAGTTTGTAAAAACCTCATGTACCATATAATAAGTGGCTGCAATCATTGCCAGTGTCCAGAACACAGGTACGATCCAAAAACTTCTGTATACAAAGGCCTCTGGCATCAGCGTAAATATAAAAACACTGAACCAGTCTCCATTCCAGACCTGGCACATCTGCTTTGTTGTTTCCAGACCTGTCCGGAGCACTTCGATCACAGAATGCGTATGAAGCCACGTCTGATGGCTTGCTGCAGAATATCCGTAGTCGTCCCCCGAAGGTCTGGCGATAAACGCCAGTAACCAGTTCGGCACCATCGACGCAAAAAATGCGAATCCGACAGCTACTGCTATTTTCTTTATACTAATCCATTCTGCCAGTTTCTTCACCGTAAAAGCCTCCGTTTTTTCTGTCTTTTCAGTTTTATCTGTGCTTTTATTCCCCATCTCCGATCACTTATCCAACTCTTCATAATAACGAATTTTATTTTTTCCGTAATACTCCGCCGTTCCAAATCTCCAGGTTTCGATTTCATCTGTCGTAAACAGCTCCGGAGTTTTCGGCGGCTCCTGGATTAAAATCAGAGCTTCATCCGAATTTTTAATGGTCTCAATATTTTGTTCTATTGCATCTGCATATGCCCGCGCTTCACCGCTCCTGACTGCATTTACAATGGCTGCAGAGGTTATTTCTTTCGGCGATGCCAAAGATACCAGTAAAAAGCATATCACTGTCATTCCTGTACAAAAGCCATACCATTTTAAATGAGAATCGGCGTTCCAGCACAGCTTTTGCTTTTTCTGAATCCATCCGATCCAGTAAAATTCAAGCACTACAGTCAAAATCAAAAACATATCATACATAATGTTTTCAATTCTTCCCGTCCCCCACTGTCCGAGTGCAAACAACTGCGGCGCATACATTGCCGAAAGAAAACAATAGCCTGCCAAAGTAATGACTCCCGGGAGCGGAAATTCAAACTCTGTTTTAGATGCTATTGTCCATAAAACAGGAAGTGCCATTAAAATCAAAAATACCCAGAAAATCCCGGTCCAGTCTCCTGCGATATCCTGTATACACAGTACAAAGGATTTTAAAATAGAACCAATTACACTATAGGACACGATCTCACCGGATTTTCCCTGCCTGATCCAGTTTCCGGGAGCCACTACATTGATACAAAATGCAACCAGCATCGCTCCTCCGGGAAGCGCCAGATACTTTAACAGATCCTTCCGTTTTCTCCACAACAAAATCAAGATCACATATCCTGTAACCACATTTCCGATCAACGCCGTCACAAGATTTCCGCCGCCAACCATAACTGCCATCCATGCTGCCAACACACTATACAGCACTCTTTTTTCTTTTCGAACAATCTCATGTATCAGAAATGCCATGAATAAAAGCAAAAAGCTAAATGCACCGGTATAATGAATTCCTCCGTTCCACCAGTAAAAAGCAGATACTTTGGCTGGTGCAAGCTGCAGTGCTAAAATTGCCAGCAGGCATCCCAAAATCCCTGCCTCCTTTTTTCCGGCACCAAACAATGTATGGAAAAATTGATACGAAAAAATCAGCACAGCTATGCTCAGTAATCCGGATAACAAAGCTGGTGTCAGATGATAATACTGTTCTCCCCAGATCCCTGGCTGAAGTGCCATGAGAAAAATAGAAGAAAATGTTCCCTGCCAGCTTCCAAAGGCATCTGCCACTGTTTTACATGCACCGCCAAACGCACCTAAAGCGCCTTTTCCATGCACCCATGCCAGGTGACTGTTTGCACCATATTCAAAATCATCTCCCTGTGGATAAACATACTTTCCGGACCATGCAAGCATAAGCCAGGTTATAAAGAGCACCACGAGTAAAACTGAAAATAGCCATTTCCAGTCATCTTTCTTTTCCACTGTTTCTTTTTTCAACACATGCCCACAAATCCAGCCGGTTCCATCCATCACAACTGCAATCCACCAAAGGGTTGTCAAAATCTGAAGAAAAACTCTGACAGAATTAACAGATTCCATATCTCCGATTCTGACCACAACCGCCAGATAACAAAGCCATACGGAAGCCGTTTCAAGGAATATCCGAAGCAGAGCACTCTCATATATACTTCGATCTGAAATTCTGACTGCTATCACGATAGCAACTAAAATTGCCGCTGCTGTCAGGAACAAATGAAATACACCGAACCATTTTTCTGCATAATAGATAAAATAATAGGCAGATACAGCCGGCACTTTAAATGCAGAATAAGAAACAACCTGATCCTGTGCTCCCAGTGCCAAAAACAGGAGCAGCGGAAGCAATATTGCTCCCGCTATCCACCACACTTTATTTCGTACCGTTCTCTTTTCCAGATTCATTTTCTACTTTCCACTAACCTTATTCTTTCGTATCTTTCCCCACAATCTGCAGTCGGAATTCAAAATCCCTTCTGTCCTTCACGCCAAGATTATGCAGGATAAGGCCCGCAAACAGGGACTGTAATGCAGCTAATCCTGCAAATCCACAGGCGATCAGTGTCGGGAACTTCGGCACCAGACCAGTCTCCACATACTCGATTCCAACCGGAATAAAGAACCCAACTGCAATCACAAACAACAACAGCGCCAACAGCCCAAAAAATGCAAAGGGGCGATACTGACGGAACATCCGGAAAATCGTTTTCAGCACGCGGAAACCATCCGAATACGTATTTAACTTGGATTCGCTGCCCTCCGGACGGTCACGGTATGTGATCACAACATTATCTACCTGCATATTGTTATAAACCGCATGAATCGTCATCTCCGTTTCGATTTCAAAGCCACGGGACAGTACCGGGAATGTCTTGACAAAACGGTAGGAAAATGCACGATATCCCGTCATAATATCCCGAATATCCGATTTGAACAGTGCATTGATCGACGCACGGACAAGACTGTTTCCCATATTATGGAAAGGACGTTTATTCTCTTCAAAATACGTGGAAGACAGTCTGTCACCCACTACCATGTCTGAGTTGCGCTCCAGCACCAGGTCCGCCATTTCCCTCGCATTTTCCATCGGATAGGTATCATCACCGTCTACCATAATATAACACAGTGCATCAACCTCCTGAAACATTCGGCGGATTACATTGCCTTTCCCCTGCTTATATTCCTGCCGTACCACTGCACCGGCCTTTTCTGCCAGCTCTGCTGTGCGGTCGGTAGAATTGTTATTATATACATAAATAACAGCCTCCGGAAGCGCCGCTTTTGCATCCCGGACAACCTTTTCAATCGTTTTTTCTTCGTTATAACAGGGAATCAGTACCGCTATTTTATCCATCCGCGTTCTCCTTTTTATTCATGACAATAGAATGCACTCAAAACGTGCACTCTATCGTTTTCTTACTTTCTGTGCCAGATCTAATGCATAAACCGCCTGCTTTTCTACGCTCCGGTCCGGAGAAACATGAAACGCAATGGCATCTTCCTGACTGAATTCATCGGATATTTCTTCTCTTAATACCTGACCTGGATGAAACAGGATTTCAAGCATCCTGCCGTTATGCTCTGCCTTTTTCTCCATATTCGGCAAAAGCTGCCAGATTCGCTCTTCATCCATATGCCCGCTCATGATCAGCCCCCACAGATACATCGGCTTCATCCCTGCATTCCGGAACCGCTTCTGCAATAATGCAGAACAATAGTTCAATAAAATATTCTTTACAAAATTGACCGGTCGATAGGTTTTGTATAAAGAAGTCTTTTGCAAAAATACAAAAAACGGCTCCTTTGCATCCCGGATATAAGACGCTTTCCAGCCCTGCTCTTCCAATACCTCAAACAGTGCCTCCGCTACAACCGGTATCATATGGGTATGCTGATGACTGTCTATACGAAGCTCCTGCAGGTTCAATTCTGAAAACACTCCCGCCACAGCTTTGATCTGAAGTTCAATTTCTTTTTTCAGTTGTTTTTTGAACCTGTTTCTGGACGGAAGATAAGAAATAAAGAACAACTTTTCCCAGGAAATCTGAAAATGTCCTTTTTCATCCACCAGATCCGGTAAGTCCTTCGGATCCGACAGGCAGCTGCCCTCCATCAGATTTACATGGACAGAAATTGCCGGCTGCCATGGAAATTCTTCCTGTGCCTCCCGATACAGCCTCACACATTCTTCAAAACAGCTCATATTTGCAAGCACACTGATGCTATCCAGCTTTCCCGCTTTCAAGCAGTTTAGAATATCTTCACTCGCACAAACAGATTCTCCAAAATCATCCGCATGAATATCAATTTTTGTCTTTACACTCATCCTTGTTTTCATCCTCTTCCCTCAAAATCATTGCGTCCACAATATATCGAGGTCTTCCTTTACTTTCCAGATAAATTTTCCCAATATATTCCCCTATGATTCCCTGAGAAAGCAGGGTCATTCCTCCGATCAGGCAGGTTGAAGCCACCGTCGTTGTCCATCCTGCAACAACCTGCCCCTGTGCCCAGTCTGCAATACAGGAAATAAATAAACCAATACTAAATAAAAACGTAATAAAGCCAAGGACAACTATCATCTGAAGCGGCCTTGTGCTCATAGATGTAATACCATCCACCGCTAATGTCAGCATTTTCTTAAACGTATACTTTGACTGCCCGGCCTCTCTTTCTTTCACATCAAAATACACAATATCCGACTGAAATCCCATTGTCGGAATCAATCCTCTCAAAAAGAGATTTGTTTCATTAAATTCTGCAAGCGCATCCAATGCTTTTTTAGACATCAGCCGATAATCTGCATGGTTCGTAATCGTTTTACATCCCAAAAGATGCATCAATTTATAAAAAACTCCTGCTGTTGTTTTTTTCATAAATCCATCTGTATCTCTGTCATTCCGAACTCCATACACGATTTCACACCCGTTCTGGTAACAATCCAGAAACTGATCAAGTGCTTCAATATCCTGCTGAAGATCAGCATCTATTGTAACAACGATATCCGCATGACTCCTCGCTGCCATCATTCCTGCCAGAATCGCACTCTGATGTCCAAAATTTCTGGAAAAACTTAATCCCGCAAAAACAGCATCCTTACGTGTCAACTGATAAATGATATTCCAGGTCTGATCTTTACTCCCATCATTTACAAATAAAATCTTACTCTTATCTGAAATTTTTGCTTCACTCATCAACCTTCGCATTTTTCCGTGAAGGACTTCTGCAGTCTTCTCCAAAACTTCTTCTTCGTTATAACAAGGAACTACCAAATATAATGTATTCTCTCTCATTTCATTTGCCTCTTCGTGTTTTATTTTCTAAAATAAGTCTATAAACAGTGTACACTGCTCCCACCGTCCCCGGAATCATCCAGATATAATATCCCAAACAATATCTGGACAACGATTCCCACATCATTTGAAAGAAAAATCCTCCAATCACATAAAGCTGCGGCAAAATCACTTCTATGCATAAAATCTTTTTTTTCATTG
>OHNK01001283.1_pt1 | contig 11395 bp, 10 predicted proteins | sample 1569551 | NCBI WGS metagenome assembly OHNK01 (sample SAMEA3879518, study PRJEB24766) | human gut metagenome | biome: human-associated habitat; feature: feces | place: USA | collected 1985/1987 | reverse complement strand
GAGCAATCCGGTTACATCAGTGAGTGGCAAAATTTATTTTTGACACTCACATCATCAGAAGGATTCTCTGTGTAAAACAAAAGAAATGAAGAGGTGTATATATGAACAGTCATGTAGTAATTCCGGTATTGATTGCATTTGTTATAAGCCTTGTGCTTGGACCGGTAGTCATTCCTTTCCTGAGAAGGTTAAAGATGGGACAGACGGAGCGTGTGGAGGGTGTACAGTCTCATTTGAAGAAGGCAGGAACACCGACAATGGGAGGTATTATCATTCTGGCAGCTGTCGTGATTACGTCCCTGTTTTATGTGAAGGACTATCCAAAGATCATCCCGGTACTTTTCCTTACAGTAGGATTCGGACTGATTGGATTTCTGGATGATTATCTTAAGGTTGTCATGAAACGTTCAGACGGACTTTTTCCAATGCAGAAGATGGCACTCCAGATTGTAGTGACAGCAATTTTTGCATTTTATATCGTAAAAGTAGCGAAGATTCCGCTTACAATGATCGTTCCATTCTCCGGCGGTTATGAATTGAATCTTGGATGGCTTGCAATTCCGGTTCTTTTCTTTGCAGTGATTGGTACAGTTAATGGAACAAACTTTACGGACGGACTGGATGGTCTTGCATCAAGCGTAACCGTTTTGGTGGCAACTTTTTTCACAGTTGTAGCAATAGGAACGAAGAGTGGGATTGAGCCGATCACTTGCGCAGTTGTCGGTGCATTGATGGGATTCCTTCTTTTTAATGTGTATCCGGCCAGTGTGTTCATGGGAGATACAGGTTCTCTTGCACTGGGTGGTTTTGTTGCAGGAACAGCATATATGATGCAGATGCCACTTTATATCATTATTGTTGGATTTATTTATCTTGTAGAAGTTATTTCAGTTATTCTGCAGGTAACATATTTCAAAAAGACGGGAGGAAAGCGTCTCTTTAAGATGGCACCGATCCATCATCATTTCGAGCTTTGCGGATGGTCAGAGACACGGGTAGTGGCAGTATTTTCTATTGTGACGGCAATTCTTTGCCTGATCGCTCTTATGGGGGTATAAAAGAATGGTTGTAAAAGATAAAAATGTATTAGTGTTTGGCTCTGGAATCAGTGGAGAGGCAGCGTGTGAGCTCCTTTTGAAAGAAGAAGCAAAGGTCGTATTGTATGATGGTAACGATAAGCTGAATCCGGAAGAGATCCGTGCAAAGATTGAAGGTGGGGACAGTGAGTCACTGGAAATCGTCCTTGGAACACTTGAGGGAGACAGGAAAGAAGAACTTCTTGATAAACTTTCTCTTGTTGTAATGAGTCCGGGTGTTCCGATAGATCTTCCAATCGTGAATGAGATGCGTGAGAAAGGACTTCCAATCTGGGGCGAGATTGAGCTTGCGTATGTCTTTGGAAAAGGTGATGTTCTAGCAATTACTGGAACAAACGGAAAGACAACGACCACTTCTCTGCTTGGAGAAATTATGAAAAACTATGCGCAGAGCAGTTTTGTGGTAGGAAATATCGGTAATCCATATACAAGTATTGCACTCCAGACAAGAGAGGATTCTGTAATTGTTGCTGAGATGAGCAGCTTTCAGCTAGAAACAATTCAGACATTCCGTCCGAGAGTCAGCGCGATCCTGAATATTACTCCGGATCATCTGAATCGTCATCATACGATGGAAGCATACATAGAGGCAAAGGAAAATATTGCGAAGAATCAGACAGAGAAAGATACTTGTGTTCTGAATTACGAAGATGATGTGACAAGGGTATTTGGAGAAAATGTAAAGTCAAAGGTTCTATATTTCAGCAGTCAGCGTATATTAGAAGAAGGAATCTATCTGGAAAACGGTCAGATCGTTCTTGCAATGAACGGAGAGAAGACACCGGTATGCCATGTAGATGAATTGAATATTCTTGGAACGCACAATCATGAGAATGCGATGGCAGCAGCTGGAATGGCAGCAGCATATGGGGTTCCGGTAGATGTGATCCGCAGAACGCTGAAAGAGTTCCAGGGAGTCGAACATCGTATTGAATATGTGGCAGAAAAGAATGGAGTTGTATATTACAATGATTCCAAGGGAACAAACCCAGATGCAGCAATTAAAGGGATTCAGGCGATGAATCGTCCGACAGTTCTGATCGGTGGAGGTTATGATAAGGATTCTGCTTATGATGAATGGATCGATTCCTTTGATGGAAAAGTAAAAAAATTAGTACTTCTTGGTGCGACACGTGACAAGATCGCAGAGACAGCCAGAGCACATGGATTTGAAGATATTGAGATGGCGGATACATTTGAGGAAGCATTTGCAAAATGTGTAGAGAATGCAAAACCGGGAGATGCAGTACTCCTTTCTCCTGCATGTGCAAGTTGGGGGATGTTTAAGAATTATGAAGAACGTGGAGATAAGTTTAAAGAGCTTGTAAATAATCTGTAAAGGGTGAACTGTATTGAAGCGTCCTGCAAAGAAGCACACGTATGATGATACACTGCTTGTGACGGTGCTGATTCTCGTACTGGTTGGTCTGATCCTTCTGACCAGTACAAGTGCATATAACGGCAGGGTGAAGTTTCATGATTCTTATTATTATCTGAAAAAGCAGGGACTGGCTACAGTTCTTGGAATGGCAGGAATGCTATGGATCGCGAGAATTGATTATCACAGATGGATTCCACTTGCTGTGCCAGGATATCTGGCTGCAATCGGTTTATCCATTGCTGTCATGGCATTCGGAAAAGAATATAACGGATCCAAAAGATGGTTGTCTTTGGGTCCGTTTTCTTTTCAGCCTTCAGAATTTGCTAAAGTAGCAGTGATCTTGTTTCTGGCCTGGCTGATCAACCGAAATGTGAAAAAAATATCAAAACTTCGGATAATGTCCGGAATGATGCTTTCAATCCTTCCGGTTGTCGGTCTGGTAGGAGCAAGTAATCTGAGTACAGCAATCATTATCCTCGGAATCGCAGTTACATTGATTTTTGTTGCAAGTCCACGATATGCACAGTTTATATGGATGGCTGTATCAGGAGTTGGATTTCTGGGAATTTTTCTCGCCTTGGCAAGCTATCGGCTGGAGCGACTTGCAATCTGGCGCAATCCGGAGAAGTATGAAAAAGGATATCAGACATTGCAAGGACTTTATGCAATTGGAAGTGGAGGACTGTTTGGCCGGGGGCTGGGAAACAGTGTACAAAAACTGGGATTCCTGCCGGAAGCACAGAATGATATGATTTTTTCTATTGTCTGTGAAGAATTAGGGCTTGTTGGTGCGGGGACTATCATTGTACTGTTTCTGATTTTAATCTGGAGATTTTTTGTGATTGCAACACACGCACCGGATCTTTTTGGTGCGTTGATTGCAGCGGGAGCCATGGCACATATGATGATTCAGGTAATATTGAATATTGCTGTCGTCACAAATTCTATACCGAATACAGGAATTACACTTCCGTTTATCAGTTATGGTGGAACGTCAGTTGTTTTTCTGCTTTTGGAAATGGGGCTTGTCCTTAGCATATCACGTTTGGTACAATAGAGTTGTCTGTATTTCATACAGATGGAATCCGGGTATGGAAAACATGAACAGAGGAAGGAATCTGATCAATGAAAAAAAAGAAGAAAAAGAAGAGAGGGATGTTCCGCTTTATTGTAGTATTACTGTTGATTGTAGTATTTGTTCTACTCTTTCAGACACGCAGTATAAAGGTGAAGGGAAATGAATATTACGGAGAGAATTCAATCATCAGCTGGCTCGAGAAAGATAAACTCTCCATGAATACGGTGTATTTATTCTGGAAATATAATTATACAGATGCAGAAGTTCCGTCAGTTGTGGAAGAAATGAAATTGACATTTGAAAATCCATGGACGCTTGTTGCTCATGTGAAAGAGAAAGGAAAATCCGGTTATGTTTCTTTCAATGATACAAATTTATATTTTGACCGGAAGGGGACAGCACTTTTTGAAAGCAAGAAAACTTTTACAGGAGTACCTTATGTGGAAGGACTTTCTTTCGATGCATCGAAAGTAGAGATCGGAAAAAAGATTCCGGTGGAAGATGACAGTGCATTCACTTTGATCGCAGAGGCTTCAAAGTATCTGGTGAAATATTCACTTACACCGGATAAACTGGTATATGCTAATGAACAGAGTGTGGTATTATATTTTGGATCAGTAGAAGTTTTAATTGGGAATAAAGAATATGAGATCAGAATTGCACAGATCAAACCGATTCTTGAGAAGCTGAAGGAACAGTATCCGGATCAGGCGGGGGTACTTCATCTTGAGAATTATGAAGCAGATTCAGCATCAATTAACTTTACACCGCAGTCTTGAAGCTGAATTGTTGGAAAAAAACCAAAAATAAGAAAAAATCTATTGATTATTTACGGAAAAGACTTTATTATATACTTATTGAATTGTATCGTTCAATTAAAATAAGGGATGTATATAAGAATTAATAAGACGACAAAGGAGGAACTACTCTTGTTAGAAATTAAAACCAACGAATCTGAAGCGGCTGCAAGAATTATTGTTGTCGGAGTCGGCGGAGGCGGTAACAATGCCGTGAACCGAATGATCGACGAACAGATTGCAGGCGTAGAATTCATAGCTGTGAATACAGATAAACAGGCATTACAGCTGTGTAAAGCACCGACACTTATGCAGATCGGTGAAAAACTGACAAAAGGACTTGGTGCTGGTGCACAGCCTGAGATGGGAGAGAAGGCAGCAGAAGAAAGCGCTGAGGAGATCCAGGCTGCATTAAAAGGTGCAGATATGGTATTTGTTACCTGCGGTATGGGAGGCGGAACTGGAACAGGTGCTGCTCCGGTTATCGCAAGAATTGCGAAAGAGCAGGGCGCTCTGACAGTAGGAGTTGTCACAAAGCCTTTCCGTTTCGAATCCAAGACAAGAATGCAGAATGCAATCAATGGTATTGATAAATTAAAGGAGAACGTTGATACAATCATCGTTATCCCGAATGACAAACTGCTTGAAGTTGTAGACAGACGTACTACTATGCCGGAAGCTTTGAAAAAGGCTGACGAGGTTCTTCAGCAGGGTATTCAGGGTATCACAGACCTGATCAATGTACCATCTCTGATCAACCTTGACTTTGCTGATATCCAGACAGTTATGAAGGATAAAGGTATTGCACATATCGGTATTGGTGCAGGACGCGGAGATGACAAGGCACTCGAAGCAGTTAAGCAGGCTGTTGCCAGTCCACTGCTTGAGACAACAATCACAGGTGCATCTAATGTTATCGTTAATGTATCTGGAGACATTACACTTATGGATGCTTCTGATGCAGCTGATTATGTACAGGAGCTTGCAGGCGAAAGTGCAAGTATCATCTTCGGTGCTATGTATGATGATACAAAATCTGATGAATGTACAATCACAGTTATTGCTACGGGCTTACATAATGTAGGCGGAAGTGCATCCAAGCTGAAAGCAAGACTGGAAGGACAGCAGAAGACAAGTTCTATCCTTCCGAATGGTGTAGAAAGTCATACAAGACCATCTTATGACTATACAGCACAAAGAACAGCTCAGACATCAACAGTAAGACCGCAGGGTGGAACAATGCCAACACTGCAGCCAAGATCAACAACTGGTGGAGTAAGAGAACAGTCTATTAAGATTCCGGATTTCTTTAAGAAATAATTGAATTGAAAAAATGATGAAACGGTCTGAAGTATCAGGCCGTTTTTCTTTTATGTCGAAGGATGTCAGAAATTCTTCTATTTTCTTTCTGTTTTACTGTCAGTATCTGACAAAATTTCCAAAGAGCAAATTTTATAATTCTATATGACATCGAGGATGACTCGAAATGAAAAGGAAGGTGGAAGATGCACTATGAGTTGTACATAGATCTTTTTTTTCTGGAAAATTTCATGATGGATAGCCTGTTACTTTTCGTGACAGAACGGATTACGGGTGGAAAATATAGTTTTAAAGGAGTTTTATCCGGAGCATTCCTTGGAAGTGTGTTGACATGTCTGATGCTGGTTGTATCTGTTCCCGCCTGGATGAAAAACATAGCCTTTTATCTGGTGATTCCATTTTGTATGCTTTGGTTAAAAAATAGGAAACAATGTATGCTCCAGATACTCAAAGGAATGGGATTGCTTTACCTTTTTGGAATGTTCCTGGGGGGCACGTTGATGATGTTTCGTCCTTATCTGCATTATATCAGTCTGTTTTATGGGATTGCGGTGCTTAGCTCACAGGGGATTCTGATGGCCTGGAAGTTCTTGAAAGTTCTTAAGATAGAGCAGGAACGGTGCTGTGAAGTGATTTTATTTACAGAAACAGATAGTTATAAGGTTCATGCATTGAGGGATACGGGAAACTGCCTGACAGATCCACTCAGTGGTGAAGGGGTGCATGTACTGGATTGTAATTTTTATCATCAGGTAATGAAAGAAGCAATGGAATTCAGGTATATTCCATATCGAAGTGTTCATGGTAGTGGCATTATGAAAATTTTCCGGATCAGGAAAATGTGTGTGGAAATAAATGAAAAAGAATGGATAGAATTTCCGTTGATCGGTGTGAGCGAATCACCGATCAGTGGGGAGGAAGATTATCAATTGATATTGAACTGTAAGGTGCAGATGCTGTGAATGAAAAACTGTGCCGCAACAGAAGATGTAAGAAAGAAACCAGGAGGAATTTATATGATGGTTAAAGTGGCTGTGCCGGAGAAATTTAAATTAAGGATTGTACCAAATGTCAGGACGATTTTATTTGGTGGTCAACAGGAGATTCATTACATAGGAGGCAGTGAGGTTCTTCCTCCACCATTGGAAAATGAAAAAGAACGTGAGGTGGTAAGGTGGCTTGGAACAGATCGAGATGAAAAGGCGAGAAAGATACTGATTGAACATAATTTGCGTCTGGTTGTTTATATAGCAAAGAAGTTTGATAATACAGGAGTAGGTGTAGAAGATTTGATTTCTATTGGTACCATCGGTCTGATCAAAGCAATCAATACATTTAATCCATCAAAGAAAATTAAACTGGCAACATATGCTTCACGTTGTATTGAGAATGAGATTTTGATGTATTTGAGACGAAACAGTAAGACGAAGATGGAAGTTTCCATTGACGAACCTTTAAATGTAGATTGGGATGGAAATGAACTGCTTCTATCTGATATTCTTGGGACAGAAGAGGATACAATTTATCGGGATCTGGAGGATGAGGCAGAAAGAAAGATTCTGTTTCGTGCCTTGAATAAACTGTCAGGAAGAGAGAAATTAATCGTTCGTATGAGGTTTGGACTGGATCATCCGGAGGGAAAAGAAATGACGCAGAAGGAGGTTGCGGATCAACTTGGAATCTCTCAGTCTTATATATCAAGACTGGAAAAGAAAATTATGCACAGACTTCGGATGGAAATGGTCCGGTATGAATAGCAGTTACAAAAATTTAATAAAAAGAAAGATGTACAATTTCCCGTATGGTGTTAAAATAAAAGAAAAAGTATCTGAAGCTTAAAAAGAAAAGATACAGGACAGAAAGGGTTGAGGATGTATGAAATTAACATTTGTAGGTGCAGCCCATGAGGTTACGGGAAGCTGTCATTTTCTGCAAGTAGCAGGAAAGAATGTTTTGGTTGACTGCGGTATGGAACAGGGGCCGGATTTGTATGAGAATCCGGGACTTCCGATCAGTGCAACAGAAGTGGATTATGTATTCCTCACACATGCACATATTGATCATTCCGGAATGTTGCCAAAGCTTGCAAAGGATGGGTTTAAAGGGCAGATTTTCACTACCTATGCGACAGCGGATTTGTGTGATATCATGCTTCGTGACAGTGCGCATATTCAGGAATTTGAGGCAGAGTGGAGGAATCGAAAAGGCAGGAGAGCAGGAAAGCCGGAGTATGAACCGGTTTATGAGATGCAGGATGCACTTAATGCGATTGAATTGCTTGTGCCTTGTCAGTATGGGGAGCGCATTACAATCTGTGAGGGAATCCAGATCCGGTTTACAGATGTAGGACATCTGCTTGGATCAGCAAGTATTGAAGTCTGGGCAACAGAAGACGGAGTGACAAAGAAGATTGTATTTTCCGGAGATATTGGAAATCTGGATCAGCCGATTATTAAAGACCCGGCTTATACAGAGAGTGCGGACTATATTGTGATGGAGTCTACGTATGGCAACCGGCTGCATACGCAGGAAAAACCGGATTATCTGGGAGATTTTACAAGAATCCTGAAAGAGACATTTGATAAAGGGGGAAATGTTGTTATTCCTTCCTTTGCTGTGGGCAGAACTCAGGAACTCCTCTATTTTATACGTGAGATCAAAGAAAAGGAATTATTAAAAGAATATCAGAATTTCGAAGTATATCTGGACAGTCCGCTTGCAATTGAGGCAACGAAGATATTTACAAAAAATATGAGAGAGTGTTTTGATGAGGATGCACTTGCACTTGTTAATGCAGGGATTAATCCACTTATATTTGATGGACTTAAGACTGCAACAACAAGTGATGATTCTAAGATGATCAATTTTATCGAGAAACCAAAGGTGATCATCTCAGCTTCTGGAATGTGCGATGCTGGTCGTATCCGTCACCATCTGAAGCATAATTTGTGGAGAGAAGAGTGTACGATTCTTTTTGTTGGGTATCAGGCAATGGGCACTTTAGGACGCAGACTGATCGAGGGCGAAAAGAATGTGAAGCTGTTCGGTGAGCCGATTGAAGTTAAGGCAAGAATTGAGAGCCTTCATGGAATTAGTGGTCATGCGGATATGAATGGGCTCTTAAAATGGCTGGGAGCGTTTAAAGAGGCGCCACAACGCGTCTTTGTTGTGCATGGTGAAGATACCGTAACAGAAGAGTTTGCAAAGACGGTGGAAGAAAAATTTGGATATCAGGCTTATGCACCGTTTCCGTGCAGTGAAGCAGACCTCCTGACAAATGAGATCTTAAGTGAAGGTGTAAAGATTCCGGTGAAGGCGAAAAAACCGGCACAGCGTAAAGCGGATGCGGCGTTTGAACGTCTTGTTGCAGCAGGAAGGCGTTTACTTGATATTATTTACAAGAACGAAGGTCTCGCGAATAAAGACAAAGCAAAATTCGAGTCGCAGATTAATAATTTGTCGGATAAATGGGATATTTGATTGTCAAGGACTAAAACTTTATAAAATTCAGCACTTCATGGAATATCTTATTCAAAGAGTGAGAATGATTCTAAGTAGAAAAAAACTTAGGAGGTTTCTTACAATGGTTGTGAATAAGGTAGAACTGTGTGGAGTGAATACATCAAAGCTCCCACTTCTCAAGGAAAAGGAGAAGGAGGAGCTTTTTCGCAGGATTCGTCAGGGGGACAAGTTGGCGCGGGAAGAATACATCAAAGGAAATCTTCGGCTGGTGCTTAGTGTGATGAAACGGTTTGACAGCAGTAATGAAAATGCAGATGATTTGTTTCAGATTGGATGTGTGGGGCTTGTAAAGGCCGTAGATAACTTTGATCCAGATCGCCAGGTGAAGTTTTCTACCTACGCAGTTCCTATGATCATAGGAGAAATCCGCCGGTATCTGCGAGATAACAGTTCCCTTCGCGTGAGCCGCTCATTGCGTGATATAGCTTATAAAGTAATTTATACAAGAGAAGGTTATATTCGAAAAAATATGAAAGAACCTAGCATTCAGGAAATCGCAGAAGAGATTGGACTTTCAAAAGAAGAAGTAGTTTATGCACTGGATGCAGTACAGACACCAATGAGTCTTCAGGAACCGGTGTATAATGATGGTGGCGATGCACTGTATGTGATGGATCAGGTCAGTGATAAGAAGAACAGAGAAGAAAACTGGGTGGAAGAGTTGTCTTTAGAAGCTGCGATGGAACGGCTGAATGAAAGAGAGAGACGGTTGATCCGTTTACGATTTTTTGAAGGAAAGACGCAGATGGAAGTTTCGGAACAGATAGGAATTTCGCAGGCACAGGTGAGCCGTTTAGAGAAAAATGCTTTAAAAACAATGAGACAATATCTTCTTGGAAAATAGAGAGAAAGTATTGAAATTTTTATGACTTCATACTATGATAAATGGGAAGAAAATGTTACAGAAAGTAACAGAAAAGAGCAGATATGGTTATGGTGTAATGTAACCAATGATAAAGTATGGAGGCAGCTATGATAAAGGCTTGTATTTTTGATCTGGATGGAACGTTGACAAACACATTGGATTCACTGGAATATTCAGTCAATGAGACGATGAAAGAGATTGGAATGCCACAGATCACAAAGGAACAGTGCCGGCAGTTCGTTGGAGATGGAGCGAAGGTTCTGCTTGAACGGACATTAAAGGCAGGCGGGGATACAAAACTGTGTCATCTTGAAGAGGCGGTGGAAGCGTATGCCAGGATATTTGATGCAAATTGTATGTATAAGGTTGCTCCGTACGAAGGAATTCCACAGATGTTGCAGCAGTTGAAAGAGAGTGGTATCAAACTTGCAGTTTTGTCAAACAAGCCAGACAGACAGGCCGTCCATGTGGTTGAAGAAGTATTTGGGAAAGAACTTTTTGACTATATACAGGGGCAGAAGGATGGAGTTCCTAAGAAACCGGATCCGACGGCCGCGTTGACGATTGCCAGTTCATTTGGGGTTTTGCCGGAAGAAGCAGCATACATCGGAGATTCAGAAGTGGATCTTGCAACAGGGCACGCGGCAAGGATGCAGACAATTCTTGTGTCCTGGGGATTCCGTGGAAGAGAAGCTCTTTTAGAGGACGGAGCTGAATGTATTGTTGATTCAGCGGAAGAGATACGAAAGATTGTTAAGAAACAGGAGGAGAAGTAATGGGAGAGTACAATGAAGAGTGTCTGAAGACTTTTTTGGAGAAGCAGGAGCAGCTTTTTGATGAACCGGTTGCAGAAACTTACGAAGAAGCAGAGGAATTCCTGGAGGATTGCATGGCTGTAGTTGCAGATTCTATTGACGAAGTGCGAAAATATCTGTCTGGAATGGGTGCAGATGTGGATGGCATGAGTAAAGAAGAATTAGAAGAAGCAAGTGAAGTATTTGCCCTTCCAGATGGAAAATATCTGATTGTGGAGGGATGATCTTTAGAAGCAGAGGTTTGCAGCTGCAGAGTAACTGACTTTCACATAAGGTGATGAAACTGGCGAAAAGGCAGTATGTCCGGTTGGAATTCCGAACAGTTATCGGATAAATTCATATTACATAAGTATAAAATCAGGTTGCTATAATGACACTAAACAAGAGAACATAATGTGTTACTGTTCAGAAGAGAAGATACATCCCATAAGATGTTTTCCGGAGAAAGAAGTGACCAGCAACTATCGCGTTATGGTTCACTGGCAATGTTCCGCGAGGTGTTTTTTGTGAACAAAGTTCA
>OHNK01001282.1_pt1 | contig 11400 bp, 9 predicted proteins | sample 1569551 | NCBI WGS metagenome assembly OHNK01 (sample SAMEA3879518, study PRJEB24766) | human gut metagenome | biome: human-associated habitat; feature: feces | place: USA | collected 1985/1987 | reverse complement strand
TTTTATACAGAATAAGAGGACAAAAAAGAAGGAGAGGGAATATGAAAGGACCAACAGCACCCAAAGATCCGGAAAAACGGAGACCGTTTTTTTATATTATACGGGACAAAGAAGTATTCGGGGCAAAAACGCCGGATGGCAGGGGAATCCAGTTTATTTATGAAAATGATGGCAGATTAATAAACAGTGCAAGGATTGTGGGAAATATTACAGATGAGAAGATACTCGAACTGTTAAAGACGACAAGGGGACTTCAGAAACTTGTACATAGCATTGGTGTTTCAGTCGAAACCGCACAGCAGGAGGAGCCGGTAAAGTTTGTTTTCCAGATGTATGGGAAAAAAGATATTTATGGCGGAGGAACGCTGCTTTGCGAGGAATTAAAAGGCGACGGAATGGAACGAAAAATCTGTTTAAAAGACGTGAACTGGAGAGAGGATGACTATGAACCGGGACAGATTCGTCTGGAATTTGAAACCCCGGAGCAGCTGGCAAAAGTCAGTGTACGATTTTACCTGAATGACGGATATGAAGCGCCAGAGGTATTGGAAGAGACAAAAGTAGATGTATCCTCTGCGGACTATCGTGCAATGATAGAGCGTTCTCTGATGCAGCTTGGGGACACCCGTAGAATAAAAAATATGATAGAGCGTGCAAAGGCAGGGGAAGATGTGACAATTGCCTATATCGGTGGCTCTATTACGCAGGGAGCCGGGGCAACTCCGATTCACACGCAGTCTTATGCGTACCAGTCCTGGCATATGTTCGACCTTGCCTATGGAAATGGGAACAATGTGCATCTGGTAAAGGCGGGTGTGGGTGGAACTCCGTCGGAACTGGGAATGCTCCGGTTTGAACGGGATGTTGTGCGTGATGGTGTACTTCCTGATTTGGTGGTAATTGAATTTGCGGTTAATGATGAGGGGGACGAAACCAAGGGCAGATGTTATGAAAGTCTCGTGCGAAAAGTGCTTGCCCTGCCCAATCATCCGGCAGTTATTCTGCTGTTTGCAGTCTTTGCTTCCGACTGGAATTTACAGACACGGCTTGCACCTGTGGGGGAAAAATACAGGCTGCCGATGGTGAGTATTCTGGATGCAGTCTGTCCGCAGTTTGGGAAAAAAGCAGGTGAAGGAAGAGTTATCTCAAAAAATCAGTTTTTCTATGATGTGTTTCATCCATCCAATATCGGACATACCATTATGGCGGACTGTCTGATGAATCTTATTTACCGTGCAGAGAAGGAAGCAGTACAGGGGGAAGAGACGCCGTATGAGCTTTCTGATATTACACCTGTAATTGGAGGAGAGTTTGCAGAAGTAAAACTTCTCGACAAAAAAGATGCCTGCGAAAATGCCATTATCGATTGTGGCGGATTTACGGGGACGGATACGGAATTACAGTGTGTGGAGATGGACGATTCCCTGACGCCTGTGCCGGAATTTCCGTATAACTGGATGTATGACGGAAGTGTATCGGAAAAACCGTATTTTGAAATGAAGCTGGATGCGAAAGCAATTCTTCTTATTTATAAAGATTCCGGAGCGATGGATGTGGCAAAGGCAGATGTTTATGTGGATGGAAAAAAAGTATTTCTTGCAGATCCGCATGAAAATGGCTGGGTGCACTGTAATCCAAAGATTATCTGTGAGGAAAAAGAAAGCAGAGAGCATACGGTCCGGATACAGATTGCTCCGGGGGATGAGCATAAGAAATTTACGATTCTAGGATTTGGATATGTGAAGTAGGAGGGAAAACGTGGAGAAGGCAGAAACTATAGATACTGCAATGCCGGAAGAAATGATAAAAAGACAGCCGGATACAGATTATGGGGAGCTGGTGAAGATTGAATATGGATCCCATCTGACCACAAAACTGAGACGTGCACAGGTATTGCTGCCGCCGGAATACGGGAAGGAAAAGGAATATCCGGTTGTCTATCTGCTGCATGGAGTTGGAGGAGATGAGAAGGAATGGTTTTTTGGACATCCGCAGGAAATTATCGGAAATCTGATAAAAGCAGGAGAAATCCCGGAGATAATTGCCGTGTTTCCAAATGAGAGGGTCAGAGAGGATGACAGAAGAAATCCTCCGGATGTATTCAGTCTCCAGCATTTTCAGGCATTCGACCGCTTCTTAATAGATCTTGAACAAAACCTGATGCCATTTATGAAGTGCCGGTTTCAGGTCAGAGAGGGAAGAGAACATACTGCAATCGCAGGCTTTTCCATGGGTGGAAGGGAAGCTCTTTTTATCGGATTTCAAAGACCAGAACTGTTTGGATATATTGGTGCGTTCAGCCCGGCATTTGGATTGTTTCCTTATACAAACAATGGAGTCACGGAAGAAGGATTGATTCCGGAAGATAAATTTAAAATTTCACAGGAATATCCTACATTCGTGATGATTATGACAGGAAAACACGATGATGTAATTTATCGCGAACCAGAGCGCTATCATCGGGCACTTGTAAAAAATAAAATGCCGCATTTATATTATGAAATTCCAGGTGGACATGATTTTGAGGTCTGGGATAATGGATTGTACCATTTTTTAAAAAAAATATTTTAATTGAAAAATGCTCTTAAACCTGCAAATGGTTTAGGAGTTTTTTTGAAATGGAGGGGAAATGGGTAAGAGAAGATTGTTTCATGAAGATTGGTATTTTTTGGAATTGGGTGTTGACAGTAAAATAGAAGACCTGTGGGAAAAAGAAAATGCGTTTAAGCAGGTAAATCTTCCACATGACTGGCAGATTTACCATGCAGATGAGCTGTACCGGGATGGAATAGGCTGGTATCGGAAGCGCTTTTTCTGCGAAAAAAAACCGGGAAAACAGTATGAAATTTATTTTGATGGTGTTTATATGGACTGCACGGTGTATTTAAACCGCCAAGTTCTCGGAGAATGGAAATACGGATATTCCAGTTTTTATTTTGATATGACAGATTTTCTTTGCGAAGGCGAAAATGAAATAGTAGTGCAGGTACGGTTTCTGGGACCAAACAGCAGATGGTACAGCGGTGCAGGAATTTACCGGAATGTATATTTGACAGAGTATGGGGAAAATCATTTTGTCACAGATGGAGTTTATCTTACAACAGATGAGAAGAAGGATGGCTGGCAGCTTACAGTGGAGGCGGAACTTGCATGGAACAGGCAGCCAGAGGGCGGTACTGATACATACTGCGTGGAGATTTCTGTAACCGATTTATCAGGGACACCTGTGGCAGAAGAATGTTGTCCATTATACGGAAAAGAAACTATGTTTGACTACATATTGAAGCTGCCACAGGTAGTGCCCTGGAGTTTGCAGAAGCCTGCACTTTATCTGTGCAGTCTGAAACTTATGGGGGATGACGGTAAAAAATTGGAGGATGAGGTATGCCAGCGGATTGGATTCCGGCGTTTTTCATTTGACACGGAAAAGGGATTTTTCCTGAATGGTGTGCATACAAAACTGAACGGAGTGTGTGAGCATCATGACCTTGGTGCGCTTGGCGCGGCATTTCACCGCATGGCGATGCGTAGAAAAATGCTGATTTTAAAGGAGATGGGTGTAAACAGTATTCGATGTGCTCACAATATGCCAGCACCTGAGCTTTTGGATTTGGCGGATGAGATGGGAATTTTGATTGTGGATGAGGCATTTGATATGTGGGAACGGGCAAAAACACCTTACGACTATGCGCGTTTTTTCCCAGAGTGGTATCAAAGAGATGTAAAGAGTTGGATATGTAGAGACCGCAATCACCCATGTATTCTGTTCTGGAGTATCGGAAATGAGATTTATGATACCCATGTGAGTGAAAGAGGACAGGAGGTAACAAGGCTTTTATATGATGAGGTGCGCAGATATGACCCGAGGGGGCATGCGATGGTTACCATCGGTTCTAATTTTATGCCATGGGAGAATGCAAGAAAATGTGCAGACATCCTGAAATTTGCAGGGTATAATTACGGAGAAAAATATTATGAGGAGCATCATAAAAAGCACCCTGACTGGTATGTGTATGGAAGTGAGACGTCCTCAACGGTGCAAAGCCGTGGGATTTATCATTTCCCCTACAGACAGTCCGTGTTAGCGGATGAGGATGAACAGTGTTCGTCGCTTGGAAACAGCTCTACAAGCTGGGGAGCAAAAAATTCCGAAACGTGCATTATTACAGAGCGGGATTGTGAATTTTCACTCGGACAATATCTGTGGTCGGGATTTGATTATATTGGAGAGCCGACACCATATCATACCAGAAATTCCTATTTTGGACAGATTGATACGGCAGGATTTCCCAAGGATTCTTATTATCTGTATCAGGCGGCATGGATTGACCGCAGAGAAAAACCTGTAGTGCATGTGTTTCCATATTGGGATTTTAATCCGGGACAGCTCATTGATGTACGGATTGCCAGTAATGCAGATGTAGTAGAACTTCTGGTCAATGGAGTTTCAAAGGGGCGGCAGAGAATAAATCATACAGGAGAAAGTAAACTTACTGGGGATTACAGGATTGCGTACGAGAAGGGGGAGATTACCGCAGTAGCCTACGATGAGAATTTAAAAGAGATTGCAAGGGAGACCCGCAGCTCATTCGGGGAACCGGTAAGATTGATACTGACACAGTACGAGCCGGAGCGTACACTTTTTGCAGGAACGGGCGATATGGCTTTTTTTACAGTTGTTGCTGTGGATGAAGCGGATCATCCGGTAGAAAATGCCAATAACCGGATTGAGGTATCCGTGGAGGGAGCCGGGTGGCTGACAGGACTTGACAACGGCGATAGCACGGATATGGATGAATACAAAGGAAGCAGCAGAAGGCTTTTTAGCGGGAAACTGCTGATTTTAGCTGCCATCGGTGAGAATGCGGGAAACCTTCGGGTATCGGTATCTTCACAGGGATTAACCGGAGCATGGATGCAGATTCCGGTGGCGGAAGGAAAAAAAATCAGAGGAATTTCCCTGCTGCCGGAGCAATGGAACGAAAAAGTCAGGGATTTGGAATGCTGGGTGCGGAAAATTGAACTGACGTGTGAGGGAGGAATGCTGCTTTCAGAAGAAAAGCAGACGGTTTTTGTGGAGGCTTCTATACTTCCGGAGGAAGCGGCGGCTAATGTGCAGGAGGACGAAATAATCTGGCGGGTTGTAAATGACGCAGGGATTGAAAGTCCAATTGCAAAGGTGCGGGCGGTCTCGGGAAGAACGGGACAGAAAATGGGAAAATTTTATGCAGAGGTGATGGCGTACAGCGATGGAGAATTTCATCTGAAATGTATGACAAAAAATCATACGGATAAAGTGAAGGTGATTTCACAGCTTGATTTTAGGGCAGAAGGACTTGGAGAGAGCCGGTTAGACCCCTATGGTTTTATTTCGGGTGGACTTTATACTTACGTGGAGGGGGATGTTGGGAATGGAAACGAACACGGTGTCTCTACCGCAAGGGAAGGAAGAACCGTCATTGGATATGAGAGTACGCTATGTGGAACGGCAGGATAGCGCGGCGGTGCAGGAGAACAGTGCGGACGCAGGGAATGCCGCAGGCGTAGAACACGCCGCGAATGAGGAAAACGTCGCGGACGCAGGGAATGTCGTAGGCACGGAAAGCACCACAGGAACTGTGCGGGCGGAAAAGAAGAGCGTGATCGACACATTCTTTGACATCAATTACCCTGACGAGCGGATTGAGAAGGTGTGGCCGAACATGAAAGTGGAGGTACAATAAGGGGACATGGATCTTTTCGATTATATGAGACAGACCAATCAGGAAAAGGAAGCGCCGCTGGCGGCAAGGCTGCGGCCCCGGACGCTGGATGAGGTAGTCGGGCAGCAGCACATTATCGGAAAGGACAAGCTTTTGTACCGTGCGATTCAGGCGGACAAGCTTTCCTCCATCATTTTTTACGGACCGCCCGGAACGGGCAAAACGACTCTTGCGAGGGTGATCGCGAATACGACCAGCGCGGAGTTTATGCAGATCAATGCGACTGTGGCAGGCAAAAAGGATATGGAAGAGGTTGTCGCAAAGGCAAAGGACAACCGTGGAATGTTTGGAAAAAAGACGATCCTGTTCATTGATGAGATCCATCGGTTCAACAAGAGTCAGCAGGACTATCTGCTTCCCTTTGTGGAGGATGGAACCCTGATCCTGATCGGTGCGACGACGGAAAATCCGTATTTTGAGGTAAACGGAGCGCTGCTGTCCCGTTCGGTTATTTTTGAGCTCAAGCCGCTTTCAAAGGAAGATATCGAAGAACTGATCCGACGGGCAGTCTATGATCAGAGAGGAATGGGTGCCTATCAGGCACAGATAGAGCCGGATGCGCTGGAGTTTCTGGCGGATATTGCAGGCGGAGATGCACGTGCGGCATTGAATGCAGTAGAGCTTGGCGTAATGACGACACAGCGCTCAGAGGATGGAAAAATCCATCTGACCCTGGAGGTTGCCCAGGAATGTATTCAAAAACGTGCAGTAAAATACGACAAAACAGGCGATAATCATTACGATACGATTTCGGCATTTATCAAGAGTATGCGGGGCTCCGATCCGGATGCGGCGGTTTATTATCTGGCGCGGATGCTGTATGCCGGGGAAAGCGTGACATTTATCGCCCGCAGGATGATGATCTGTGCGTCGGAGGATGTTGGCAATGCAGATCCGACAGCGCTGCAGGTAGCGGTTTCTGCATCCCTGGCAGCAGAGCGGGTGGGCATGCCGGAGGCGCAGATTATTCTGGCACAGGCGGCGGCCTACATTGCATGCGCGCCGAAAAGCAACGCAGCGGTCAACGCCATTGCGTCTGCAATGAAGACGGTGGAAGAAACCGGAAATCTGGCGATTCCGGTGCATTTGCAGGATGCCCATTATAAAGGAGCAGCAAAATTGGGACACGGAAAAGATTATAAATATGCACACGATTATCCAAACCACTATGTCAGACAGCAGTATTTACCTTATGAGCTGTCCGGAAGAGAGTTCTATCAGCCCGGTGGGATGGGATATGAAGTAAAGATCAAAGAGCACATGCAGCGGATACGCAGGGAAGCGGCTAAGGCAGAGCAAAAGCCGCAGGATGGAGCAGAGCAATGAAACAGATACCAAAGCGGGTTATGATCGTGTCCTTTGATGCGGTCGGAGCAAAGGACCTGGAATATTTACAGACCCTGCCGAATTTTCAGCGTTTTTTTGAACAGGCGGCGCTGTGCAGCCATGTAAACAGTGTGTGTCCGTCCCTGACATATCCGGCCCATACATCCATTGTGACAGGGCGGATGCCGAAAAATCACGGGATTGTGAACAATACAAAAATCCAGCCCAACCGGAAGGATCCGGACTGGCTTTATCATCGCAAATGGATCCGCAGCACGACGCTTTATGACGAAGCGAAGAAAAAGGGAATGACGACGGCCGGGCTTTTGTGGCCTGTTGCGGCAGGCAGCAGGATGGACTACTATGTGCCGGAGATTATGGTGACACGCAAATGGCAAAATCAGATCCTGATGAATGCGACGAACGGTCCGTTGTTTTATCAGCTGGATCTGAACAAACGCTTCGGACAGTTGCGAAACGGGATCGCACAGCCTCAGCTGGACAATTTTATTCAGGCATGCGCGCTGGATACGATCTACAAATACAATCCGCAGCTGTTTTTGCTGCATCTGACGGATGTGGATGCGAACAGACACCTCTATGGCGTGGAGAGTAAGGAGGCAAAAGAAGCTCTTAAGCGCCACGATAAGCGTCTGGGCGAGATTGTAAGGGCACTGGAGGAAACCGGAGAGATGGAAAGCACGACGGTCGTGCTTCTGGGGGATCATTATCAGAAGGATGTGGACAAGGTTGCCTTTGTCAATCATGCACTGTGGAAAGCCGGCTTGCTGACGGTCCGCAATGGCAGGATCAAAAGCTGGAAGGCCTATGCTAAAAACTGTGACGGAAGCTGCTATATCTATCTGCATCCGTCTGTAGAAAACAATGCAGAAGTGCAAAAGCGTACAAGAAAAGTGCTGGAGACGCTGAAAGGACGGGAGGATTTTGGAATCGAAAGGATTCTGACCCGGGAAGAGGCAGCAAATATGGGCGCAGACGAAAACTGCTTTCTGATGCTGGAAGCAAAGGAAGGATGGTTTTTTCTGGACGAATGGGAACAGCTGACGGCAGCAGAAAAAGACTGCGCACATGGCATGAAGGGGACCCACGGGTATCTGCCGGGTGAGGCAGACTATCAGACCTTTTTTGCAATGTCGGGATGCAGTGTAAGAGCTGGTGCCCGGGTAGAAAAAAATATCGCGCTCTGGGATGAGGGCGCGACATTGGCAGCACTTTTGGAGATAGACCTCGGAAAAACAGATGGCAGTGTGATCCGGGAGATGCTGCAATAACATACTTTAAAACAGGGCGGTTGTCAGATACTGATAAATCTCCCTGTTATTTTTTTGCCAGTTTTCGCAAATGGAAATTGCGAGCTCTTCTGTAGGAACCGTAAGGCGGATGGTCACCAGGTTGACGTCCTTATCCACTGCAGTCAGCTCTGTTTCGAATTCCCCGTTGACAGCCTTATAGTAGTTGCTCTGGATCGAAGATTCGTTGCGCATTTCCAGTTCATTTTTTTTGAGATATTCGCCGATGTCTGTCTTGATCGCGTCACTGATGCGGTTCTCAAAATAGGAAAGGGTATTGCGGCCCTCCTCCGTGATCTGCAGATGGGTGCGGTTGACCAGTGTTTTGGCAGTGATCAGCCCGGCCTGCGCCAGCTCATTGATAACCTGCTGCAGTGTCAGATAGCTGGTATATTCTTTTTCCAGAATGAGATCGCTGACCTGCGCCATTGTGAGTGGGAAGGATACTTTGTTGAGCAGATAAAGAACGATCAGTTTATAGAGTGTAAGAGGTTCCTGGTTCATAATTATCCCCTTGTCTGAGATTTCGTTGTTTCATAAGGGCATGCAGCCCGTTTAAGACGTTTCGTTTCGAAAGACTCCACTGGGGCGCGATCAGGAGCTTGCGGGGACCGTCTCCGGTGACCCGGTGGAGGCAGATATCCGGAGAAAGTGCAGCGATACAGCTTGTCAGCAGATCGAGATATTCTTCCTGTGTCAGTACAGGAAGCTTTCCGGCTTCATAAAGCAGGGCAAGATCTGTTCCCTTTAAAATATGGAGAAGCTGCAGCTTGACACCAAAGGGATGCACCTGATTGACGGCACGGATGCTTTCCAGCAGGTCAAGCCGGGTTTCCCCGGGGAGTCCGAGGATCAGATGGACGATAAAGGGAAGCCTCCTGGCATGGAGCTTTGCTGCAGCATCATAAAACACGGAGGTCGGATATCCCCGGCGGATCCTTGCTGCAGTGTGGTCATGAATGGACTGCAGACCAAGCTCGATCCAGATAAACCGGTCAGGATACAGCAACCGGAGGCGGTCAAGTCCCTCCAGAATGATATCGGAAAGACAATCCGGGCGCGTCGCAATGGAAATGCCTGCGACCTCCGGGGAGGAAAGTGCTTCTTCATAACAGGAAAGCAGTCTGTCCGGATCGCCATACGTGTTGGTATATGCCTGAAAATAGGCGATCAGAGACGGCTTGCCGGGTTCCGGTGTCCATTTGGAGGACAGAAGTGCCTTGGCCTGATTTAACTGATCTGTTACAGAAAGCTGCCGGGAAGCAGCAAAATCGCCGCTTCCGCCTGCAGAGCAGAAAATGCAGCCTCTTGTATCGAGGGTGCCATCCCGGTTGGGACAGGTACAGCCGATATCCAGTGCAGCCTTGTAAAGCTTCCGTCCGTATGTATTTTTACACCAGGCGTCCAGCGAATAGTAGGGCTTTTGGTGCCAGAGATCAGCGGATGTTTTTCTTGACTGCATCTGCAACAACGTCCGCAACTCTGGGATCGAATGCCTCTGGCATGATATTGTTTTCGTTTAATTCTTCGTCAGAAACGAGGGCTGCGATGGCATTAGCGGCAGCCAGCTTCATTTTATCGGTGATCTGTTTTGCATGTCCTTCCAGAGCACCGCGGAAGATGCCGGGGAATGCGACAACGTTGTTTACCTGGTTCGGGAAATCGCTGCGTCCGGTGCCGACAACGCGTGCCCCTGCTTTTTTTGCGAGATCAGGCATGATCTCAGGAACGGGGTTAGCCATTGCAAACAGGATAGCATCGGAATTCATGGAAGCCACCATCTCTTCCGTCACAATACCTGGAGCGGAAACGCCGACGAAAATATCAGCACCCTTTAAAGCATCTGCAAGGGAACCGGTTTCGTGAGCCAGATTGGTGCGTTTTACCATCTTTTCCTGCATCCAGTTTAAGCCCTCTGCGCCATCGCAGAGAATGCCGGATTTATCGCACATAATGATATTGGAAAAGCCGTAGGTTATCAGCAGGCGGGTGATGGCAACTCCTGCACTTCCTGCGCCGTTTACAACAACGCGGCAGTCTTCCTTTTTCTTACCGACTACCTTTAGGGCATTGATGATGCCGGCGAGTACAACAATAGCAGTTCCGTGCTGGTCATCGTGGAAAACAGGGATATCCAGAGTCTCTTTTAAGCGCTCTTCGATTTCGAAGCAGCGGGGTGCACTGATATCTTCCAGATTGATGCCGCCAAAAGCGGGAGCAAGCCAGGTAACAGCTTTGATGATCTCTTCCGTGTCCTGAGTATCCAGGCAGATGGGAACTGCGTTGACACCGCCGAATTCTTTAAATAAGACAGCCTTGCCTTCCATAACGGGCATAGCGGCCTTCGGACCGATATTGCCGAGTCCAAGTACGGCGGAACCGTCGGAAACAACAGCTACAGTGTTTGCTTTCATCGTATAGGTGTAAGCGGCAGCCGGGTCTTTTGCAATGACCTTACAAGGCTCCGCAACGCCGGGAGTATAGACAAGTGCAAGGTCTTCACGGGTGCGGACGGGTGTTTTGGAAACGGTTTCAAGCTTTCCCTGCAGCTTCGCATGCAGTTCCAGCGCTTTTTCCTGATTTGTCATTTGATTTGCCTGCTTTCTTTTTTATTTAATAAGGAATGATGATGTCGGGGCATACGCGCCATTCGTAGCTCTCTGTATATCATCATATCTGATTTATTTGAGTGAATCAAGGAAAAAATCTTCCTATTCTGTTTTGAGTGTGGTACAATGAGCGAAACAGAAGGAGACGTTTGACTTGTGTCTCCGATGTGTAATAAAATTCACTAAAATGACAGGCACTTTTGATTTCTGACAAAAGACCGCTGTTTCCCGGATCGGGATGTTCTGGCGCATTTCAAAAAGATCGTTTCATGTAGAATTCCGTATGAAAATCAGGGACGAATCACGATGGCAGTAAAAGGAGTAAAGATTGAAAAATAAAAATTTTCAATCGCGAGATTTGTGTCTGCGCGCACTTGACACAAACTCGACATG
>OHNK01001274.1_pt1 | contig 11473 bp, 9 predicted proteins | sample 1569551 | NCBI WGS metagenome assembly OHNK01 (sample SAMEA3879518, study PRJEB24766) | human gut metagenome | biome: human-associated habitat; feature: feces | place: USA | collected 1985/1987 | reverse complement strand
CAAGGCGGTCGGTCAAAGATTCAAATGCCATGTTCGGTGCTCCTCTCAAAATAGTAATGGTGTCAGCTCTCGTTGACTTCGTCGATGGAGCGGATCAGCCCCAGCATCTTGTTCAGCGTTGCTGCATACTCAGTGGTGGTGAGCCTGGCATAGGGGCCGGTGCACTCGAACCGCGCGTCAATGACCAGCTGTTCCAGTTCCTCCAGCTTTTCCTGCACCCGGCGGTAGCGGCCTGCAAAGCCGACCTTGGCTTCCAGCTCTTTCAGGGTGGTCTCGCCATGTTTGATGGCATCCCGTGCGCCCTGACGGGTGATCCCGAAGTTTTCCCCGATCTCACTGAGGGAGAGGTCGTCGTTGTAATACTGGTTCAGCATCTCGCGCTGCTTGGGCGTGAGCACCTCGCCATAAAAATCGAGCAGATAGCCCATTTCAAAGTCTTTTGCCATGATGCGTTCTGCCCTGACCTCCGTTTGTTGTAAAGTTCATTTGCTTTACATACGGAGTATAGCAGACATTCTTTTCCTTGTCAAGGCTTTTTTCCATCACTCTGCTGATTTTTCGGCAGTTTTTTCTCCATTTTGTCCAATTGCGGCTTGACGCTGGGCACAGGATGCGCTACCTTATAGGTATTAAACCTCTCAGTCTAGGCCTGATGGCTTTGCCAGCTCCCCTAACAGGGGAGCCCTTGGCATGGCAGACAGTTCTGTGCTGACTGCTCAGGTTTGCGTAAGGGAGGAATTTCGTGGCAATCTATCCAAACATCTATCAAACCCTGGTCCCCTGTCCGATCGTGGAGCTGCGGGGCTATCTTGCCGCCTGCGGGCTCAAAGGGCGGCTGTACGCTTACCTTGATTATAATGGGCCCACCGGCACGTCCCGCGATTCGGTGGCCGAGGGGATGCTGGCCCTTGCGGCGGAAAAGCACAAGCTGCTCCCGGGCCAGCCCATCATTGAAGCGGCCTCCGGCTCCTTTGCCATGGCGCTGGCCCTTGCCGGGCGGACGGCGGGCCACCCCGTGGTTCTGACCATGCCGGAGGATGCCCCGGCCCTGCGGCAGGAATACCTGCTCCGGCTGGGGGCACAGATCCTGCATTCCCCCGCCCAGCGGGGCCTTGCGGGGGCCCGGGCGCTGGCAGAGACCACCGCCGCCGAAAAGGGCTGGTACTATATGGACTGGCTCAACAACGACGACAACCCCACCTATCACCGTCGGGTGACGGGGCCTGCACTGGTGCGCTCCATCGCGCGGGAGGGTTCCAGCATCGTGGACAGCATCGTCATCGGCGTGGGCAGCGGCGGCACCATCACCGGCGTGGGCGAAACGGTCAAGGCGTGGACGAATGACGTCCGCATCGTAGCCGTGGAGCCTTATGAGAGTCAGGCCCTGAGCAGCGGCCTCACCGGCTCCCACGGCATCCCGGACATCGGCTTCGGCCTCGTTCCCGGCAACTACAACTCCTATGTAGTGGACAACATCGCTGCCGTCGCCACCGCCGACGCCGTCCGGGCGGCGCAGCGGGTCCTGCGCACCGATGCCATCCCGGCCTCCCCCAGCGCAGGTGCCGCCCTTCACGCAGCGGCCCGGCTTATCGCAAACGGCAAAAGCCGCTCGGCACTGGCCGTGTTCAGCGCACGCCAGAACATACTATAAAAAGAAAACGAGAAGAGATCCATGACAAAAGACATGACGACCGGAGCCATCACGCCCCTTCTGGTCAAATTCACCATCCCGCTGGTGCTGGGCAACCTGTTCCAGCTCACTTATAACGCCGCCGACAGCATCATCGTGGGCAAATTTGTCGGCGAAGACGCCCTTGCCGCCGTCGGCACCTCCAACCCGCTGATGACGCTGGCCATCCTCTTCATCAACGGTCTCTGCCTCGGTGCCGGCATCCTTGTCAGCACGGCCTATGGTGCCGGAGACACCCAGCGCGTGGAGCGTCAGGTCTCCACCACTGCCATCGCAGGCACGGTGTTCTCGCTGGTCTTTTCGGCCCTCTGCGTCCTGCTGGCGACGCCGCTGCTCCGGCTGATGCAGGTTCCGGAAGAGATCCTGCCCATCGCGGTGCAGTACCTCCGCATCGTCTTTGCGGGCCTCATCTTCACCTTCTTTTACAACTTTCTTGCCGCCACCATGCGGGCGCTGGGCGACAGCAAGAGCGCCCTTTACTTTCTGATGATAAGCGCCGTGCTGAACATCGGCGGCGACCTCTTCTTTGTCGAGGTGCTGGGCTGGGGCAGCGAAGGCTGCGCCCTCTCCACCGTCCTCAGCGAGGCGCTCTGCTGTGTGCTCTGCGTCGTCTATATCCAGCTCAAAGTTCCCGTCCTTCAGCTGGGGCGGCGCTGGTTCGTCTTTGACAGCTCTCTGCTGCGCAGCACCGTCCAGTACGGCTGGACCAGCGCCATGCAGCAGGCCACCGTCCAGCTGGGCAAGATCGCCGTGCAGGCCATCGTCAATACTCTGGGCATCAACGCAATGGCCGCTTTCACCGCCGCCAGCCGGGTGGACGACTTTACCTATATGCCCCAGCAGAACATCGCCCACGCCATGACCACCCTGATGGCCCAGAACCACGGTGCCGGCAAAAAGGAGCGGGTGCGTCAGGGCTTTTTCTGCGGCCTGCGCATCGAGCTCATCTACGGCTTCTGCCTGATGGCCGTCTGTCTGCTCTTCGCCCGCCCCATCATCTCCCTCTTCGTGGATGACCCCGCCGTCATCGACCTGGGCGTCAAGTTCCTGCGGTGCGCCTCCCTCTTCTACCTGATGCCCGGCGTGACCAACGGCATTCAGGGCGGCTTCCGCGGCCTCGGCGATTTGAAGATCACCCTGAACAGCAGTATGCTCAACATGGGCTTCCGCGTGGCCGCCGCCGCTGTGCTGGTGCTGGTGCTCAAGGTCGATTTGCAGATCATGCCTGTGAGCTACGGCATCGGCTGGCTGTCCATGCTGGTCTATGAGCTGCCCCTGCTCATCCGCTGCATGAAAGAGGACAAGCTTTAACTCCGACAAAAAGAGCAGGGCGTGCAGCCATACGGCCGCACGCCCTGCTCTTTTTCGCTTTCAGGCTGTTTACAAGAAGTCACTTATTCTTGTACATTTCCTCGTAGTATTTCTGATAGTTGCCGCTGGTGATGTGCTCCATCCACTCCTCGTGGTCGAGGTACCAGTCGATGGTCAGGACGATGCCCTTCTCGAAGGGAGTCTCGGGATACCAGCCAAGGTCGTTCTTGATCTTGGTGGGGTCGATGCCATAGCGGCGGTCATGGCCCAGACGGTCAGCGACGTGCTTGATGAGGTCTTCGCTGATGCCGTCGTCCTTCAGGCGGTCGTGCAGCTGCTCGATGATGGTCTTGACGATGAAGATGTTGGGGCGCTCGTTGTGGCCGCCGACATTGTAGACCTCGCCCACCTTGCCGCCGTTGCAGACCATATCAATGGCCTTGCAGTGGTCCTCAACGTACAGCCAGTCGCGGATCTGCATACCGTCACCGTAGACGGGCAGCTGCTTGTGGTGCTTGACGTTGTTGATCATCAGCGGGATGAGCTTCTCGGGGAACTGGTAGGGGCCGTAGTTGTTGGAGCAGCGGGTGATGTTGATGGGCATACCGTAGGTGTCGTGGAATGCCATGACGAACATATCAGCGCTGGCCTTGGAGGAAGAGTAGGGGCTGTGGGGGCAGAGCGGGGTGGTCTCCATGAAGAAGCCCTCAGCGCCCAGAGCGCCGTAGACCTCATCGGTGGACACCTGCAGGTACTTCTTGCCCTCTTTCCAGGTCTTGGCCTCGGCGTCGTACCAGGCTTCCTTGGCGCGCTGCAGCAGGTTGACGGTACCCATCACGTTGCTCTGGACGAAAATCTCGGGGTTCTTGATGGAGCGGTCAACGTGGCTCTCCGCGGCAAAGTTGATGACGTAATCGAAATCGTACCTTGCAAACAGGCTCTCGACCAGCTCCTTGTCGCAGATGTCGCCCTGCACAAAGACGTGGCGGGGGTCGCCCTCAACGTCCTTCAGGTTCTCGAGGTTGCCGGCGTAGGTCAGCTTGTCGAGGTTGACCAGCAGGATCTCGGGGTACTTCTTGAGCATATAATGCACAAAGTTGGAACCGATAAAACCGGCGCAGCCGGTGATAAGATATTTTTTCATAAATTTCCTCTTTTATTTTCTGCAATTACTCCGCAGTTTCATTATTTTCACCAGTGGACAGACAATCTGCAATCTGACCCAGTGTCGAGTCCATTGAAGCCAGAATTTCATTGTTCGCTTTTGTATATTCCACTAAATCCGCAAATGAATACAACGTCCATACAGAAAGCATCGACAAAAACCAAACAACAACTGCAACGATTACCCCGAGCAGTAATCCTACCGCATTATTATCTGTAGCAGCTGCGGCAGAATAAATAACTGCACCTAAAACAATCGCAACAACACTGAAAAATATGCCTTGAATCGTCGCCCATGTTTTCAGTTTCTTTTCTGACTGGTTAAACATAATCTTTTTCCTCACAAAAGCCAATTAAGCTTTCATCCCATTGTCGCCGTCCCAGTGCTCAAAGAAGCAGGCCAGCGCGTCCTTCCAGTCGCGCACATCGTTGCCGACGGTGCAGCGGAGCATCCGGTTGTCCAGAGCGCTCCACTTGGGGCGGTCGGCGCTGTCCGGGTGCTTTGCCTTGTACTCTTCGCTGGTGCAGGGAGCCACGGTGGCGTCCACGCCGGACAGGCGGATGATCTCCGATGCGAAATCATACCAGGAGCAGATGCCCTCGCCGGTGCAGTGATACAGGCCGTACTCGTGGGTCACGCACAGCTGCAGGATCTCGTGGGCCAGGTCCACCGCGTTGGTGGGGTTGCCGCACTGGTCGTTGACCACCTCCAGCTTGCCGAATTTCTTGCCGGCATTGACGATGGTCTTGACAAAGTTCTTGCCGTAGTAGCTGTACAGCCATGCCGTGCGGACGATGAAGTGGCGGTGGCAGAACTGCTCCACATACTTTTCGCCCATGAGCTTGGTGGAGCCGTAGGCGCTGATGGGGCCGGGAATGGTGGCCTCATCCTGCGGGATGCCGCCGTTCTCGCGGCCGGAGAAGACATAATCCGTAGAGACGTGTACCAGACGGGCGCCGGTCTTGGTGGCGGCCTGTGCCAGATTGCGGGGGCCGATGGCGTTGGCCTTGAAGGCAGTGTCATGGTTCACCTCGCAGCCGTCCACGTTGGTGAAAGCGGCGCAGTTGATGATGACGTCCGGGCGCTGACGGCGGATGAAGTCATCCACCATCTTGTAGTTGGTGATGTCCAGCTCCGGCAGGTCCACCGGAATGACCGTGGCGCTCACCAGCTTCTCGGGGATGGGGCCAAGCTCACTGCGGCCTTCCCGGAGCTGCTTGATGATCTCGGTGCCAAGCTGGCCTCTGCAGCCGGTAACAATGATTTTCATGCGGATACCGCCTCTCTTAATACTTCAGTTTGCCGTCGGCCACATTCTTGAGGTGCTGGCCGTAGGGGCTCTTGCCGTAGCGCTCTGCGCTTTCCAGCAGGGTGTCGCGGTCGATCCAGCCGTACTTGAATGCGATCTCCTCGGGGGCGCTGATCTTGATGCCCTGACGCTTCTCGATCATCCGCACAAAATCGGCTGCCTCCACGAGGCTGTCCATCGTGCCGGTGTCCAGCCATGCAAAGCCGCGGCCCAGCAGCTGGACGTCCAGCTCATCCTGCTTGAGGTACATATCGTTCAGGGTCGTGATCTCCAGCTCGCCGCGGGCGGAGGGCTTGACCTGCTTTGCCATCTTAACGACTTCCTTGTTGTAGAAGTACAGGCCGGTGATGGCGTAGTTGCTCTTGGGATGCTGGGGCTTCTCCTCGACACTCAGCACCTTGCCGTTTGCGTCGAACTCCACGATGCCGAAGCGCTCGGGGTCCGGCACATAGTAGCCGAAGACGGTGCAGCGGCCCTTGTTCTCTGCGTTGGACGCAGCCGTCTTGAGGATCTTGGAGAAGCCGTTGCCGTAGAAGATGTTGTCGCCCAGGATCATTGCGCAGCAGTCGTCGCCGATGAACTCTTCACCGAGGATGAACGCCTGAGCCAGGCCGTCCGGGGACGGCTGGACCTTATATTGCAGATGGATGCCGTACTGGCTGCCATCGCCCAGCAGCGCCTCGAAGCGGGGCGTGTCGGTGGGGGTCGAGATGATGAGGATGTCCTGGATGCCCGCCAGCATGAGGGTGGACAGAGGATAATAGATCATCGGCTTGTCGTAGACGGGCAGCAGCTGTTTGCTAGTGACCATCGTCAGCGGATAGAGCCGGGTGCCGGCACCGCCGGCCAGAATGATACCTTTCATTTTTGTGCACTCCTTATATTATGAAATAAAAAAGTTGTGCAGCTTGTACAAGGCCCGGCAGCGTATCCGCCGGGTCCTGTATGGATTCAAAGCGGAGCTGCGTCCGCTGTCAACTTGTTCAGCACTGTCCTCTCCTGCAAAAGGAGATAACAGTTCACTTTATTTTACTATCAATTCACATAAAAAGCAAGAAAGAACGGCCCTTCCGGCAAAATTTCCGGAAAAGCCGTTGCAAGGATTTTTTATCTTACCACGCAAAGCCCCACTTGGAAAAATAACGCAGCAGACTGCGCAGTTGCCACAGAAAGGGCTTCAGACTGCGGTGGGCGGCCCGGTGCCAAGCATGGATGGCCGTGTACTGGGGCACCAAATACGCCTTGCCCTTTGTGCGCATCTTCTGGGTCAGGTCGGCGTCCTCCACATACATAAAGTAGTGCTCGTCAAAGCCCCCCACCGCCTTGAAGGCTGCGGTTTCCACCGCCGAAAAGCTGCCGGTGCAAAACTCGATCTCAGTGGGCTGGGTCAGGTCCCGGTCCGCCATGAGGTAGCGTTCGTTGTACTTTGCCCAGAACTTCAGGCAGGGCAGCTGGCGGTAGACCATGGGCCGCAGCGCACAGCGCCGCAGCGGCAGGCTCTGGGAACGGCCATCCGGGAAGCGCAGCCCCGGCCGGGCCATCACAGCATCCGGGTGGGCGGCCATCCAGTCGGCCAAATCGCTGAGGGTATCGGCGGTGAGCTGGATGTCCGGGTTCAGGATGAAGTGGTAGTCGCTCGTCAGCTCCGGCAGGACGGTGTTGTGTCCGGTGCCGAAGCCGCCGTTCTCCCTGCGGCAGCGCACCTCGACCTTCTGGCCGGGCTGAGTGCTCAAAGCGCCGCCCTTCACGGCGGCTTCCAGACGTGCGCCGCTGCCGTCGGGGCTGGCATTATCCACCAGATAGAGGGTCAGCGGGTGGCGGCGGGTGTATTGCAGCACCGTCTGCGCCGCCTTGAGGGCTTCGTCGCAGCCGTTATAGACAACGATACAGGCAGAGAGTTCCAAGTTCGTTCTCCTTATCATTCCAGCGGTAATATCTTCAGGCTGAAATCTTCGCGCTGGATGTCGAAGTTGGGGTTGGTGCAGGGGTCGCCCGCAGCCAGCAGGTCGCCCCAGCGGGCCTGAAAACGCAGCACCTCGCCCTGAAAACGCTTCTGCTTTTCGGGGTTATCCTCCATGCCGCGGCTCTTGCTCTCGTAGTGGTAGAGCTGGGCAAACGGGGTGAAGACGTTGGTGTAGCCCGCCTGACGGACGCGGACGCAGAAGTCCACATCGTTGAAGGCCACGGCATAGCTCTCGTCCAGACCGCCCACTTCGTCGTAGATCTCCTTGCGGATGAGCAGGCAGGCGGCGGTGTCGGCGTAGACGTCCTGCACATAGTTCAGGCGGCCCATATAGCCGTCGGAGCTGGCAGGATAGTACTTGTGCAGATGGCCCGCCACGCCGCCGATGCCGAAGCCGACACCGGCGTGCTGGATGGTGTCATCCGGGTAGAGCAGCTTGGCGCCCACGCAGCCCACCCGCTTCTGCTGGGCGTACATGACCATCTCTTCCAGCCAGGCGGCGGTGATGACCTCGGTGTCGTTGTTGAGCAGAAGCAGATACTCACCGGTGGCAAACTTCTCGCCGAAGTTGTTCAGGGCGCTGTAGTTGAAGCCCTTGCCCTCCCAGGTGACGACCTTGAGGTTATCGGGGTGCTCCTTCTGCATCCGCTCGTAGGCGCGGAAGGTCTCGGGGGCCTTGCTGTTGTTCTCGATGAGGATGATCTCAAAATCCGGGTAGGTGGTGCGGGCGTAGATGGACTCCACGCAGGTCTCCAAGTCGCGGATGTGGTCGCAGGTGGGGATGAGGATGCTCACCCGGCCCGGATGGTCGATGGTATAATCGGTCTTGTAGTAGCCCGGCGTACCCGGGATGAGGGACACATCGTCCACGGCCACGCCGCAGCGGGCGTAATGAGCCTTGAGGGCGGCAATGCCCGCGTCGATGCAGTAGGTCTTGGCGGAGATGTCGCTGGCCGTGCTGCCGGGGCTGGAACGCCAGTAATAGAGGGCGTGGGGGATGTGGACGATCTTCCGGGCCGTCTCAGTCAGGCGGAGGAAGAGCTCATAATCCTGACTGCCGTTGTACTCCATCCGCTCCGGGCCGCCGGCGGCGTCCATCAGCCGGCGGCTGAAGAGGGTCAGGTGGCAGATATAGTTGTTGGAGCGGAGATTGTCCAGCATGAAGTCCGGCTTGAAGTGGTAGAGCACCACATTCTCCACCTTGCCCTCGAAGGTCGCCTCATCGGTATAGACGAAGTCGGCTCCCTGCTCGGCGATGGCCTTGGCCGCGTACCAGAGGGCGCAGGGGTGGAGGATGTCGTCGTGGTCCAGCAGGGCGATGAAGTCGCCGGTGGCCATCTCGATGCCTTTGTTGGTGTTGCCGGGGATGAGCTCATTCTTCTCCAGCTTCCTGTAGCGGATACGAGGGTCCACAGCGGCGCGCTGCTGCACCATCTCGCCCACGCCCGGGGCAGTGCCGGCGTCCACACAGCAGAGCTCCCAGTTGCGGTAGGTCTGGTTCACGACGGAATCCAGCAGCTCTTCGAGGAAGTCCAGCGGGGTGTTGTAGAGCGGCACCACGATGCTGATCCTGGGGCCTGCAGGCTGGTCGCCTGCCTGCCGCACCAGCAGTTCCACCGGTGCGAACCGGTCGGCGCGCATGACTTTGCCCGGGAAGAGGGCGGCGTACTCGCGGCGGGCGCGGGCCAGTTCCCGCACACCCTCGATGCCGCCGCTGCGCAGCTCCCGCAGGAGCACGAAGAGGGGCAGAGTGTGCCAGAGCTGGCGGCTCTTGCTGACGACATAGCGCATGGGCCAGGTCATCTTCCAGAACTTCGAGCCTGTCACCTCACCCAGTGTCTTTTCCAGCTGCTGCTCGTGGCTGCGGCTGAGCGAAAGGTCGCTGCGCAGCCGGGCGATGAGCTCGGCTTCCTCGCCGCTGGTGCGCTCAGCACGCACCATCCGGTCACGCAGGATGTCCATTTCCATCTCATAGCCCCGCACCATCTTCAGCTGGGTGGGCTGGCTGGTGCAGAACAGCGCCGACGGCTGGGCGCGGCCCTTGCTGCGCCAGCCAAAATCGCGGAAATACCCTCTCTGGGCCAGCTGCTCGGCCCAGCCCGCCATAACGGTGCTCTCATCGCTCACCAGCAGCACCCGGGCGGGCAGGGTCTCGGGCAGCGTTTCCCACGCGGGGTCTGTCACCACCAGAAGCTCTGCCGCAGAGCCCTCTGTCCACTCTTCTGCCTCCACACCTGCACGGTGCAGGGCCTTGGCCAGCAGGGACATCTGCTCTCCCAGCAGGGCCGCCGAGGCGGGGTTTGCCTCCTCCGCGATGCGCTGCGCCAGTGCGCGGCAGCGCTCCCGCTCCCGCTTTTCTTTCTTTTCCTTCTCCAACTGCATTCCGTTCTCTCCACCTGTTGTTCTTTATCGTATCGCTCCCGCTCTGGAGCGTGAAACGCGAAATCGTCCGTCTCTTGTGTACAAGCGTGTACAGTATACCAAATCACGTCTCATTTGAGAAGTATTTTGCGCAATTCCTTTTGATTTTTTACATGCCCAGCAGGCGGCGCAGCCAGCCGAACAGACCGCCGCCGGAGCTCGTGCCGCTGCCCACCGTCCGGATGGAAGCGCCGGAGTAGTAGTGCTTCAGGATGTCGCGGTAGCTCATCCCCTCCTCGGCGGCGTAGCCCACAGCGCCGCACTGGCTCATGCCCACGCCGTGGCCGAAGCCGTAGTAGTACATACAGGGTACACCCGTCGCATCCGTGCCGAAATCGAAGCAGTAGCGGGAGGACACGAACTGGCCGATATAGCGATAGCTGCGGCCATTGGACACCAGCGTATTGTACTGGACGAAGCCGCCGAGGTCTTTGTGGGTGGTGTCGGCGCTCTGGTAGGGCTCACCGGTGCGGCTGTCGTTGTACTCGACATAGTCATAATCCTTGCCGATGATGCGGCGCATCTTCTCGTGGTACTGGCGCTCATAGGGGCTTTCCACGCTCTTGAGATACGGCACGTCCGAGCCCCAGGCGTCGAGGCTGGAGCAGGTGCCGTAGACGCCGGTCTGAGTGTTGTAGCCCGCACTGGCCGACCAGACGGCGTCGATGACGCTGCCGTTGTAGGTCAGCACCTCATCCTTCACAGCCTCCACCGCCTTGCGGATGGCCGACCGGGCCGAGGACGGGATGTCCTCCACGGGGGTGTAGATGAGGGCGCCGGCGCTGACATAGCTGCCGATGGCGCCAAGCTCGGTGTAGGTGATGCCCACCAGGCAGTCCACGAGGTCCAGCGACACGTTCCGGCGCAGGCCCTTGCCCTTGATGTTCAGATAGGGCAGTGCAATTTTATCTTTGGAGCCGAAGAGCCAGCTCAGACAATTTTCTTCTTCCTCAGGGATAAGGGTGGTGTTTGCACCGCCAATGGTGGTGGCACCGGGTGCGGCATCCTCGGCGAAGGCCGCCGGGACAGCCACGCACAGCATCACAGCTGCCAGCACCAGCGCCGTCAGACGGCGCGCGAAACTCAGACTCTGCTTCACGGTCATTTCCTCCTGTGGTTTCTGGACCTTTTTATAGTTGTTATCAGTGTAACACACTGCGCCCCCGACGGCAAGGACAGAAGTTGTGCAAAAATGTGAAAAGACGCCTTTGCAAGCCGCCGGAATTGTGATACAGTATAGCATGAGATGATATGCCCCCTTTGGCGGGCATGACAGGGAGGGCCGGAATGGACAGCAGAGAGTTATATCCCAGCGACGAGCAGCGGCGCCGCATCATGGACTTTATCATGGCGGCGGGCGAGACGCTGCTGGAAAACGGAGCAGAGGTCTTCCGGGTGGAGCAGACGATGGAGATCATGGCCCGCAGCTTCCATCTGCGGGAGTTCCACGTCTACGTGCTGACCAACGGCATCTTCGCCAGCGCCGGCACGGCAGAGATCGCCGAAGTGCGGAACGTGCCGGTGCGGACGACTCACTTAGGCCGGGTGGCCGCGGTGAACGCCCTTTCCCGCGAGATAGCAGCCGGGGGCATCACACTGGACGAGGCTGAACAC